>Ga0136644_10002864_pt1 | contig 13016 bp, 14 predicted proteins | sample C_130820_EF_Meta_FD_94780 | JGI IMG/M metagenome (GOLD analysis project Ga0136644, IMG submission 94780) | Freshwater microbial communities from Lake Croche, Canada to study carbon cycling - C_130820_EF_MetaG (v2) (version 2) | ecosystem: Environmental > Aquatic > Freshwater > Lake | place... | reverse complement strand
CCGATCCGTTGATTCTCGCTCACGCCGAGCGAGACACCATCGAGCAACGGTCTGATGTCGAAGGATTTAGATATTGACTCTAGGTTTAATACATTCACTACCTATAAGTCTGTCATGGTTCGGGTACATGTCACGAATTGGATGGTGCCGATCCCAGAATTACGGTGAATGTCTTTGAACCACCGGTTGGCAGGGTTACTGTGACCTGAACCGAGGCCCCCGGTGCGTATGAACGAATTCGGACAATCGCCGCTTCCTGATTCGCAATCCTGGTGCCAGCGATATCTGTCACGACGGATCCTGCTGGAATGCCAGCTTTCTCTGCTGCTTCTCCCGAAACGAGCTTTTGAATCAATGCTCCACTCCCCGTATATGTGGGGTCAAAGTAGACACCGAGTAGCGGGCGGGTGGAGGTATGGGTAGGGCTAGTAATAATTTCTTTAATGGTTCGCTGTGCCTCATTAATGGGGATCGAAAAGCCCAGTCCAATGGAGCCCGCTTGAGCCCCAGAACTACCCGAGACATTCGAGGCAATTGCGCTATTGATACCGATTATTCGTCCCTGAGAATCAGTCAACGGACCACCAGAGTTACCTGGGTTGATCGCTGCATCCGTCTGAATTGCGTCTACATAGGATTGAGTTGTCGCATTGGTGCTCTGCGTTGTCACGGGGCGATTGAGAGCAGAGATGATTCCTGCCGTCACTGTCCCTGTTAACCCGAGCGGTGATCCAAAGGCAATTACCGAATCGCCAACGGAAACAGATGAGGAGTCACCCATCGCAATAGCTTGAAGATTAGGTGTCGCAATTCGAAGGACTGCTAAATCGTAGGAGATATCTCTGCCAATCAATGTAGCGGGAACGTTTGTTCCATCATTTAAATCCACGGAGAGCGTGTATTTGTTGCCGGCGACCGTAGTCGCGTCGATGACGTGATTATTTGTCACAATATATGAACCAGTCGTATCGGATTGAATAATGGATCCGGAGCCGGTATCACCTGAGCCATTACTACCTTTGACATCAACGGTAACGACCGATGGTTGAACCTTTGCAATGATTCCCTTGAGAGATCCAGAGCCCATCGTCACAGCTGTCCGATAGCTAGGGCATGTTCCGGTTTGCGATGCAAAGAGCGCGCCCGAGCTTCTGTCGGCGCAGACGTTGACAACCTGACCTGCGGTGAAACTATTGGCTGCTGTTGCTACCCCGCCCACCACGGTCGCGCCAGCGATAAACCCAATGGTTATTTTGGAGACCGTGCTGAGAGCGCTGATACCTCTAAAGTTGAACATCGATATGCGACCTTTCTCTAATGTGGCTCATGGTACTCGGATAGAAAAATCCACTGAAGGAATTCAAACCCGCCGAGCCTAAAGCATAGCTAGGAGTAGCTTGGAGTTAGCTGAGAGATTAGCGCAACTCCATCGTACGGACGGCTGGGCTAGCTAACAGCGACACGATCACCAAGGCAGAGATACCGGAAAAAATTTCGAGCGTTCGAGTAAGACCAAACCAACTTACGAGCGGAGCAGATATCGCAAGCCCCAGGGGTCTGAGCAACATAGTCCCCATGCCATCAAAAGCCGAGGCTCGGGAGAGCGCTTCTCGGGGAATGGTTCGTTGGAAGGCTGTAGACCAGAGTGAGCCCCAAAGATCGAGGGTGATTCCCCAAAAGAATGCCGCCAAGGCAATTACTGATAACGATTGCGGTTTGGCCAGTGCGAGAATATAGAGAGTTAGGGTGAATGAAATTCCGGTCAAAAATCGCATCGGGCGACGGATCTTGATTTTCATGGCAATAAGCGAGCCGACCAAAAATCCGATTGATTCAGATGACAAAACGAATGCCCATGATTTGGGACCGTGGAAATATTTTAACGATATCAACGGCCCCAGCACGCTCTCGGCTCCAGCCCAGACCATGACAACCAGAGAAAATCCTGCAACTGTGATGACAATCCACGGAAATGAGCAGAATACTTTCCAGCCCTCTCTCAAATCCTCTCGCACGGAATTCTCGTGATCAGGGTGAGCCGGAGTTAACTGACTGAAAGTTAAGACCACCAGCCCCGAAAAGATAAAGGTTGCGGCATCAAAACCCAGCGCGTAGGTACTGCCAAATCTGGCAACAACGAAGCCTGCTAAGGCGGTTCCGCTTATGAGAGCAAAATTAGAGATGAACTGATTTATTGCGTTTCCTTGCTGCAGTTCTTCTTCCGGTAAAAGCGCAGGGAGCGCGCCCGAGAATGCAGGCCAGAAAACTCCCCACGTCAATCCAAATCCAATATTGGAAAATAAAAGCGCGACGAGCGGAACATGACCGATATAAAAATAATAAACCTGAACGAGAAGAAAGACTCCACCAACAATATCCGCAATCGCGCATATTTTTAGCCGTCCATATTTATCGGCGATGACTCCGCCAAAGGGAAGTACAGAAAGCATTGCAGCTGTCTCCGCTGCTAAAACTAAGCCTAATTCACTCGCACTTCCACCTTTCATGTGGAGCACGCCAAATGCCAGGGCAATTGGTCCCATTCCGGTACCGAAATTTGAGAAGAATCGAGCGAGAAAGAATCGCTTAACGTACCTTCTCGATAGCGTGGATTTTAATGTCATGTTGCGTTCATATTATTTAGCTTTATTGCTAGCTTCAATATCTTTCAGAACGGTATGAATATCTTCAGCGATCTTACGGAGCTCTACTAACTCTTGCTTGTTCAGCGTTCTCGCCTCTTTTGCTAATTCGAATTCACCAAGAGATGCGGTATGGGTTTCGGTAATCTTCTTCTCTACACTCGCCGAAGCGACGTTCTGTCCGACCATGATGATCGAGAGCAAGACCAACTGCAAGAAAGTTTGAGCGATCCAAGAGACTATAACGATCAAATTCCCAGATTTAAGTGCGGCTGGCAACGAGACCAGGGCGATTCCCGCAAAAATATAAGCACACCACATGGTTGCGACACCTGAGGTTATCTTTGCCGCAAGCTTGGTATTAAAACTATTGATGCTAGTGAGAAGTGACATATTAGAAGTTTAGTGAAGAATCGCCTGTTCGCCCTGTACATATCTATGAATTGGTCCACCTCGCAAAACATGAAGGCCGCCTATGCCGTATACATTGAAAGTAAGTTTTTCGTAACTCGATCCTTCATCCAAGCCAGCCACCGCCGCAGTTCCTTCATCAACACCAATAACCCAAACATGCTCTGGTGCTCTCAAGACTACTTTGGCCGCACCATCAGGAATCCAACCAAAAAACTTGTTGTAGTGGGGAATCGTTCGGATAGTCGGCAATACATTTAACCCCGGCGTACCAGGTTCCCCCATTTTTCGAAAATGTGGCACATCACCTGCTAGCGCCATAGCACCGGCACTACAGCCAGCGAGCGCCGAACCGCTGCGCCATTCCCGCATGATTGCCTCCCATACAGGCGTATCAATTAACGAGCTCGCTAAATAATTTGGATCACCACCCGATAGATAGATGAGTCCGGCCCCCGCTATTGAGTCAGCGATATCCTGCCGCATGGCATCTTGACGATTAAAAACTGGAAGAAATACCTGCTCCGCTCCCATTCGTGTTGCTTGTGCGCTGCCTAGCTCTTGCCAATATTTTAGGCGGTCCGCGCTTTCGCGCCCCGCGGCTAGGGGTAATTGAACATAACGATGAGATTTTCCGCGTTCTAAACCACTTCTCAGTAACGCACTCTCTAGCTCTTGCATAATAGGTAGGTACTCGCCAGAACCAACAAGAGCGAGCGCTCCAACCTGATCCATAGCCGGGATTCTAGTCGGTAAGATTCACCGCATGCGATCACGTAAGTATGTAGCGACCTTTTCGATCGCCATTACATTAATCTCAGCGATCTTCTTTTTCTTTACCAAGACCGCCGGTGATGCGATTCCGCGCTCAAACGTCCTAAAAGGCGCGAAGCAATCAGCGGGCGGGGATGTTAATATCCTGCTTCTAGGCTTGGACTCTAGACGTGATGGCAACGGGAATGACCTACCGCGCAAACTTTTGGACTATATGCACGTTGGATCTAGTTCGGCCATTGGTGGCTACAACACCAATACGATGATCGTGATTCACATCCCGGCTGATGGAAAAAAAGCGGTGGCTATCTCGATCCCCCGTGATGATTATGTTGATGTAGTTGGTTTTGGCAAGCACAAAATCAAGGAGGCCTACGGTCTCGCGAAATACAGGTCTGAGAACGCCTTAATTAAGGCGGGTGTTAAGAATCCTGATCGCGAGAAGCAAGCTCGAGATGTCGGTCGCTCGCTCACAATCTCGACCATTAGCAAGCTTTTAAACATTCCCATCGACCATTTTGCCGAAGTTAATCTCGTCGGTTTTTATGATTTAGCTACCGCGCTCGGTGGAATTCAAGTCTGCCTCAAGCATGCGGTTAACGATGAGAAATATTCTGGCGCCGTTTTCCCTGCCGGATTACAGACCATCAGCGGCGTCGATGCGCTTAAATTCGTACGCCAGCGCCATGGTCTGCCAAATGGAGACTTGGATAGGACCCACAGACAGCAGGCGTTTATCACTGGAGTAATCACGAAATTTCGCACCCAAGGCATCTTTGGAGATATCGGGAAGTTGCAATCATTGATGACGGTTGCTCAAAAAGATGTTGTGATTGACTCCGGTTGGGATGTCCTTGGATCAATTCCGCAGGCAAAGGCGCTCACGGGTGGACATATCACCTTCCAGACCTTGCCCATTGAGGGCTACGCGATGCGCAATGGCCAGGATGTAAATCTGATTGACATTCCGACGGTTCAAAAGTTCGTTCATAATCTTTTTTATCCTGCCCCGATTGTCTCGGTATCACCAAAAGCTTCAGCCAGCGGTAGCGCCGGAAAATCAACTAGTGGCAAATCAACTGGTGGCAAATCAACTGGTGGAAAGAAGCCGGCAACAACCAAATCAGCGGCACCTGCCGTCACTAGGGACCCAACACCCTTTAACTTTGCACACTTAGCAAACGGTTCAGCCGTGCAGGGTTCAGGAATTCCCTGTGTTAATTAATGTATACCGCCTTAGCAATATTTGTTGGCGTACTTACAGCTACACAATCCAGGATTAATGGTCAGCTATCCCATCAGATACATAATGGGATAGCGGCAGGTCTGGTTTCAAATACGGTCGGATCATTAGTGCTGATCGCCTTTATCGTATTGCTTCGGAGAGAACGGGCAGGGGTAATCAGAACAATCCATGCACTTCGAACTAGAAAATTACAGTGGTGGGAAATTCTCGGCGGATGTGGCGGCACTATTTTTTTGAGCACCCAAGGAGTTGTCGTTCCCCAGGTTGGGGTTGCGATCTTTACCATCTCGCTTGTTGGAGGGCAGAGCATCTCTTCACTCATCGTTGACAAAATTGGCCTGACACCTTCTGGCCGAAAACCAATTACGCTGCCACGGATCTTGGTTGCAACATTTACTTTGCTGGCAGTTTCGATTGCGGTCTATCCAGATTTAATTCATTCAACTTTTCGAGCGCTTCCGGTCATCTTGGCAATCATTGCTGGCGTTGTCGTATCCTTTCAACAAGCACTCAACGCCCGAGTCAATGTAACCTCAGAGCGTCCGATAGCCACTGCTTTTTTCAATTTCATTATTGGAACAATATTTTTAGCCTTGGCTCTAGGAATTGATATTTTCCGCGGAGGTTCAGTCGGAAATCTGCCTAGCAACTCTTGGTTATATTTAGGTGGAATATGTGGGCTCTCCTTCGTAGCGGTTTCTGCCTACACGCTCAAACATATCGGACTCCTCAACTTCATCGCGTTCAGCGTGACAGGTCAACTCATCGGGGCTCTCCTCCTTGATTGGCTAGCTCCAACTGCGAATACCAGCGTGAGTGGCTACCTCATCACGGGAGTCGCCATGACCATCGCTGCCGTCGCCGGATCGCGAGTCTGGCAGTTAGCTTCCACCAAAACGACAGACCGCTCCTAAAGTGAGAGAATGAAGTTCTTATGCCGAAGATTCAGACAAGTACGCTCGCAGCTAATCGGGAATTTCGCCGACAGCAGTTGATTACTGCTGCCATGGAGCTAGCTACTGACGGAGGCGCTGAATCGATCACAGTTGCCGCGGTCGCTCAAAAGGCCGGACTAGCACGAAGTTCGATCTATGAATATTTCTCATCTAGCTCTGATTTGGTAGCAGAGCTGGTACTAGAGGAACTTGATTACTACACCCGCAGATTAGCTGATGCCATCGGGGAGGCTACAGATCCATTTCACAAAATCGAACTCTGGATCGCAGAGAGCCTGAGCTATGTTGCCGACGGTCGGCATATGTTGATCAAATCACTCAACACCATCAGTACCCCAGATTCTAGAAAAGAAGAGATTGCTATCGGGCACAGGAGGATGTTGGCACCTCTACGTCAATCGCTTATAGAAACTGGCATTGCCGACGTTCACAGCGCGGGAGCATTTTTATCGAGCGTAACTGATGCAGCATCAATCCGCATTGATGGTGGAAACGAAGCAGAGCTCGAAATCCACAATGCGATTACCTTCGCGATTGCTGGGCTTCGAGCTCTCTCTCAAACAACTCTTTAAAAGTTGCTCTCAGCTCCGATCAAACGTTCTTTTCGAGCTTTACTTGGAAGAAAATGTAAACGGGATGACCTGATCTTGTGAACGATCCATTGCGGCATTGTGATCGTTAAGAATATAAAAGACACAGGTGGTGTGAACACAATCGCCCTTTGCAAAATAAGGAGCAGGCTTCATTGTGATTTTGCCCGTTGCAGGGGTCGCTCCCTGAGCGATATCTGCCTTGGCTGCAGAAACCCAGACCTGTGAACTCTGATCTGGATTACATACCGTTGGTGCTGCTCCTTTAGTGGCCGGCGCCATGCATTCTTGGATATAAAGTCCATTTTTTGCAGGCATCTTTGCAAAGGTAAACGTTACGGCTGCGCCTTTTTGTGGCAAATTCTTTGTTGGTGTTGCGGATACAGTTGCTTTGGCTTGAGCAAATGGAGCAAATGGTGCAGATGCAAGTACCAATGCAACTGCTAAACCTGCGATGACTTTCTTTTTCATTTTTTTATCTTTCCTTTTCTAGTTTCTTGTTGTGTTGATTTCTTGTTGAGTTGATTTAATGGGGTCGTGATTAACGAATAAAGCCGAGCGGTAATTTGATGTCATGAGAGCGATCTTGAGTTCGCAGATGGTCAGCCCGTACATAGATCGCACAGATCGCCTTTCTGCAATCCACGCTTCCTATCTTTGGTTGAACCTTGAGAATGACAGAAAAACTTCCACCTTTTTTAAATGGAATTGCGAGCCCTTTTCCGTAACTGGGTGCGTTTGAGGAGATCCAGAATGAAGCGCTGCTTGAACCAGACATATTCACTCCCCCACCACAAATCGATGGCCGAACGCCCGACGGAACTACCTGGCACAGCTCCACATAGATTCCAACTGTGGTATCAAATCCTTTACCGCTCACGGTAATTGCTTGACCCGCTTTAACATGGGTCGTAGCGCTAGCGGTCAGGATCTCTCCATGTCCGCCGACTACCGATTTCGCCGTTGTCGCCGTGATCGCCGTTGCCGCAGCGTTAGCCGAACTTTGGCTAATAGAGATCGAAAGGACCAAGAGAACGGAAGATAGAGCGACCGCCCTGGAAATTACCGGGACTAGCTCTCTTCTACCAAGAATCTTCACGAGAAAAATCTAAAGGATTATTAAAGGGTTCGCTCCGACAATTACGTGCAACCTGTCGGAAAAGTCAATGCAAGAATAACGGAATGAAAGTGCGTTCACGTTTTATGAAGATTCTGAGCGTAATTTTCGTAATCCTTTGCGTTTCAGGTAATTTTTCTACGACATCATTCGCTACCGTGTCCGATAAATCCGAAATAAATGCGAGCGAAATCTCATTGCCGATAATCCCAATCTCTCAAACCGGATTCAGAGAAATTCCGCGATTCAAACGCGTAGTGGCACTAGCGAATGGGTCGGCGGAGATTGTTGCGGCGTTGGGATACAAGAGTATTTTGGTTGGTCGCGATATCGCCTCCACGATGCCAGAGCTAGCGAGTATTCCCATAGATGAATCAGCGATGCAGGTCTCGCCCGAGAGCGTGCTTTCACACCACCCCGATTTGATTTTTATCGATTCAAATACTTCGCCCGCTAATGCGCTGACAACTTTCCGAAAAGCGAAAATCCCGCTCGTGATGGTTCCCGGAGCATTTACCATGAATGATATTTATGCCAAAGAGAGCGCCATCGCCAATGCACTCGGGGTTCCCAAGGCAGGAGCTGCGCTAGAAAAACAACTCAGCAGCTTGCACTTTCCCTCGTCCAGAATAAAAGTGGTCTTCCTCTACCTCCGAGGAACAGCTTCAATTTACTTAATCGGTGGTAAAGGCTCTGGCGCAGATTCGATACTCTCGACCTTGGGATTTATCGATGTTGGAGCAAAAAACTTGAAGATAGCTTTTAATGCGATGACAGCCGAAGAATTAGTAAAACTACAACCTGACGTTATTTTGCTTATGAGCAAAGGATTAGCCTCCGTTGGTGGTCTCGATGGCTTGGTACAGATTCCAGGTATCGCCCAAATTCCGGCCGGCATACATAGACGTGTAGTTACGGTCGATGATTCCCTGCTCCTCTCATTTGGGCCACGCACAATCAACATGATGAAGAAATTACGACCGCTCATTGTAAAGGCGGCATCCAGACCGTGAAAAAGAGTTCAAAGTCCCTACTCGCATATCTCATCGGCCTGACTTTGCTCATCGGTCTTTTTTATCTTTCACTGAACATCGGAATCTTGGATGTACATAGTTCAATTCTCTCCCTCATTGGTAAATCTGATATCGAGGCAACCACTGTCTGGGGAATTCGATTTCCTCGAGCACTTGGAGCGGCGGTTATTGGCGCTGGGTTGGGTGTAGCGGGAGCAATTGCACAAGGCATATTTCGTAATCCCTTGGCGGATCCAACGCTTATCGGACTGTCGAGTGGAGCAACGTTGGGAACAATCGCACTGATCTCCTCTGGTGCATCTACCTATGGCACTCGAGGAAATGTTGCCGCAGCCGTTCTAGCATCAGCGCTCACCGCGATACTGGTTCAATGGTTAGCTCCAAATAGAGGGTTTGGTCTTCTGCTGACCGGCATCGCAGTGTCCGCCATGTTAACTTCAATCGCTGGCATGTTGATTGCAATCTCCGTTAAGCCCGGGATTCAATCCATAACTTTTTGGAATTTTGGATCGCTGACCCTGCTGAACAACGCTACGGTCAGCATGGTTTCTCCGTATATAGAAATCGGAATCATTACTTGCTTCTTTGTCTCCCGACGAATGGACATTTACTCACTAGGTGATCAAAGTTCACATTACCTGGGTGTAAATCCTCAACGAATTCGATTTGTTGCCATCATAGGTATGGCATTTTTGATAGGAGCATCGGTTAGCGCGGTTGGCTCAATTGCATTTCTAGGATTACTCGTTCCCCATATAGTCCGCCTTATATTTGGTCCGGCACATAGGCAGATGCTCACCTTTTGCGCCCTCACCGGGTCAATTGTTCTGCTGCTTGCCGATCTGTTAGCACGGACGCTCTTTGTTCCTCACGAGATTCCATTAGGTTTGCTGACTTCATTGTTGGGAGCGCCAGTCTTAATCTTCTTGATACGTCTCCGTAAGGCTTCGTGGTACTCCATGATTGAAGATCGAAAATGATTGAAATCAAGAACCTATATTTCTCTCGAGATAAGCATCAAATTTTTACCGACTTTTCAATGACCTTGCAACCATCTGAAACAGTATTACTTACTGGTCCCAATGGGGTTGGTAAAAGTACACTCATTGGTTTAATTGGCGGAATATTGCGCCCAGATCGGGGTCACATCATCATTGATAACCAAGAGATATCTCAACTAAATGCGAAGCGACAAGCGCAGCTTCGTTCGGTAGCGCCTCAACGCCGAGATTTTCAACTCGCTTTTACAGTCGAAGAGGTTATTAATTTTGTTCCTCAAAGAATGAGGGAAGATAATCTGGAATTCATTGTTGATACCTTGAGATTATCTGGGATTCTCGGTAAAAAAATAACCGAACTCTCCATTGGTCAACAAGAACGAGTGAGCCTTGCGTTATCTCTTCACCAACGCGCGCCTTACTACCTATTGGATGAACCATTCAGTGCACAAGATTCTCAGGCTACCGCCGATATTTTGACGGTCATTAATTTCCTTAAGAACAACAAAAAAGGCGTCCTGGTGATTTCTCACAATCAGGACGCCTTGATCAAGAATTTTGATCGCCAGGTTATGCTCGCTTTGCCTTCCGCGGACCCGCAGGCTTTTTCTTAAATCCACCAGTCGCTGCTGGCTTCCCGAATCGAGCCTTTGAGGCCGCCTTTTCGAGCGCAATTCGCTTCTCCAACGGCATCCGAGGCGCTTTCTTAGCAGTCTTTGGTTTACCCTCTAGGCGACCACGATTACCTGCTGTTGGAGTGCTCGCTGGACGCTCGGTACGTTCTGTGCGCTCGGTGCGAACCGGACGCTCGGTGCGTTCTGCGCGGAAAGGACGTTCTGTGCGCTCGGTGCGAACCGGACGCTCTGTCCGCTCTGCGCGGAAAGGACGCTCGGCATTTTCAGCACGATCGGTATTTTCGGCACGATCAGCATATGCCTTATCTTCCCATTTCTTTGGAGCGCTCACTTCGTTACGATCAAAACGGCCTCCGCCTTCACGACGAGATTTAAAGTTACCATCACGGTTTCCACGATCATTTGAACGACTGCGGCTACCCGGTTTGCGATCATTTCGAGAAGATCTCTCAACTTCTGGTGCGATTGGGATTCCGGATGGTTCTTGAGCTCCCGTGATTTCCACGAGCTTGGGATCTCCAGGTCGGACCTGATTCTCAATGAGCTTCACCGCTGCCCGAATCGTGATGCCGAAAACAGCCTTCTTCTGCTTATGGGTAGCAAGTGTTACCACTGTACCTGTAGCACCAGCGCGCGCTGTCCGTCCGGCGCGATGCAAATAATCCTTGTGATCTGCTGGTGCATCAACGTGAACTACGAGCGAAACATCATCAACGTGAATTCCGCGTGCAGCCACATCTGTTGCTACTAACGCATTTGCCATTCCCTCTTTAAACTGTTTAAGAACGCGAGTGCGCTGTCCTTGAGATTTACCACCATGCAAAACACCAACAGGAACGCCACTTCGTAGCATTTTCTCGGCTAATTTATCAGCACCGTGTTTGGTTCTTACAAAAAATATTGTTCGGCCATCGCGTGCTGCAATTTGTGTGGTGATCTCGTCTTTTGCATTTTGATCGACGATCAAAAGATGATGACTCATATCCACTGCACGTGATTTTTCATTTTCGAGTGAGTGGGTAATCGGATCTTTGAGGAAACGCTTAACGAGAGAATCAACATCTCTGTCCAGAGTTGCAGAGAATAACAATCGCTGTCCATCATCTTTGGTGAGCGTCAATATTTCTTTTACAACAGGAAGAAATCCCATATCAGCCATCTGATCGGCTTCATCGAGAACTGTAATCATGACATCAGAGAGATCGATATGTTTTTTCTCCAACAGATCAATTAAGCGACCTGGTGTAGCAACAATGATTGGAACACCTCGCTTGAGCGCCTGGATCTGACCGATGTAGGAAAGTCCTCCAGCTACAACCTGAGATGAAAGTCCCACGCGGCGAGAGAGCGGTGAAACAACTTCGTTAATCTGAACCGCAAGTTCTCTCGTTGGCGAAAGGATCAATCCCAGTGGTTTATGGGGTTTTGCGGTACGCCCATTGAGGCGCGTCATCATCGCCAAACCAAATGCCAATGTTTTTCCAGAACCAGTCTGGCCACGACCTAAAACATCCCGACCTTTAATTGCATCCGGCAAAGTTGCGGTTTGAATAGGAAAAGGCGAAGTTTTACCTTCGGCTGCTAGCGCTTCACAGAGCGCGGGTGTAACACCTAAATCACGGAACGTGGACATAGCTATACCAATCGAGACATGAATGCGTGTCTCGTAGTGCCCAGTGATTATTAGGAATCAAAGTAAGACTCGCAAAGCTGTGCTAAGTGTAACGCAATAACTTAGTCGTTCTTGCCAGTGTTTCGATGCCAGCTGGCATATCGATTAGCGAGTGCATCTTCTCCGTATGAAATTTTTGAACCAATAGCTCGTTCAAGCAGAAGATCTGCGAATTCTGGATTACGCGCGAGTACTGGTCCGTGTAAATATGTTCCAAAGATATTTCCATTCATCGCGCCATCAACACCATTGATTCCATTGCCATTTCCACGTACCACAGTCCCAAACGGAGTGACCTCTTTACCTAACGTAGTCACACCACTATGGTTTTCAAACCCCGTTAACTGAAAATTAAAGAGTTCGCAATCAATCACAATCTCCCCCACAAGGCGTCTGCTGCCAGGATTTGTCACAACATCGAGAAGGCCAAGCCCCTCAATCTCTTCATCTCCACTCGTATACGTCCTACCAATTATCTGAAAACCAGCACAAACAGCTAATAATACGGCGCCTTTTTCTACCGCCTGAGTCAATGCACCATCTCGCTTAAGAGCGCTCAGCGAAAGTAGTTGAGCCGCGTCCTCTGCACCACCTAGCAAATAAATATCTGCTTGAGTTGGAAGGGGATCGAGATACGAGATGTCAGAGATTCTAGATTCGATTCCGCTTAAGGCTGCCCGATATTTGAGTACTTCGGCATTACCCCGATCACCGTATGTACCAAGTAGTTCGTTATGAATTCTGACGATTTCTAACATCACATCACCAATTCAAAGAATGCGGTGTAGGCGGTCAAAACACTTACTTCATTATCTTTTGTCAAGAGTATCGCTGCTGCGAATGTCTCTACTAACTGTGATTCGATTCCCTCAACATGCAGTCGGTAAGCCAAATCAATGCCGCGCTCTCCGCAGACGATTACCCGTTTTCCTGCAAGAGAT
>Ga0136644_10002863_pt1 | contig 13018 bp, 11 predicted proteins | sample C_130820_EF_Meta_FD_94780 | JGI IMG/M metagenome (GOLD analysis project Ga0136644, IMG submission 94780) | Freshwater microbial communities from Lake Croche, Canada to study carbon cycling - C_130820_EF_MetaG (v2) (version 2) | ecosystem: Environmental > Aquatic > Freshwater > Lake | place... | reverse complement strand
TTCTTTAATTAAAATTCGTTTATCTTTTAATTTCCATTTATATCTATTATTAAAAATATTTATATCTATTTTTTGTGTTAATTCAATTACATTTTTTAATTGTGGATTTAATTCATTATATTTATCTTTATTTTTTGATAAATTATTTGTAATCATTAATTAATAATAATATTTTATTAATTAATAATTAAAATTTATTGATTTATAATTCCTAAATTTTTTAAATTATTTATAATATTTTTATGACGTAATTTATTTTGTTCTATTTCTTTATTGTTTTCTTCTGCATAATTTTGTTTTAAATTTAAATTAGCTGGTAAATCTTTTGTAGTAGATTCATCTACTAATATTTTTTGTTTAATTGGCATATTATTATTTATAAAATCATTGCGTTCATTTAATTTACTTAATGCCATTTGTTGTAAATTATTAATAGGTTTATCTTTTGGTAAAACTAAATCATTTTGGGATCTAACTGTTTGAGGAACATTATCAGTTACTGCAAAATAAACATTATTACTTTTTTCAAACACATTAATATTTCTATCTTTATCAACTATATTTTTTTTAATTTCAACATCAGGATTACTTTTTTTATCACTTGCTTTTTTATAATAAATATTTTTTCTAAATTGATAATTCATTATTATAATATATATATTATTTATTATTTTAACGTATTATTTTATTAACATAAAATAATAGGGTATTATTTTATTAACATATTTATTTAAATAATAATATATATTTATTATTATGAATTTATATGAAATTTTAGAAATTAATGAAAATGCAACTGAAACAGATATTAAAAAAGCATATCATAAATTAGCATTAATTTATCATCCAGATAAGAAACAAGGAGATAATGAAAAGTTTCAAAATATTCAATATGCATATGAGATATTAATAAATCCAAATACACGTTTTAATTATTGTAAATTAAATAAAATAGAACAACATAATTTTGTTAATTTTTTACAAAAATTATTTAGTAATAATTTGATATTAAATGAATTAAAACATTTTGGTATTAAATTAACTAAAACAGATTGGTCTTATTTAGAAAATAATTATTTACAATTATTAGAAAAATTAAATTTAGATGAATTAATTAATTTATTTAAAAATGGTATTATGCCAAGAAAAAAACAAGATGATATTACTGTTTCAGAAACGGATACTGAATTTAATGAATCAAATTGTGAATATTATTTTGATTTGCCAATCCAATATCAAAAATATTCTAATTTAAATATTTTTATTAATTTAAATATTTCCATGGATGAATTAATTCAAAATCTTAAAAAAAAAATTAAAATTAATAGAAATATTAATAATAATATTACTGAAAATTCATTCATTATTAATATTCAAAAAAAATATATAGTATTTCCATTTTGTGGTGATATTATTGATAATAATAATGGTCATTTAATTATTAAACTTAATTTACCTAACAATATTATTTGGCAAGAAAATATTATCTTTATTGAAAAAAATATTACATTATATGAAATGATTTATGGTTTAGATTTAAAATATGTTTTAAATAATCAAGAAATTTATATACCTAACTGGATTCCTGCTAGAGATGGTTTAATAATAGATATTAATCAATTTAAATTTAAAAATTATATTTTAAATATAAAATTAAGTTTAGATTATGATCATTCTGAAAATAAACAAAAAATATTATTTGAATATTTTAATTAAAATAAAATATATAATTATATATAATGAATAATAATAATTTAATGGATATTTTATTAATTGTATTTTTCTTTGTATTAATAAATATGTTCTTGTTTTCATATATGTCTAAATCATCTGCAGCTGCCAATACTTGTAATTCTAATATGGATAATGATAATTATGAAAATTATAATAATTATAATAATTATGAAAATTATAGTAATATTAATTATAATAATATTAATTCTGATAGTTTGTTACCTACACAAGATAATTTAATTTATCAAAATTATTCACAAGCATCCGATAATACTCTACCACAAGATAATTTGGGTTATGATGAAGGTACATTAAATCAACAACAACAATTTAATTTACCATATGAAAATAATAATTATTCTGTTGATAGTAATTATCCTAATTTATATCAAGAATTGGAAGGTAATTTAACAGATGGACATAATTTATATTATTTAGATGGTAGTATGCCATTAGGTAATAATAGTTGTGTAGATAATCAACCAATGACATCTTTACCTAATAATATGTTAAATTTAGTTGATAATATGTTAATGGAAGGTTTTACAAATAATTATAATGAAAAACCTACATCTAATTCATGGTATCCTGAATTAAATAATGAATTATTATTAGAAGATAATTATGCTACTCTTTAGAATTTTTTAATAAAAATTCTTCGAATTCTTTTCTCATTTTTTGATTTTCAGTTAATATACTTGTTTCAAATATAAAATTATTATTAAAACTTATTGACCATACCTTTTTATTTTTTACTAAAAATATAAAAGTATCATCATCTCTTTCTTCTATTTTATAAAATATTCCACCATAATATAAATTATAATTAAAATCAACATAATAAAGATATTTTCTTTTTGCTGTTTTAAAAAAATCTACATTATCTACATAATTAAAATTTTCTAATTGTTTATATTTCTTTTTTATTTTATTTATTATTTTATTTATATTTGGTTTATATTCTGAATTTAATATATAATTTATTTCATTTAATTTATCATCCATATAATTATAATTATTTTTTATTTTTATATAAAAGATAAACTATAATTATAATATTAATGAATGAACTATTGATAGAAAAAGAAAAATATGTATCATTAAAAAATAAATATGAGAAAAAAATATTTGAAATTGAGAATTATTTAATTAGAATTGAACAAAATATGAACAAACTTAATGAACATACTTTAATTAATTCATTATCATTAAGTAATGATCAACAAAAAATTGTTGATGCTACAGATAATCATATATTAGTTATTGCTTGTCCGGGTGCAGGTAAAACTCATACTTTAATATCCCGTTATATTAATTTAGTACTAAATCAAAATATTAATCCGGATTCTATTATTTTAATTACTTTTACAAAAAAAGCAGGTCAAGAAATGCAACACCGTTTAGAAAATATTATCCCTAATAAATTACCTTTTCATGTTGGTTCATTACATGGATTAAGTTATAGAATTTTACAAAAATACAATAATATTAATTATACTATTTTAGATGAAAAAGAAACTAATTATTTATTATTAGAAGAAACTGATAAATTAATTAATAATACTGATGAAGATTTATTATATATTAGAAGTAAAATAGTATCTATAGTAGATTCAGCATCAAGTAATTATCCTATTAATTTTAAAGAAATATTAAAAAAGTTAAATTTATCAAAATATAATACATTTATTAATAATATTTATAAGAATTTTTGTAAAAGAAAAAGATCTGAAAATGCAATTGATTTTAATGATTTAATGATACAATTTTGTGATTTTTTAAAAACTAATAAAAGTAATGATTTAAAAAATAAAATCAAAAATATTTTTTTTGATGAATACCAAGATATTAATCCTATTCAAAATTATATTTTAAGTATGTTTAAAGATACATCTAATATTATGGTTGTTGGTGATGATTCTCAATCAATTTATTCTTTTAGAGGATCATCAGTTAAATATATTCATAATTTTGCAAATGATTTTTTACCAAATAGTAAATATTTTTTAATTGAAAATTATAGATCATCTGAACATATTGTTAATTTTTGTGAAGAAATTATAAAAAAAAATATTATTCAATTTAATAAACAAGTTAAATCGGTTAAAAATGAATTAGGTGTTAGACCAACTATTCATAATTTTAAAACACAAAAAGATTTAACCGGTCAAGAAGTACAATATAAATGGGTTATTCATGATATTAAAAGGAAAGTTAGTGAAGGTATTAAATTAAATTCTATTGTTATATTAGCTAGAACTAATCGTTCATTATCAAATATTGAATTAGAATTAATATCAAATAAAATACCTGTTGTAAAACAATTAGGTACAGCTATTTTAGATAAATATCATGTAAAAGATTTTTTAGCATTTGTAATTATTACATATAATCCTAAAAGTTCTATTCATTGGAAAAGAATTATTAGTTTGCATAAAAATTTTAATATTGCTTTAGCTGAAAAAATTATTGGTAATACTAATAATATTTATCAAACTATTGTAGAATCATGTGAAAAATATCCAGAATTAAATAATCTTATAAGATTTTGTAATTCTATTAGTGGAATAATTTATGATATGGATAAAGCTAAATATATTTTATCTTATTTAGAAGAATTATGGTCATATAAACATTCATGTGTTGATGATTTTAAACAAGATATTTTAATGTTATTGTATTATTTAAGAAATACAAGTTTAATAAATTTTATTACTGAATTATATCTTAATCAAGAAGTATTATCTGAATCTAATAATTATATATATTTATCAACTATTCATGGTGCTAAAGGATTAGAATGGGAACATGTTTATATTATTGATGTTAATAATAATGATTTCCCCAATGTTCAAACCCAATATTATAAAAATGAAATTGAAAATATGGAAGAAGAAAGAAGATTATTTTATGTTGCTTGTTCTAGATCTAAGAAATATTTAACTATAACTTATCATACTGATATAAAAACAACAATGTCGCCATTTATTCGTGAATTAAATGAAGAATTATATGTTGGTAATAATGTAATAAAAAATGAGATTATATTAGAAAATAGTATTCCAAAAAATATAACTAATATAATAAGAAATATAGGTTATTCAAATTTTATTTATTTATTTAATGATTTAAATATTAAAGAAAAATGTATTCATGAATCTTTTGATATTCCAAAAGATATTTTAAAATTAAAAAATAAATATGTTATAGGTAATTTTATTGATATTCTTATTCCTAAAATATTAAAAAATAATTTTTCAGATAAAATGAATAAATTTGATTTAAATGTTATTTATAAATTTGATAATTTTCCAAAATATTTATATTCTGAATATATTGATGAAAATAATCATTGGTCTAATATATTAACTAAAATTTTTAATATTTCTATTTTTAATACTGATACCAAATATAATAATTATTATAAAGATTTTTTAACACATTCTTCTGATTTTTATTATAAATTAGAACAAGGTTTAATTAAGTTAGTTAATACATATAAACCAAAAAATATTATTAATCATTTAAATATTAATTATGATAATTTAAAAGGTGAAGTAGATTTATTATTTGATGATATTTTAATTGAAATTAAAGTATCATCATATGAAATTTGTAATATAAATTATTTATGTCAAACTTTTGCATATGCATATTTATTAACTAAAAAAAATATTAAAATTAATAAAATTATTTTATATAATGTTCAATTAGGTACTATTTATATTATAGATACAACTAATTTTAATTTTGATTTATTTTATAATAAATTAATGAATTATTAGGTTATTAAATATTTTTAGGTTATTAGTTATTTTAACCAATATCATTAAATTTTTTATCAACTTCTTCTATTTTTAATATAATATTTAAATCTGGTATAAATGGTAAATAAGATTGAATTGATATATCAGTTGGAGTATATAAATTTCTATAACTATTATAGATTGTTCCTATTTGAGTATTAGTTGAATCCATTAAACTAAATTGAATTTTATTGTTAGATGTTTGAAGATTAGAATTAGTATATGTTTCTATGGCATCACCTTTTAAATATAAATAATCTTTAGTATTATTAGGAGTAGATGGATATAATACACCAAATAAATTATTCATAGTAGGATCAGTTGAAACATTTTTAGAAGGAACAAATGGATTTAAATTTAAATAAAATACTTTTTCTTCAAATAAATCTTTAATTCCATAATTAAATTGGGATAATCTAATAATATGATCAATATCGTTATTTACTGTTACTGAAGTAGTTAAACTACTACTATAATATGCTGTAGTACATGAATTATTATTATATGGATTTAATAATATACAGATATCTAATATTAATTTTGAGGTTATATCAATAGGTGTTAAACTATTAAATGTATTGGTTTGTGCAGAAATAGCAGTGTTATAATCATAAAGAACATCAGATAAATAATCTATTTCATTTCCTAATTCAGTTTGTAAATTAGTTATTTGTGTATTATCTAATAAATTATTATTATAATAACTTAATGCTGCATTAATTTTACCATTAATTAAATTATATTGACTAGTAGGTATTGGTGGGATAGGACTAGTTAAATAATTAGGTAAAGTAGTAGTTAAAAAAGTATATTGATCATCATAAATATTTGTTATTGAAGGACTATTTAATATAGTATAAGCATTAGTTAATAATAAACTTTGATATGTTTTTGGTAAATAAACCCATTGACCTGAAATAATTAATACATTATTTGAAGTATCTATAGTTGTGTAATCTAATGATGATACTTTAAATAATCCAATTTCAATAAATTGACGGGTAGTTTTATCAATAATTTGAATTTCTAAAAATTGATTTGGAAATAAATATTGGAAATTTAAAAAATTACAATTTAATATTATTATTAAATTATAGGTTACCCTAATTATTGAATTAAGAGTTATACCAGTATTCATATTTAAGGCTATTACATTTTTATAAAAATCACCAATAATTAAACGGTTATTTGTAAAATCAGGTAAAGGAAATAAATTACATGCATAATCACTTAATGTTATAATAGTTCCATTAATATCTTCAATCGGATAAATATTATTATTAATATTTAAATAACTATATAAATCGGCTTTTAAATTAATATAAAAAGTTTGATAAAATGCATTATTAAATCTTAATGGTATTAAATATAATTTCTTACAACATAAATCAACCATTTCTAATATTTCTATTTTTAATTGATTACCACTTGAATCTAATACAATCATTACATTATTATTAATATTTATTCCAGGATAATATGATAAATTAATGGAGGTTGAATCATATTTTAATGGAGTTATTCCAGTTACTGGTTCGCCAATATAATCTCTTGGAATAAATCTTGGTATTATAATTTGACTTAAGCTTATTCTTTTAATATTATTAAATTTACTTGTTATTACTGCTTTTTGATCATTAGATTGTTGATATTCATTAAAAATAATATCAAATTTAAATGGATTAGGTTCTCTATTTATATTTCTATCTTTGGAATTAATTTTTAAGGTATAGGTATTAATATTAGTATCACTAAAATCCATTGGTTTATAATTTAAAATTCCTTCTTGATTTTGAGTATTTTTATTAATATTTTTGTACATTATAAACATATGATAAAATATTTTTTAATTAAACTATATTTATATAAATAATAATTTACTATTATTTATATGAATAAAAATTTAATATTAATTGATACATCTTATACATTATTTCATAGATATTTTGCAACATTACGTTGGTTATCATTAGCTCATCCTGAATTATATAAAGAAAAACATAATAAAGAATTTAATTGGATTGAAAATAGTATATTTTTAGAAAAATATGAAAAATTATATTATGAAAATATATTAAAATTAATAGGTAAAAAAATATTAAAAGATGATTATACTATTATTTTTTGTATGGATACACCAAGATCACAAGTTTGGCGAACTGAATTAAATTGTAATTATAAAGGTGATAGATTTGATTTAACTACAAAATTTAATTTTATTCCATTATTTAAATATACTTATGATGTTATAATTCCAAAATTAATTAAAGAAAATGAACATATTTTTAAAATTAAAATACCTAAATTAGAAGCAGATGATGTAATTGCAATTATTTGTAAATATATGGAACAAAAACCAGATAATAAAATATATTTAATTTCTGGTGATAAAGATTTTTTACAATTAGGAAGATCTAATTTATATTTTATTAATTTTACTACTAAAAAATTAATGGAACTTAATCAAGAAGAAGCTAAACTTTTATTACATAAAAAATTATTATTAGGTGATAAATCAGATTGTATTAAATCTATATTTCCACCTAGATTTCCAAGTAAAATTAAAAAATCATTAGTAGAATCTATTGATAATTTTAATGATTTTATAAAAAATAATGATGATATAAAAAAAAATTATATACATAATTCTGAATTAATTAATTTTGATTTAATTCCTAATAAATATAGAGAATTAGTTATTAATAAAATTCATAAAATTAATTTATAATAAAATATTGTAATGCTTCTTCAAATCTTTCTACACTTTTAATATTGAAATCATTATTTAATAATAATGGATTTCTTTCTTTTATTAATTTAATATCTTTTTCATTTTCTTTTGGATATAATACTAATTTAGCACCAGCTTCTTTAGCAGCCATTAATTTACATTCTAATCCACCTATTGCGGTTACTTCTCCTTTTAAATTTAATTCTCCTGTCATTGCAACTTCTTTATTCATTTGTATTTTACTTAATAATGAATAAATTCCTAAAGCAATTACTGTTCCTGCACTAGGTCCTTCTTTTGGTGATGAACCATCCGGAATATGAATGTGAATTCCTTTTGGATTTTTTCTAAATGATTTAATATATTCATTTTGGATATCAGTATCTAAATAATTAAATGCTACAGTAAATGCAATTTCAATACTTTCTTTAAGTACTAATTTTAAATTACCTGTTGTTTTTAAACTAAATGGTTTTTCAGATGGCATCCATTTTATTTCAATTGGGAATAAACCTCCAATACCTTTTTCATTAGCCCATAATCCATTAACTATACCAACCTCACTAACCTTTGAAATAGTTTGTGATATTTTAATATTACTATTCTTTAATATCAATTCAACATCTGGTAAGGTAATTTCATATGGTAATTCTATTTTATTAATTAATTTTTCGTTAGTTAAATATTTTATATTAAGTTCTCTAATTATTGTATATAACAATTGTTTTAATTTTCTTACACCTCCTTCATTAGTATATTTATTTATTAAATATAATATAATTTCATTTGATAATTTGAAATCTTCATTATTATATCCAACATCTTTAATTATACTTTTTAATAAATAATTTTGACCAATATTTAATTTTTCATTAATTGTTAAAAATTTAGTTTCAATTTCTGTTATTCTATCTCTTAAAACAGGATTTATTAATGTTGGATCATTATAAGAAAAAATAAACATTATTTTTGATAAATCAAAATGTATTCCAGCAAAATATTTATCCTCAAATAATTCATTTTGTACTGGATCAGTTAAATGAATTAATATATTTTCTATTTCTAATCCACGATAAGTTTGTGATATTTTATCCAATTCATCAAAATAAATTATTGGATTCATACATTTACTGGTAATTAATGCATCTGCTATTTTACCATAAATAGAACCGATATAAGTATAACTATGACCTTCTAAATATGATCCATCTTGTGCTCCACCTAATGATATAAATACAAATGGACGTTCAAATACTTTTGATATTCCCTCTTTAATTAATGATGTTTTACCATTTCCCGGTGGTCCCCATAAACCTAATATATTTCCTTGACTTTTTGGATTCTTAAATTGTTGTCCAATTACTTGTAAAACATGATCTTTTGCTTCATAATGTCCAAATACGGCTTCATCCATTTTATTCTTCAATGAAACTAATTTATCTTTAATTTCTGTTTCATTTAATTGATCCAATTTAATACCTTTATAAACTCCAAATGGTAATAATGATACATTCATTACCCATGATTCCAATTTTGTTGAATCACTTCTACAAGTAGCAACATCTAAATATTTTTTTAATACAATTGCTTTAGTTTCTGGTGATACATCCCATGATAATAATCTAATTGGAAATGGTCTTTCATCATGAACATTATTCACTTCTATCATTTTATTTAAATATTCTTTTCTTTCTAATAATGGCATTTTTTTAAAATATGTTGTTACTTTATCAGGATCATTTGCTTCTTTAAAAGTTTGATTTAATGCTATATAAAAATCTAGATTAACTTGGCGTCCTTCATTATTTTCATTTTTATTTTCTTTTTTTTCATCTAAATTTTCATCTTCTTCATCACTGTCATCTTCATAATCTTCATCATCATCATCATCCTCATCTTCATCATCTTCATCATCTTCATAATCTTCATCATCTACATAATCTTCATCTTCATCATCATCTTCATCATCTTCTTCATCATCTTCATCATCTTCTTCATCATCTTCATCATCTTCATCATCTTCATCTTCTTCATCATCTTCATCATCTTCATCATCTTCTTCATCATCTTCATCATCTTCATCATCTTCATCATCTTCATCATCTTTTTCATCATCTACATCATCTTTTTCATCATCTACATTATCTTTTTCATCATCTACATAATCTTCATCATCGTCATTTTCATCCTCTTCATCATCATTTAAAAATTCTTCATTTAAATCATCTTTTAAAAAATCATCATTTAGAAATTCATCCTTATTTTCAGGTTTGGATTGATTATGTTTTCTTTTTTTAGAAAAAGTCAAATAAGTTTTTAATTTGTTATCTAAATATTTAGTAATTACTAATTTTGGATTTTTTTTTAATTCTTTAATTAAATGAAATAATATATTATTTGAAAATTTTAAAAATAGATAACTATAAAAATCATTTGTATATTTTTTAATTTTTGTATCTTTTAAGTTAATATAACTATCATAAATAATTAATTTTAAATTTTGAAGATATAATAATTTTTCATTATTATTTTTAAATGTTTTCAAGCCATTTTTAATATTATTTAACACTGTATTTAATACAAATGTTACTTCTGCCTTATATAATTCACTAACTATTATAGTCATTAGAATAATAAATAATATTATTTTAAACCTTTTCACAACATAAAAATCAATCAAAAACTAAATCAATCAAAAACCAAATTCCAAATCAACAAATTTATGTAAATTTTTTCATCATTATTTCTTCACTTACATATTCATCTATAAAAATATTAGGATTAAGATATAAAAACCAATAATCTATTTTATCAATATTATTTTTATAATTGTATTGCATTTGGATTTCTTTACAAAGGTTTCCATTCTATCTTATCTGGGTTAATCTAATCTCAAATTTATATTGATTAAATGTTTTCATTGTTAATAAAAAATAATAATTATTTAAATTATTATTTTTTATTATATAAATTATAACCAATTACTACATATGTTACAGGCCATACTATTCCTAATACAGATCCAGTTATTAAACCAGTTGTAGCTCCATACATAAAATCAAATACTTGATTAGGTATTTCATCTATCATATTATTATATTTATGATATGTATTGTAATGTTCTTCTCCATAATCATTTATAATTTTTTGATTTTTTTTAAATCTTGATTCTTTATGTTGAATTAAATTATAATAACCAAAATAAAAAGAATTACTAATACTAAATATAACAGAATTTGCTAATGTAAATGTTACTAAATAATCTAAAAATGATTTTTTATTATTGGGAATCCTGGTATGAAATTTTCTTATTAATAATCTATTCATTTATAAATTTTAAAAATAAATCTTTATATTAAATATTTTAAATTATATTATAAAAAATAAAATATCAGTTATTATTATATGTATTCCTATCAAATTATATCTCCCTTTGTTACAACTATCAATGGTGATGACTATAAAGAAGCTATTAAAAATTATGTTAAATTAAATTATAATAATAATATTAACACATTAATTTTTAAAGATCATCAACAACATTATGAAGCTAGATTAAAATATTATAATCAAGATAATAAAAAAAAAGTTGGTATTGATTTTTATCCTTATACTAATATTTTAGTTGCTAATAATCTTAAGAAACCTGTTGTTGTTCCTGCTTTAGGTTCTGTTGTTTCACCAACTCCAATGGGTCCTGCTATTGCACCAGTTATTCCTGCACCTGTTCCTGTTATTACATCAGCACCAGTTTTTGCTAGCCAATCAATCTTAACTTCTAATCTTGTTCCAAATGTATTTGTTAATTCACCAACACCTTCTATTAAAGCTGTTGTTAGTTCTAATGTTCCTGTAGTTGTAAATACACCTGTTTCTTCACCAGTCCCATCTGTTAAAGCTGTTGTTAGTTCTAATGTTCCTGTAGTTGTAAATACACCTGTTTCTTCACCAACCCCATCTGTTACACAATTATTAAATAATGCTAATAATAATCCTTATATTCCTAAAGGTCCAGGTCAAGTATTTGTAACTGCAAATAATTCTTCTTTTGTTGCATATCCAAATGGTTCTATTCCAATAGTAAGACAAAAAGTATTTAGATCATAATTATACTTTATTTAACTTAGTAATAGCATCATTTAATATATTTGGTGATATTCTGAAATTAACATTTTCATTTTTAATATTTGGTTTTGATATATTATCTAAATTTATTAATTTAACATTATTTTTTAAATTAATTTCTTTATTATTAATTGATTCTATTTTTGGTATAGAAATAAAATTAGAAGCGTATAATGATAATCCAACATTATTTTCATTTTCCCAAACATAAGCAATATTTAATAATCCTTTTAATTCACTATTTATTTTAAATTCTTTAATTTCATTTATTGATTCATCATTATTTAATAAATTAATATTTAATGATTTTAAATTATCTTTTTTTTCTATTATATTTTTTTTCAGTTTATCAGTTTTAATTTTCAATAATATATATTTTTGTAATTTTTTTAAAAATGATATTAAGTTATATGTTTTATCATATAATGGATATATTGGTAAATTTATTTGATTAAATTTAATATTTTTATATGGATATATAATTCTTATAGATGGTAATGATATAAATAAATCTTTTGGTATTTCATCTAAATAATAAATATAATATCTTGATAAAGTTTCATTAAATATAATTTTTTCACCTATTATTATTTTTTCAAAATCAAATTCTTTTTCAAAATTA
>Ga0136644_10002861_pt1 | contig 13022 bp, 23 predicted proteins | sample C_130820_EF_Meta_FD_94780 | JGI IMG/M metagenome (GOLD analysis project Ga0136644, IMG submission 94780) | Freshwater microbial communities from Lake Croche, Canada to study carbon cycling - C_130820_EF_MetaG (v2) (version 2) | ecosystem: Environmental > Aquatic > Freshwater > Lake | place... | reverse complement strand
TCAACCGGGTCCATCACGCCAATGAGCGCCTCGAAGTCGCGGAACGTCTCGCCGTCGCCCCCCGGGGCCATCTCGCAAAACGCCTTCTGCAACGCCTTCATCGCCCCCGCAGCGTACCCCTGGACGCCAGCCTTCTCGGGCCTTCCCGAGCCCATTACCCGGCAGTGCTGGAGCACAACCGAAGGCAGGCTGGCCCAGTCCTGAAACTCCACCAGCGGCGCCACGCCCCTGAGCATCCGGTCAGTCGCATCGGCCGCGTGGATCGCCGTGCAATGCTCCAGCGCCTTCGCCCAGGCGTCGTGAATCACTCGGGCGTCCGGCTGCTGCTCGAACCACGTCGAAAGGTTCGGGAAAAGGGCCTGATGCCGCCTCACCCAGGTGTTGAACTCTCCGCGGTTCATGTCGCCAGCTCCTCGTCAAACGAAATGATCTTCCGCTTGGGCTTGCCGCCGCGCTCAGCCCGGCCGTCAAACTCCCCCGCCAGCACGCGGTGCCAGTTGCGGAGGAACCACGTCAGCGCGGCCGGGTCGGCGAAGAACTTCGAGGCTCCCAGTCGCTCGAGCGCCGCTGGGTAGTCCCGGGCAAACGACAGGTCGGTGACCACCTCGAAGGCGTCAGTCGGGCAACCCAGGGCGTTCCACGGCTTTGTGTTCGGGGTCGCGTTCCACGCTTGGCGGAAGGTTTCCCAGATTCCCTGGATGTCCTCGCCCCCGTCGCGTGCGGTTGTCGCGGCGGAAGACACGCGACCGAAGGGAGCGTGTCCCGTATCAGTAACCGAAACAGAAACCGAATCAGAAACCCCCCTGTTTTGCTTGTCGTTTTGGTTGACGTTTGCTTCCGTTTTGCTTGGCGTTTGCTTGTCGTTTTGCTTAGTGTTTGCTTGCCTTTTGCTACCGCCTTTGCTACCCGCTTTGCTTCTCGTTTTGCTCAATTCGCCAAGCCTCGAAAGCCGCCGGCTGAACAAAACCCCTCTTTCATCGCGAGAAAGAGCCCCACTTCGTTCAAGCTCGGCCAGCCCGGCCAGCTTCTCCTCCCGGCTGCCCCCGCTAATGGCGTCGACGATCTCCCGGTCGCTCCGGGCCGTTCCGTCAGGGTTGGAGGCGTATCCCCTCTCCTTCGCCTCGAACAAAATGCACAGCAAGTCCGCAAGCAAACCCCTAGCAAAAATCGAGCAAAATCTCAGCTCTGGATCCTTCATCCAGTCGCCGGTGAAAAACCAGAATCCAGGGCTCTTGGCCATCCGCTCGCTCCCCTTCCGTCCGTGGTTCGATCAACCGTCACGCCGCCGCTCAGCAGCCGCGAATCGCCTCAACCCGCTTCCCCGCCTCAAACAGAAGTTCCCGCACGTGCGTTGGACTGATCCGCTTGGCCAGCCGCAGCCCGGGGACCGTCACCACCACCATCTCCACCTCGTCGACTGTCGCCGCCTGGGCAATCTGCTGCCGCATGTCCTCAAACCGTTCGTCCTGAGCCCGCTGCTTCGTGTTGCGCCACGCCAGCCAGTAGGTCATGTCGCCCCCCGCATCGCCTGCCACGGGAGCCCGTAAACGCGTTCGCAGTTGCCGGCAGCACTCACGCCGTCCTCGGACAGAATCAGCACCTTGCGTTCCCGCACCAACTCCGAGCACCGCCGTGCCACGGCCACGTCGTTGATGCCCGTCCGCCGGGAAAGCTCAGTCTTCCCTGCCGGGCCCAGCCGCAGCGCCTCGAGGATCTGATCCTTCTGACTCGGGGCAAAAGCCTTCGCCGCCTCCGCAGCCTTGTGGCTCGTCGGCGGATCGGTCGCCCTGGCTGCCGGCGCCGGAACCGGGAGCCGCGGATCGAGGAACGGCAAGAATCCCTGGTTCATGCTTCGCTGCATGACTTCGCCCTCCTCTCCGCTTCCAAGAGTTGGCGGGCCCGGTAGACGAGGGCTTCGCGCGCCGCGTCTCGGTCCTCCTGGTCCTCGACCTCCCGCCACCGCTGGCACGCGGCGCCCAGCAGGATGATGTGCTCGTCGCGCCGGGCAACGATCGTCTCGATTGTCAGGTCGCCATTGGAGAAGACAGGAAACCCGCGGATCGTTACCCGCTCGTCGACAGGCACGGCTCGGATGTCCGCCTCGCGCGCCGCGCTCGCCTCGGCCATGCACGTTTTGCAGACGCGGTTCCGGCCGTCCCTTCGGCGACGGTTGATTGCGAACCTCCCCGGCGGCTGCTTCGCTCCGCAACGGATGCAGGTCTGCTCAATGTCTGGAAGTGTCATTCCGCCCATCCTTGATCTCCCCCTAAGGTTGCTGTCGATCCATCCCAATTCTCCGCAAAACTTCATGACACAACCGGATCAAAAAGGGTCGTCTCAACCTTCTTGCCGAGTGCAGCCTCCGCGAGATTCCGAACCGCTTGACGGTAATAAGCCGGCTTCAACTCCACGCCAATCGCCTTTCGTCCGTTGAGAACAGCCCCGTACGCCTCACTGCCGACACCCATGAAAGGCGTGAGCACCGTCTCGCCCGGAAGGCTGCGGAGTTGCACAACACGCTCAATAACGTCGAGCTGAAGCGGGTGCATGTGCCGTTCGTCTTGTTCCTCGCGAGCTTCCTTGTAGGGCAGTGTCCGACCGATCCGAATGTCATCCCAAAACGAAGAGGCGTACTGTCTCCACACCCAGTGAGAGTAACGGTTCTCAATTTGCTTGCCCTTGTGGCCGCGGAAAGGCAGCAGCTCATCGGGAACCTGTCGCTCGCCGGCGTATTCGAGGAGTCCGTTAGGATTGGCCACGGGAACCGGATTTTCTCCGTCCTTTCGGAAGAGGAGCATGCAGTCAGCCGACGCCACATCGCAGAGGCTAGCGTCAGTAACCACTTGCTTGTGCGCCAGCCCCTTTGCCATCGTTCGCAGCCGAACGGCCAGCGGCTCCTTCCACACAAAGTGACGGCACCAGAAACGCCAGCCGAGCGATTCGTGAAGGCGAATGATCTCGCCGGGAAAATCCACCAGCCCGCCTGGCGAAGACTTCCGCGGGATGTCCATGCAATGCACCGCCGTCAGCCGGCCCGGCATCGTCACCCGGTGAATCTCACCCACCACGAAAGCGTAGTGATCGAAAAACTCCTGATGGCTCCGGCAGTTCGACAAGTCGCGGTCACTTGACGAGTAGTGGTAAAGGCATCCAGCCCCGTCCGCCGCGAACGGCGGAGAATATAGAGACAGATGGACGCTGTCGTTGGGGATGCTCTGAAGCACCTCACAGCAGTCTCCGTTGTAGATCGCGTAATCGTTCGTGACTACTTGTTCCGTGCAAGCCATTCTGGCACCTGTTCCGTTTGTGTAAAAGTCCTCTTGTGATCCACGGACATCGCATCGTTCATGTGACTAACGAGAGCCTCAAACATCTTCTCCGCGGCCCCTGCTTTTCTCCGGAGATTCGCCAGTACCCCGACTTCGCCCTCGGTAGCGACAACGTGAACGTCCACGGGATTCGTCTGCCCAAAACGCCAGCAACGCCGCACGGCCTGGTAATACTGCTCCCACGAGTGAGAAGCAAACGTGACGACGTTGTGGCAGTGCTGCCAGTTCAATCCAAAGCATCCAATCTTAGGCTTCGTGACCAGCCTCTTAAGTTGCCCCCTCTGGAACGCCAACAGCAGCTCCTCCTTCTCTTCCTCCGACTGCGATCCGCTAACCTGCCGGCAGTCCGATATAGACCGCTCAAGCATGTCGGCCTCGTCATTTAGGTGACACCACACCACCGAAGAGCCGGGGTGACTGCCGACAAGATCCGCAGCAGCCATACAACGATCCTCCAGCGTCAGTCGCCTTTCCTCCCGCTGCTCCTGGAGCGAGTTCGCCGGCATCGAGAACAGCAGCCCGGAGCGTTTCTTTTGACTGTGGACAACGTGCTCGTGTTCTCGAAGTGGCGGGAGAACCAACTTTCCATCCTCAAAACCGAGATCGCTTGGCTTACGACACGCCCTCGACCAAGAGCAAACCCATCTCCAAAACTGCTCCTCTGCATGACCACGGAATCGGTAGCTCTTCCTTCCCCAGCCGAGATAATCCTTAATCACGTCTTCCTTGAAAAACCGAGAAAGCATGTCCTGGTAGCCAAGGTATCCAAGGGCTTCGCTGCTCGTCCCGAGCTCGTGGTAATCGTTCGGGGCCGCTGTCGCGGTGCACAGCAGGCGATACGGGATCGTCCGCATAAACTCCGTTACCGCCGCCTTAGTTTGTCCGTCGAAGTTTTTAAGGATGCTCGACTCGTCACAGACAATTCCCCCAAAGTCTCCCTGGCTGAAATTGTGTAGCCGCTCGTAGTTCGTGACAACAATCGAGGAGTTTGGTTTCCCTTTAACTGCCCTCTCCGCCTCGATTCCAAAACGCTTCGCCTCTCCAACGGTCTGATAGCTCACCGCCAGCGGGGTCAGAATCAACACCGGCTTGCCAGTCGACTTGCGGACATTCTCCGCCCAGACAAGCTGCATCGGAGTCTTACCCATCCCGCAGTCGGCAAACATCGCAGCCCGTCCCTTTCGACACGCCCACGTTACGAGCGCCCGCTGGTAGTCAAACATCCAGTCGGGCAGGAACTCGGGGTCAAATCCGTGGTCCCCGTCAACCTGGGCTTTCGTGGCAAGGAAGTTCGTGTAACGGTCGGACGCCTGCCGATCCGAAACTCCGGACAACTGCACCTCTCGCACAGCGTTACGCAAACGCTTTTTTCGTGGTTGCACCGATTGCAAACCCTTATCATCGGCCGTCTCCTTAATCACGTTTCTCTCCATAACAACACGTACGTCTATGTATTTACCGGCTGACAATACCCCGACGGCGGGCGGTTTTTTCCGTGGCCTTCCCGAGCCAGACGCGAGTCTGGTGTTGGTTAGATCCCCGCCCGCCGCCGGGTGTTACTGTCCATCCCACCCCCGCCGCGTCGATCGGCGCCCGGTCCAGTACCGAGAGTGGTTGCCGCTGCTGCCTCCGAGGAAAGCGGTGCCCAGCGGTCGCCGGTGATTGCGGTAAACGGATGCAAAACCCGCTGCGCTCCTCCGGCTGACGCGCCCATACCGCCGATGATTGCAGCGGCCCCAGGACGGGAGGCCCATTCCGCTGTCGTGAGCAGCGGGTTAGGGCGGCCCTGATGAGTCATGCCACGCGGTCTGCCAGGGCCTCCGTCAGCCGCTTGGCCTGCTGCTCGCCCTCATTCAGGACGCAGGTAGCCCACTCTTCGACGGCGTCCGCGTCGTCGATGTCGAGCGACTCCCAGACGGCCTTCAGGTCGTCCCAGACGGCCATCGGATCGCTCGGGTCTGGAAGCCCATTACCGTCGTTGCTCGTCGTTGCCATGCCATCCCTTTCGTTGGTTGGTTGTTCGGTTGTCGAAAGTCCCGCCGGCGGTTCCACCACCGACGAGCGCCGTCCTTGCAAACCCGCTCCGCGGGCTCCCTGCCCCGGCCTCCGGCCGCGGCCCGTCCTTCAGTTGATGCCGCCCTCGGTCGCCGCCACGTCGGGCTCAAAGGCATCTCCGCGGTCCTCCTCGCTGACCGGGGCCGCCGGCTTGTGTGCAGGCCTCCTGCCAGCCTTCGCCGCTGCCGCAGATGCCGCCGCAGTCACGGCCGCACTCCTCACCGGGGCATCGCCGTCGGCCCGGGGAAACTCGGCTTCCACCGTCGAGTACCCGTCCTTAATCCCGCGATAAATCTTCCGCAGCCGCACCACCTCGGCGGGCACAATCGAGTCGGCCCGGTGGCCCAACTTCTGCGCCACCTGATCGGCCGTGACGCCGATCTCCGAAAACGCCCCCAGAAGGGCTTTGATCCCCTCAGGGGTAACGTCCACCTTCGTTCGCAGCGTGGCTTCACACTGCGACAGGGCCGCGTCCACAACGTCCCCCGGCACCACGCCAAGGATGCAGGCCCGGAGTCGGCGGGCCCCCTGGTTGGCAACCAGCTCGTAGACGTCGCGAGGGTCTGTCAGCAGCTTCGCCCCCTGGCGGGTGTGCCGGATGTGCGGAACCTCAAACACCTTCACCTGCCGTGTGTTGGTTTCGACATCCCAACAAAAGGCCTCGACGGTGCTCTTGCCGCCGCTCTGGGAAAGCTCACGGATGCCAAACTGGAGGTTCCCCCAGGCCTGCGCGATCGCCTCGGCAAGTCGGATCGAAGGGCCTGTCACTTCGGCGCCGCCTCGGGTGTAGGAGTAGACAGCGGACTCGGCCAGAGTCGGCCGGCAACACGCCGACAGGATCCGCTCGGTCGCAGCCAGTTGGTCGCGGGGAAACTGCTTCGCAGAAATCAGAGCGGCTTTCACTTCGGCAATCGCCCGTTGCGATTCCGTCTCGGCTGCGGCGCCACCACGGGCGTCGGCCACAGAGCCCGAAAAAGGGTTCAACGCGGTGCTCGTCGGCTCGTCGTCAATCGTCGTCGTCATGGTCGTGCTCATGGCAGGACTCCGTTTGGTGTCGGGGCAGGGGATCACTTGAGGCGTAGAACTCGGAATGTCGTCTCGGTGCGGAAGGCTTCCGCGATCTCGGGGTGGGCCGCGGTCAGGGCCTTCGCGTCAAGCCCCCGCCGCGTCTGGTGCTTGAACGTCGCCAGCGTCCGGCCGCCGGTCGCAATCTCCGCGGCATCGCGAAACATGACCTTGAGCCGCTCCTCGATGGATTCGATCCGCTCCTCCAGATCCTTCGCGTCGGCTCGGAGGGCCCGGAGTTCGTCAACGTCGTCGGCAATTTCCGGCGGCACCTCGAGGGTCGTGCCGTTGTCGCGGGACCACAGCCGGGCCGCGTCGGCAGCGTTGACCGGATCGGGGGGCACGTTGGCCAGCACGTGGTCGAACCAAAAAGCCCGCTCGGCCTCAATCAAATCAGCAATGAAGTCTTCGTCGCGCTCTACCTGATAGACGCGGAAGTCCGAAGCACCAATCAGCACCGGGATGAACGCCATCTGGGCCCCGGTGACGGCCATGTAGTGGGCAACCTGAGTCTGATAGTAGGCCGGGATTTCGTCGCTCCCTGGCTCGCCCCAGCCGTCCGCCGTGCGGGCCGTCTTCGCCTCTACGACCGCTTTCAGGTCCGGCGCCCAGCCGTCGAGGCTGGCCAGCATGAAGGGGTGCTCGGGATGCTCCAACACTCCTGTCAGCCCGTCGACCGTGATCCCATGCCGGCGAGAAAACTCGGCAATCACCAGCGGTTCGAGGAGTCTCCCCCACAGCATCGGCTCGTTGTCGGGCGTCGGATCGGATTGCCCGGTCTTGTCGAGGTAGACATCCAACGGCGTCCGCCAGCGGAAAAGCCCGAGGATCCCGGCAACGTCGCTGCCGCCGATCCCCGCCCGTCGCCGCGCCAACCACGCCTGTCGGTCAGTCGTCATGCTCATCGCGTCCCCCTGGTGATGCGTGGCTGAATCGCCCCGCGGGCCTCTCTGATCCTCCGTTGCTCGCCAAGCGCGAGCGTCAAAATCTGCCGAAGGTTCCGCTGGGCAGTCGCGGGGAACATCTTGGCCTCGAGCGCCAGCAGCTCCATCCGGTGAAACGTTGAAAGATCGGGCCGGTCAACCATGACGGTCCTCCGCGGCGGCCTGTGCCTCTTCGAGGATGCTCGTCTCAATCTCTGCGGCCGTGTCGTGCACGTGGCCATCGACGAACCCGGCAACGCGGTCCCAGACCGCAGGGAACAGCCGTACGTTGGGCAGCGCGTCTGCGGCCGTGACGTGCAGCACCCGCGTGCCCAGCACCTCCACGGAATCAGGCTCAGGGGGCCACCCGTCGCCGTTCGCATCTCGCCGGCACCCCGGATCGCCGCGGAGAATGGTGTAAGCCACCTCCACAGCAATCACCGCGCAGCCCAGGCCGAGCACGTCGTCTTCGTCAGTCACATCGAGCCGGAGGGTGCCGTTCAAGCGATGTCCTCCACCTGCGGAACAACCGAAGCAAGACGGCCGGACAAGTCGCGGAGCGTGTTGATCTGCGCCCCGAGGGCCTGCCACTTGGCGTCGAGCGCCGCAGCAACCGCATCAACCGCCTCGCGTCGGCTGTGGTAGAGCGAGCCAGCGCTTCGCGTGTGGTGGAAGAAAATGCTGCCGTGAGGCTTGCCGCCGTGGACAAACCGAAGGGCAGCAAGGTTGCCAGGAAGAAGCCCAAGGCACTGGTACTCGTGGATCGTGTACTGGCTGCCTTCTGCAGAGCAGACGGGATTCACGTAGATCGTGAACACCCGGGCGTCAGTGGGCACCGCCACGCCATACGTCTCGATCATGCCCGCAATCGCGCCGGCCGCTTCCGCATCGCCGGCCATCGCTTCGCTCTCCATGCGTCGTCTCCTCGGAATCCGTTCCGTTGAAAAAAGCCGCGGGGCAGGGGGGAACGGTAGAAACCCGGCCCCGCGGCATCGGACAAAGTTTGGTTGTCGGAACTATCGTCTGCCGGCCCAGCGTTCACAGGCTTTGCCGGGCCTCGCGGCGGTTTAGTTGTCAGACCTATCAGGCAACCGCAATCAGCCCGTCATCAGCGCAAATCACTCCAGCCTTTCGGGCCCTCTCAATCGCGTGGTCGTCAGTCACGATCCGGCTGCGGGGCTTGGCAACGCTGCATTGGGCAAGCCGATCCGCCTCGACGTAGTGGCAGCCGCCAATCTCTCGCACGTGCCAGAACTTCTTGGCTCCGTCAGTCGCTGCAAGCCGCTTGGCGTTTTCGAGGTTGCTCATCGTTCGTTCCTTGGTCGGTGGGCCCGGGGCGGGATTGCCTCCGGGCAGGGAGGCTGGGGGTCAGGCCGGGGCCGCTGCGATCTCGCAGGCCGTGAAAATCATCTGGCGGATAGCGTCAGTCTTGTAGGCATCGGTCGCAGCGGCAAGGTTCGGAAACCGCTTTCCAAGCCCTCTCCAGGCCTTGTGAGCGGCGTTCTTTACCGTCACGCGGACATAGCGGGAAGTGCCGGTCGCAACAATCACTGCGGCCTGATGCTTGCCGGCGTCCATCGTCACAAACACCAGCTCGAGCCCGTTGCTCTCGATCCGGCTGACTTCCGTAACGTTGATCTGCATCGTTCGTTCCCCTGGTCGTTTCCTACCCGCGGTGTCCGCCGCGTCATGTGACCAATGTACCCTACTGTTTAGAAGTCTGCAATAGGGGGCGTGGAAGATTTTTTCGAGGCCTGTTTTCCAGGGAAAAACGAGGGTTCAGGCCGATTTTGGCCGCGACCGCTTCCGCTTCCCGGGACGCTTCCCTGTCCCCGTGGCAGCAATCCAATCTGGATTTCCCGGGGTCGCTCGTATCAGGGACCGCAGGCGCCCAAGCTCTTTCGCGTCGAGGGCCGCAAACCGGCCGCCCTCCACAAAGATGCCGACGCCGTGCTTTCGGCTCACGCGGGACACCGTGATTGGCGACACGCCAAGTCGCCGGGCCGCCTCACGACTGCTGATGTAGATCACTTCGTCACCTGCCTTTGATCCGTTCTCCTCCATCGTACCCTCGATTTCTTCGCAAGAACAATCGGCCCCGGTTACGCGCGCGAATACCGGACGGCCTGGCGGACGTCCTCGGGCGTCAGATCGGCGTGCAGGTCGAGCAGCTCCCGCTCAGACACGCCGCGCGCGACGAGCGCCGCTAGGGCCGCGACCCTGATTCGCGTGCCCTTGATGCAGGCCTCGCCGGCAAACACCTTCGGGTCGTGGCTGATCCGGTCGAACTTCGGCACCGCGGAGATTCCAGGGGGATTCGATCGCGGACGGCCGGCGCGCTTCCGATCCCGCGTCCGGTGCTCCTGAAGGTTTTCGGCCACCGATTTTTTCGTGACCATCCACGACCGGGGCGTAATCATTCGGCCCATCAGCCCGCCGTTTTTCAGCAGCTTGAGAACCCACACCGGCGTGCATCCCAGCGCCGCCGCGGCCTGCTGGACGCTGACCAACTCGCTCCCGACCGTGGTTCCCCCGGGAGAACTTTCGACCGCGTGGCGTGCCATCTGTGGGCCCTCCGTGGTTTCCCGTTGGAAACCTGGGTACTGTTCAAAGGAATACACCCCGCTGGGCTCGAACCAGCAACCTTCGGTTCCGTAGACCGATGCTTTATCCCCTTCCCAGGGGGGTAGCGCCCCCGTTCTGCCCTGCGCGTAGTAGGAGCGAGGGAGAACCAACGGGCACGGATGCCTACACCAAGGAGCATCCAACGTGTCCAGCCCGCTGACCCTGTCCGCCTACCTCGCGGACGTTTACGCCCTCCAGCACGAAATCCGGCCAGAGACGCAACGCCAGTACGAAATCTCCGTGCGGCTCTTTGAGCGGTGGAGCGGAGGCCCGGTGCCGCTGCTCGAGCTCGATCCGCTCCGGGTGTCCGCGTGGCTTCGGGATCTGTCCGCCAGCCGTGCCCCATCAACCGTGCGGGCAAAGCGCGTGCAGGTCATGCTGCTCTGGCGATCCGCGGCCGACGACGGGCTTTGTCCCCCGCCGCTGCGCCGAGTGCGGAGCGTCCGCGTCCCCCAGCCGGATCCCGTGGCCTGGACGCATGCCGAGGCCGAGCGGTTGCTGGCAGCCTGCTCACGCCTTCAGCGGTGGCACCCCTGCGGCCTCAGGCGGTCAGCGTGGTTCGCCCTGGCCGTGCGGGTCGCGTGGGACACAGGCCTTCGTTGGGGCGACCTGACGGCCCTCCGGGTCGATCAGATCACCGAGGGCGGGCTGGGGCGGCTCTGCCAGTCGAAGGTTCGCCGGCCGCTCCTCTGCCGGCTGTCGCCGTCCACCTGGGCCCTGGCGCGGCAGACGGTCTGGGACTGCCCCCGGGAAGTCCTGCTGCCGTGGACAGGATCCCACGAAACCTTCAGCCAGCAGGTCGCCCACCTCGTCCGGCTGGCGGGCATCCGGCGGGGGACGTGGAAGTGGTTGCGGCGGGGGTCAGCCACCGACGTCGAACTCGCGGAAGCCGGATCGGCCACGGCGTTCCTCGGCCACCGGCCGGGGTCGCGGGTTGCCGCGGTCAACTACCTCGACCAGGAGATCCTCGGCGTCAACCGCCGTCTTCCCCGGGAGTTGATGCCGGGGGCGTGACTCGGGGCTTGCGCTTCCGCTTCTTCGGGCTGCTTCCCTTCGGCCTGCCCATCCCCGGAGCGGCCACAATTTTCGCAACGTCGCTCCGGTGGACGAACACGGTGCCGTCGATCTCGACGGACGGGACCGTCCCGGCCGCGATCAACCGGTAGGCCAGAGCGCGGCTCACGCCTGCGAGCGTGGCCGCGGTGGACGGCCGGACGTAGTCGGTGGTGTTGATGCGGGTCATGCGTTGCGTCGCCCAGGCAGCCGCTTAGATGCCCCTCGCAACCCCTTCCGCTCGTCGAGCACACGGCCGAACGCAGTCTCGGCAGCCTCCGCTGTTGCCGGGTCGTCGCAGCAATCGCTTTCTCGCCGCATGACATCGGTGAGCATGTCCGCCAAAGCGGCTTTGCTTTGCGACATGAACCAGGCCGTGGCCGGATCATCGTACAAACAGGGCCGGTGCATCATGTTTGCCATCGTGTCGTTCCTTTTCCTTGGTGGTGGCCCGCCCGGCGAATGCCGGGCGGGTGGGGCGGGTCAGGCGATAACTATGACCGCGTCGGCCGGGCGGTTCCCCGCGTCAGCCCAGAGGCGAATCTCGTTTCCGCGGTATTCGGTCGGAAAGTTGTTGCGGTTGATGCGGCGGAGATCGGAGTCTGAAGCACCAGCGACCACGGCAGCACGCATGGCGGACACAAAATCGGCGAACTTTGCCAGAATCTTCACGTCGGTCGCGTTGCCACGGTTGCCGCGAATCTTGCTGGCACAGATGACGCCCCAGGACTCAACTCCGTTCTCCGTCTCGACCAGAACGCGACGCTTCGGGCAGTTGGCACCGCAGTGCTCGCATTTCCCCTCGTCGTCAGCACCGATGATCTTGAAGGCGTTCATCGTTCGTTCCTCGGGGTGGCTTCGTTCTCGTCTTGATCCAATATAGACAATCGTCCATAGTCCGTCAACGGGGTGAGAAAAGATTTTTCCGGAGGCTCAGTCGGGCTCTCCTTCAATCACAGTCCTCTCCTCCATCGGGCCGGAAAAGTGCTCGAGGGCCATCGCCACCGTCCAGCCCCAAACTCCAGAGCCAAACCCAACCGAGTTGAGGCCCTCCCGCAGGCTCGGGTGACCTGCGGCCATCGCCGCGGCCCGGATGCGGTCCTCCTGCTCTTGGCTCATGCGGAACAGTTCGGTGCTGTTGTCGTCGCTCACAGGTCGTTCTCCAGTTCGTGGCCCGGGGCCGAATTGCCGCCGGGCGAGGGTATGGGGCCGGGTCAAGCAGGAACGTCCGCAATGCTCACCACGAACTCTTCGTTGGGTCCGCTGTAGAACGGGAGGACGTTGAGGCGGCGAAGAGTCCGCGACACCGCTTGAATCGTCACCACCGGTGACCAGCACCCCCAGTCGCCTCGAACCTCAGAGCAATCGTCAAATGGGAGGACAAGTTCCGCAATCAGCTCGCGGCCAACTGCCTTGCGGCAGATGTGAGTGCCGGGCTCCAGTTCATTGCGGTAAACCTTTATCATCTGGGCGTTCATCGTTCGTTCCTTTTGGCTTGTGGAAGAAAGCCCCGCAGCAGAATTGCCACGGAGCACCAAGTGGTCAGCGGCACCAGTAGTCGCAAGAGATTTTGAGGGCAACGTCCCAGACGTAGCCGTAGGTGCTCTGGAGGTGCTTTGCTTCCGCAATGCCCTCGGCAAAGAAACCGCTGGCCTTCAGTTGTTTGAGCATCAGGTCCACCTTCATTTCAGCCCAGACGTTGTTGGATGCGTTCATCGTTCGTCTCCTCAGGTTCGGGGTGTCGTTCTCTTCTCTCCCCACTATAGACAGTCGTCCATAGTGGGTCAACCCCTGAACCAAAAATATTTTTTGGGGGGCGGATTCCGAGGTTGAAGGGGCCAGGAACCAGGGGCGCGGCAGGGGCGGGAACGGTGATCAGACCCCCCCTACGAAAACCCCCGGGCACGCTCCAAGTACTAATACACATGGTTTAGCGGCGCGCGTTCCCCAAGGAATTGCACCCCCCCTGGGG
>Ga0136644_10002860_pt1 | contig 13030 bp, 13 predicted proteins | sample C_130820_EF_Meta_FD_94780 | JGI IMG/M metagenome (GOLD analysis project Ga0136644, IMG submission 94780) | Freshwater microbial communities from Lake Croche, Canada to study carbon cycling - C_130820_EF_MetaG (v2) (version 2) | ecosystem: Environmental > Aquatic > Freshwater > Lake | place... | reverse complement strand
TGGGACAAAACACCAGCACGGCGGATGCAGAAGGCGAGATCACGCAAACACGAGACGCGAGTGGCGTTGATTTGAGTGTGCCAAGACTTGCTCAAGTTCAAGCCTCTTTCACAGGCCCCATCGAGCAAACGCCACCCATGTACAGTGCCTTGAAGGTGGAGGGTAAAGCGCTTTATGACTACGCGCGTGAGGGCGTGGAGATCGAACTTCAACCCCGCAAGATCACCATCCATGAGCTTGAGATGACCGAGTTCAAAAGCCTCTCGGACTTGGAGCGTTTGTCTTCGTTGGCGCATTGGAAACTCAATGAGGAGTTCGCCCAAGAGGCCCAAGAAGCGGCAGGCACCCGAGCCTTGGCTTTCAAAGTCCAATGCTCCAAGGGGACTTATGTACGCACCTTGGCCCAGGACATTGGCGAGCATTTGGGCGTGGGCGCGCATCTGGTCTATCTGAGGCGAACAGCGAGTGGTGAGTTCGGCATTGATCAGTGCATGGACATGGACGCGTTGGAGGCCTTGAGCCAAGGTCCGCAGCCCCAAGAGGCTTTGCGTGAGATCTTGCCCACAGAGTGTTTACTCAAGGGCCATGAGCCCATTGTTTTGGATGAGTCAGAGTCCGCTAAATTTTTAAGTGGTGTGAGAAGAACGGGGCCCTGGCGCGACTTTGATCGCGTGGCCGTTTACGCTCAACACCCAAGTGTTTTACTCGGTAGTGCGCACACCAAGGGGGGTGAGTTGATCCCCGACAGGCTACTGAATCCCCTAGAGATCAATTCCATTTTAGAGAGTTTGTTATGAGTCTTCCCATTCGAAATATTGCCATCATTGCTCACGTTGACCACGGTAAAACCACCATGGTTGATCAGTTGCTTCGTCAATCAGGTACCTTTGCCGACCATGAAAAAGTGGTCGACACGGTCATGGACAACAACGCGATCGAGCGCGAGCGTGGCATCACGATTTTGGCGAAAAACTGCGCCGTGAGCTGGAAGGGCACGCACATCAACATCGTTGACACCCCAGGACACGCGGACTTTGGTGGCGAGGTCGAGCGCGCTTTGTCCATGGTGGACGGTGTGGTGCTGTTGATCGACGCGCAAGAAGGCCCCATGCCCCAAACCAGGTTCGTGACCAAAAAAGCCTTGGCCTTGGGGCTGAGGCCTATTTTGGTGGTCAACAAAGTCGACAAGCCCGGTGCCAACCCAGACATGGTGGTCAACGCGGCGTTTGATCTTTTTGACAAGCTGGGTGCCACCGATGAGCAGTTGGATTTTCCGGTGGTGTACGCCTCAGGCATCAACGGCTGGAGCTCCTTGAAAGAGGGCGAGCCTGGTGAGCAGTGGGGGCCCGACATGTCCGCTCTCTTTGACACGGTGCTCGATCACGTGCCCGCGCAAAGTGGAGATCCTGCTGCACCCTTGCAGTTGCAAATCTCGGCCCTGGACTTCTCAACCTTTGTGGGCCGCATTGGGGTGGGTCGCATCAGCTCAGGCACCATCAAGCCACAAACGGATGTGATGGTGATGGAAGGCCCTGATGGCAAGAGCATTAAAGGACGCATCAACCAAGTCTTGAAGTTTCAAGGCTTGGACCGTGTGCAAGTGACCGAGGCTGGGCCGGGTGACATCGTGCTGATCAACGGCATCGCAGACATTGGGATTGGTGTGACCATCACGGACACGCAAAATCCTTCTCCCTTGCCCATGCTGAAAGTCGATGAGCCCACCTTGACCATGAACTTTTGCGTCAACACCAGCCCCTTGGCCGGACGCGAAGGCAAGTTCGTCACCAGCCGACAACTCTGGGATCGACTGCAAAAGGAGTTGCAACACAACGTGGCCCTGAAGGTCAACGAGACCGATGAAGAGGGTGTGTTTGAGGTCATGGGTCGTGGTGAATTGCACTTGACAATTTTGCTTGAAAACATGCGCCGTGAGGGTTATGAAATGGGCGTCTCCAAGCCTCGCGTGGTGTTCAAAGAGGTCAATGGCGACAGACACGAACCGATCGAGATGGTCACCGCCGACATTGAAGAGCAGCACCAAGGAGGTGTCATGCAGGCCTTGGGGGAGAGAAAGGGCGAGTTGGTCAACATGGTGCCCGATGGCCGTGGACGCGTGCGCTTGGAGTACCGCATACCAGCCAGGGGCTTGATTGGTTTTACCAATGAGTTTTTGAATTTGACGCGTGGTTCCGGATTGATCTCCAACATCTTTGATGGCTATGAGCCCCACAAGGGCGAGATCGGTGGACGCAAAAACGGGGTGTTGATTTCCATGGACGATGGCGAGATCTTCACCTATGCTTTGGGTAAACTCGATGAACGAGGACGCATGTTTGTCAAACCCAATGACCCTGTGTACGAGGGCATGATTGTGGGCATCCATAGCCGTGACAACGACTTGGTGGTGAACGCGACCAGAACCAAACAGTTGACCAACTTCAGGGTCTCAGGCAAAGAAGATGCGATCAAGATCACGCCCCCCATCGATCTCACACTTGAATACGGTGTGGAGTTCATCGATGACGATGAGTTGGTGGAAATCACCCCAAAAAGCATTCGTTTGAGAAAACGCTTTTTGAAAGAGCATGACAGAAAACGCTCTGCTCGCTCAGCCTAAGCCAATGCCTTAGCTTGAGCTTTAAGCTTAAGTTCAAATCAGTCCAAGCCCTTTGCAAACCCCTGGTGCATGCCTCTAGCGTGCTCTGGGAGTTTGGAGAGGTTTTTTTTTGAGGCTTGTGCAATTAAGCGATTAAGCGATTGAGCGGTTTGCGATTGAGCGCATGCTCGATCTGGTACAAGGGATCAGCTTCGGTCTTTTCTTGACCTGGCTTGGATAGAAAAAAAAGTCCTGACGCGTGAATACAAAAGAATGCATATATGCTATTTTGGTGCATGAATACCTATGACAAAAAGATTAGTGAATCAAATAGGTAACACATTGAGATATAAAATACCTTTTTTCACCCTTTAGGTGCAAAACATTTTTTGCTCAATCATTCAATGCACTAAAAAAGACAATATGGACGCTTATAAAACTGCAATCGACGGACTTTTTATCATGTTGGGCGCCATCATGGTGCTTGCCATGCATGCGGGCTTCGCCTTTCTGGAACTCGGCACCGTGAGGGAAAAGAACCAAGTCAACGCCTTGGTCAAAATCTTGATGGACTTTGCCGTGTCGACCGTGGCTTACTTCTTCATTGGCTACGGTGTTGCCTACGGCATCGGGTTTTGGGACACGGCGAGTGTTTTGGCCGACAAAAACGGTTTTGAATTGGTCAAATTCTTCTTTTTACTGACCTTTGCTGCAGCGATTCCAGCGATCATCTCAGGCGGGATTGCTGAGCGTGCCAAATTCAATCCCCAATTGATTGCAAGCTTTGTGTTGGTTGGGTTTTTGTATCCGTTTTTTGAAGGCATTGCTTGGAACCAGCATTTTGGTTTCCAAGCTTGGCTCAAAGCCCTTTATGGCGAAGAGTTCCATGATTTTGCGGGCTCCATCGTGGTGCACGCCTTTGGGGGCTGGGTTGCATTGCCCGCCGTGTTGTTGCTGGGTGCGCGTTACGGCAGGTACTCCAAAGACGGGCGCATCAGTGCCCATCCGCCTTCGAACATTCCCTTTCTCGCTCTCGGCGCCTGGATCTTGAGTGTGGGCTGGTTTGGCTTCAATGTGATGAGTGCGCAAACCATCGACAAAATGAGTGGTCTCGTGGCAATGAACTCATTGATGGCGATGGTGGGGGGCACGCTTGCAGCTTGGTGGGTTGGCAAGAACGACCCAGGGTTCGTCTACAACGGACCTTTGGCCGGACTTGTGGCCGTTTGCGCAGGCTCGGACTTGATGCACCCCTTGGGTGCCTTGGTGGTCGGAGCCATTGCGGGGGTTCTCTTTGTGAAGCTCTTCACCATCGAGCAAAATGTATGGAAGATCGATGACGTCTTGGGGGTCTGGCCCTTGCATGGTATCTGTGGTCTTTGGGGCGGTGTTGCGGCAGGTATTTTTGGTCAAACCTCACTCGGTGGCTTGGGAGGCGTCTCGCTTTATGCTCAACTCATTGGAAGTGCTTTGGGGGTGGCCATTGCCTTGACCGGGGGCTTTGTCATTTATGGAGCGCTCAGGCTTCTTTGCGGCCTTAAACTCAGTGAAGAGGAAGAACACAATGGGGCAGACTTGACCATTCACCATGTGAGCTCGACACCGAGCAAAGAAAACTCTTGGAGCTAAAAGCTAAAAGTCCAAAGTCAAAAGCTCTAAGCCTCATTCGAGGGGTCAAAACAAGCACCAAGCCTTCAGCGATCAAACTGCAGCCAAGTTGGCCTCAGGCACATCGTTGAAGGTGGTTCTTCTGAGTTCACGACGTTGGTTCAAATCGTAGCGCCGTCCTCGGTGCAAGGTGCTTCGGTTGTCCCACATCACCAAGTCACCCACCTGCCATTGGTGAGCGTAGACAAAGCTTCGTTGGGTGGCATGCTCCAAGAGGTCGCTCAAAAAAATCCGCGCCTCTGCGATGGGCCAACCCATGATTTTGTGGGCATGAACGCCCACAAAAAGCACTTGTCGCTTCGATCCTGGATGCACGCTCACCAGTGGCCAAACGGCGGGCTCAATGGCTTTCTTTTGCTCATCGGTGTAGGCATCGTCTCCCAGCAACAAACGGGTATGAAGGGCGTAATGCTCGGCACTCAAGTCTTGGATCTCCTCCTTCAAGTCAAGTGGCAAGGCATCGTAGGCTGCTCTTAAATCGCAAAACTCCGTGTTGCCCCCTTCACTGGGGATGACCAAGGCATGGAGCATGGAGTAAGCCGCTCTAGGAGACATGAAGGAGCTGTCCGAGTGCCACAATTGATTGGCAAAGGAGGAGAGGTTCTTGGGGGAATCACGTCGATGCAGTTCACCATTCAAGTCCACATTGGAGATGTCAATGAGTCGTTCATCGTCCAAACGTTCTTTTCTTTTGAAGACCCTTTTAAGACCAATGTCCAAGGGTCCAAAGGATTCAGAGAACGCGATTTGTTGTGCTTGGGTCATGGGCTGATCTCTCCAGACCAGCACCGCATACTGGTTCATGGCCGCATTGATGTCTTTGACATCTTGAGCACTCAAGGCTTGGGTGAGGTCCAGGCCACTGGCTTGCGCCGCAAACAGGGGATGCAAAGCTTGAAGTTGGAGAGTCATGAAGCATCCTTCGCTTGAAAAGGGGCCATGGTCATAGAGTACATGGTCACGGGATTCATTTATTCGGGCTGAATTTTGGCGTCAGCAATCACCCGCGCCCATTTGCGGATTTCACTGGCAATGAACTGCTCAAACACCTCGGGCTTGGAGGCGACAATCTCCATGGCAAACTCATCGCTCCTTTTTTTCAACTCAGGCATGGCCATGACCTTGGCGATATCGGTTTGAATTTTTTGCACCACAAGCTGCGGTGTGCCTTTGGGGGCTATGAACCCCAAAAGCGCGTTCACATTGAAGCCAGGCACATGCTCTTGAACCAATGGGTAATCGGTGTTGGGGAGTTTTTTATCACCCAAGGTGGCAATGACTTTCATGCGACCTGCTTTGACATACGGCATGACCGAAAGAAATGGATCGACCACCACGTCAATGCGAGCGCCTAGGAGTTCACCGTGTGCTTGCGCACTGCCCTTGAAGGGGATGTGCACCATCTCAAAATTGGCGCTTCTTTTTAGGAGCTCGGTGCCCAAATGGGTGGTTGAACCGGTGCCTGGTGTGCCATAACTCAAGCTTGTGGGGTTCTTTTTGGCGTAAGCAATCAACTCGGGCAAGGTGTTGAAGGGCGCGTCGGGTCGGGTGACCATGGCCAATTGAAGGTTCGCCACCAAAGTGATGGGCGCAATGTCCTTGATGGAGTCGTAGGGCAGGGACTTTTGAAAGGACGGGTTCACCACAAAGGCGGAATTGATCATCCCTAGGGTGTAGCCGTCCGGTGCACTCTTGGCCACATGGTCCACACCAATGACGGTCCCAGCTCCCGCTTTGTAGTCAATGATCACCGCTTGGCCCCAGATCTCTTGCAACTTTTGGCCAATCAAACGACCCAAGGTGTCCGTGGGACCCCCGGGTGGAAAGGGGATGATCATCTTGACCGGTCCCTTGGGGTAGTCTGCACCCAAAGGGGCTTTGTCAGGCGTGGCAGAAAAGCACCCCAGGTGAGCAAGGAGCAACAGACAAGCCCCTGCTTTGGACCAAGATAGGCTTCGGGGGGACAAACTTCTAAGCGCAAAGGGGATCATCATGGGGTCAAGCGTTCTTTCATGGTTGAGGATAATTATTGCATAGATGCTGGCCCAAGTAAGGTCGGCAGAAGGTGCAGCCCTTGACACCTGATGACACCTGATGACCCCTCATGATCCCTAACTGCGGGCCCTTGAAGGTCTAAGCCCAGTTCTTTTTTTCTCGACGCTTCATTTATACTGGCAATTTACTTGGACGATCCACCGATGACCGATCTTGTTTTCTCACCTGCACAGGCCAGTATTCCAAGCTACCAGACCATTCTGACCGAAAAAGTCTCGCCCTTTGTCTTGAAGGTGAGCTTGAACCGACCCGAGGTCTCCAACGCCTTCAACACCTTGATGGGGCAAGAGCTAGAAGACTTGTGGAACCGACTCATCCTCGATACGCAAGGCTTTCGCGCCATCGTGCTCACCGCCACCGGTGAGAAAGCCTTTTGTGGCGGGGGAGATCTGAAAGAGCGCAACGGCATGACCCGGGAGCAATGGCGGCGTCAACACGAGGTTTTTGAACGCCAATACTGGGCTTTGTTGGAAGTACCCATCCCAGTCATTGCTGCGGTCACAGGACACGCTTATGCAGGAGGGCTAGAAATGGCACTCACCTGTGACTTTATTTACGCGAACAAAAATGCGCGCTTTGCGCTCACCGAGGTCACCATTGGCATCATGCCTGGCGCAGGCGGCACACAATTGCTGCCCAGAGCCGTGGGCGAGAGACGCGCCAAAGAAATCATCATGACCGGCAAACCCTTTGGTGCTCAACAGGCCTATGACTGGGGACTGGTCAACGAGCTCTTTGAGCCAGGGGACGTTTTGAACGAAGCCTTGAAGACGGCTGAGACCATCGCCGCCAATGCACCCCTGTCGGTCAAGCAGGTCAAGAAGTCGGTGCGCTACGGTGGGCAAATGGAGCTCAAAACAGCCTTTCGTTTTGAGGTCGAGGCCTATAATCATTTGGTCGATACCCAAGACCGCATGGAAGGCGTCAAAGCGTTCAATGAAAAAAGAAAACCCAATTTTCTGGGCCAGTGAAATTTGCCTTGGTGTGACAGGTCATGGGCTGAGCTGACAAGACAAGACACCGCGTTTTAAAAGGATTTTAAACATGAGCACCGTTCAAAGAGACATCATCGTTCGCGAAGTGGGACTGCGTGATGGGCTACAAATTCACCCCACCTTCATGCCCACGGCCGACAAACTGGCTTGGATCAAGAACGAAGCTTTGGCGGGTGTCTCAGAGATCGAGGTCACCTCCTTTGTTCCGCCCAAGCTGATTCCTCAATTTGCCGATGCCACCGAGGTTTGCGCGGGGGCCTTGCAGCTCAAAGACTTGGTGGTCAGCGCCTTGATTCCCAATCTCAAAGGCGCACAAAGGGGCTTGGAGCTTGGGGTGAAAAAACTCAACTACGTGGTCTCGGTCAGCAAGACCCACAACCTTAAAAATGTACGCAGGGAGAGAGATGCGTCGATGGCCGACTTCAAGGCCATTGTCGACTTGATCAAAAGCTTGCCTGAGGATCAGCGCCCCTTGATCGGTGCGGGTTTGTCCACCGCTTTGGGCTGCTCCTATGAAGGGCGGGTCGCGCTCACCGAGGTCGTTCTCTGTGCCGAGCAGTTGCTTGACGCTGGAGCCGATGAAATCGTGGTGTGCGACACCGTGGGTTATGCCGACCCAGCGCTGGTGCGTGCGGTCTTGAAAGCGGTGTTGGCCGTGGCTGGCGATGTGCCCGTTGCCGCTCACTTTCACGACACCAGAGGCACGGGCTTGGCCAATGTGACCGCTGCGCTGGAGTGTGGCATCAAGTACTTTGATGCGTCTTTGGGTGGCCTTGGTGGCTGTCCCTTTGCTCCTGGGGCGAGTGGCAACATTGTGATGGAAGACCTGTGTTTCATGCTCGACTCGATGGGCCTGAAGACGGGGGTCAATTTGGACTTGCTTTTAAAGACCAGACAAACCATGTCCGAGAGCTTGTCGGATTTGAAGTTGCATGGCGCTTTGGCCAGGGCTGGCTTGCCCCATGGGTTCGTGAGCAATTGGAGCGCTGTTGCGGCGTAAAACATAACAAACCCAACCAACCCAACAAGCCTTAGAAGCCAATCGATCAGAGGGAAGTTGGGCCCTTAACGGGTCTTGTGCTTCATCGCCCGTTCCACCTCCCGTTTGCCTTCACGGTCCTTGATGGTGTCACGCTTGTCGTGCTCGGCCTTGCCTTTGGCCAAGGCGATTTCGCATTTGATTTTGCCGCTCTTCCAATGCAAATTCAAGGGCACCAAGGTGTAGCCTTTTTGCACGACTTTGCCCACGAGTCGGCGAATCTCATCTTTTTTAAGCAGCAACTTCTTGGTCCGGGTCGCATCCGCGTTCACATGGGTCGAGGTGGTGCGGGTGGGATTGATTTGACAACCAATCACATACAACTCCCCCTCACGGACCACCACATAGCCATCGGTCAATTGCACTTTGCCCTCGCGCGCGGCCTTGACCTCCCAGCCTTGGAGCACCATGCCTGCTTCAAAGCGCTCTTCAAAAAAATAATTGAAAGCTGCTTTTTTGTTGTCAGCAATGCGTGAGGGTAATTCTTGTTTTTTGGTCATGAAAGGGGAGAGAGGAGATCAAAAGCCCGAGCTTGTTCGTACAATGGAGGGAGAAATTCGTCTTGATGGATTGTCCATCGTTGAACAGGCCTTTTGCCTCTCCTTATGAAAACCATCCATAAATCTGTGCTCATTTGGTTCAGTGCCCAAGAGATGTACAACTTGGTCACCGATGTGGCCAGTTATCCTCAATTTCTTCCTTGGTGCGAACAGGCCTCTATCATAGAGCATCACGAGCACGGGGTCACGGCCGAAATTGGGATGTCCCTTGCTGGCTTTAAAAAAGCGTTCACCACCCACAACACCCACATCGAAGGGCGCGAGGTGAAGATCGCCTTGGTCAAAGGCCCCTTCAAGGAGCTCCATGGCTTGTGGCAGTTCCTCCCCTTGGGCAACGAGCGTGCGTGTCGCGTTGAGTTGCAGTTGAACTACGACTTTGAAAGCATGTTTGGCGCCCTCGTGGGACCTGTCTTTGACAAAATCGCTGGCACCTTGGTGGATGCTTTCGTCAAACGTGCCGAGCAAGTGTATGTCCCATCCGCCTAAGGCCCTCATGGACATGGAGTTGGTTTGCGGCCATGGGTTCAGACAGGTTGAAACCCTCCAGTTGCTGATACCTCCTGGCAGCACGGTGTTACAGGCCTTAGAGGAGGCGCTGCAAAAGGGTTGGCGTCTATCTTTGGACGAGCACGAGGACGAGGACGAGGACGAGGGGGGGAACCATGCCCAAAGTCCCTTCACCTTGGAGCATTCGCGCGCGTACTTGCAAGACAAGCTGGAGAGCGGCAAGCTCTTTTTGAGCATCTGGGGTGAGCCCTGCACGCTGGACTCGGTGCTCGAGCCCCAAGACCGACTAGAAGTCACCAAACCCATCAGGGTGGACCCCAAGGTGGCCAGGAGGGAGCGCTTCAAGCTGCAAGGGGCCAAAGCAGCGGGTTTGTTTGCCAAGAAGAGGGCGGGCGCCAAAGCGGGCTATTGATTTCCTTGATTCACTTGATTCACTTGATGAACCTGATGCACCCGATGCACCTGATCCACCTGATGCACCTGATGCACCTGATGCTTCAGATGCAACATCTACACTTTAGAAGCTTGAGCCTTTTGAGCCTTTTAAGCAATGGCACAGAGCTTGCTCATCCCTAGGTACCAGGCCCAAGGGCCTCTTGCACGCTCAAGCGGGCGGCAAAGTTTGGCCAATGTTCACTTGAATTTTTCAAGCGACGTCCCAAGCCTGGTTGATCAAGGAGAACAACCATGAGTTTGAGCCTCAATTCGGCCACCAGCAACATCTTAAGCGGACACCTGTCCGATAGCCAAAAAAGCAACCAAAGCGCCAAGCTTCTCTTTTCCAGCTTGAAGTCGGGTGACTTGGCCGGTGCTCAAAAGGCTTTTGCGCAGTTCTCCGGGACCCAAGGCGGCAAATCGTTGATGCAAAACTTGAACTCGAGCTTTGCCCAACTCGGTTCAGCCCTCAAAGCAGGGGACTTAAAAAGTGCCCAGACCTTGGCCTCTGGGCTTCAAGGCGGTCAAGCCTTGGCGGCTTCGCTCAGTTCAACGACGACGAGCTCTGGCAGCAGTTCGAACATCTCTAATGCTTCCAATGCCTCCAAAGGCTCTAAACCCAACCCTCAAGCGATTTTGAACAGCATCAAAAACCAAACCAACATGAACCTCTTCAGCGTCTTGGATGGTTTAGACGCGCCAAGCAACTCAAGCACCGACTCCTTGTCTGGCCTCATGGGCTTGGGCAAGCACATCAACACCTTGGCATAGACAAGACAAGCCTTGAGCGTTGACGCTCAGCGGGACTCAAAGTTTTTACCAAACTCCGCCGGCACATCAGGGCCCCAAAGGTAAAACGAATCCTGAGGCGGATGGTTTTGTGCGGGCCAATCGTGGTCGTGGGGCACAAAATCAATGTCATAGGAGTACTCCACGTAACTGCCCCAAGGGTCTCGTGTGTAGCGGAAATAGTTCGATCCCAAGACATGTCGCCCAACCCCCCAACCGTAGGTGTGTCCTGCCTCGTTCATCTGCTTCATGCCAAGACCCACCTTGTCAATGGACTCCACCGTCCAACTGCTGTGGTGAAAGCCGTAGTGCTCTGAGCCCAAGAAAGCCAGCAAATGATGGTCACTGCCATGGGGAGAGTGCATGAAGGCAATGCCTAACTTTTCTTCACCCGAAGAGTCCGACAAACGCAAACCCAAGACCTCCGCATAAAATTTCAAAGACGCTTCAACGTCCTTGGTAAAAATCAACACGTGAGACATGAACAAAGGGTGAACGGGGTTGACCTTGGAGCTTGCGGGTGCTCGGCCTGAACCTTTGCAAGCTGGCTCAAACACCCGAGGCGCTTGAGTGGAGGGAGAGGACTTCATCGCCACTTTGATTTGAACAGGAAAACCGTCCGCTGACGCGATCCAGATGCTGTCCTTGGCTTCATCGTCCATGGGTGCCACGCGTTGAATCCCAAGCTTGTCAATGTGCGCATTGAAGGCTTGGAGGTCTTCTGCATAAATACCAAAGTTCAACCACAAAAGGTTCTTTTGCTGACCCTTTTTGAGCGTGGCATAGCGATGCGGGTTGTGGTGGGCAAAGAGCGCCAGTTGCTCGCCTTCATCGACCACCTTCAAGCCAAAATCGGTGTAGAACTGCTTGGCCTCTTCAAGGTTGGGAACCTCCAGCACATACTCATCCAAGGAGTGCACGGCAAGCACACCGGGTCTTTTGGTTTGGGCCATGAGAGATTGTGTCATGTGGGGCTCTCTTTCAAAGATAAAAGGCGTTCATTTTAAACAAGGCAGGGGGCAAGCTTGAGGCTTTCAGAGGCTGATGCTGTCATGGGGTCTGCCTAAGCTCAACACTGGTTCAACACTGGTTCAACACTGTGTCAGCAAGCACCGAGACAACAAGCACTGGGACAAAGTGTAAATGTATAGGCGCTGTTGAGCAAATTCTCTAAGGGCTTACCTTGACCTTGGGTCAAAACATCTCCATGCCTTTGACAAAACCGCTTAAGCATTCAATGAAGCACTCAATGAAGCACTCAGTTAAGCACTCAAAAAGGTTTTCAAAGCCTGGGCATCTTGGGCGAAGGCCTGCATGCTCGAGTGGTGTCTGATGCGTCCTTGTTCAAGCACATACACGCGGTCTGAGACCCATTGCGCAAAATGGATATTTTGTTCACTGAGCAAGACGCTCACGCCTTGACGCTTCAGGTTCAAAATCATCTCCCCCATGTGCTCGACCATCACGGGGGCAAGCCCCTCTGACGGTTCATCCAGCATCAGCACCAAGGGGTTGCCCATCAAGCTCCTGGCCACCGTCAACATTTGTTGCTCGCCGCCACTCATGTGCGAACCTAAGCGATGGGGCATGGAGGCCAAATTGGGAAACAAGTTGCCCAAATTTTGGGCATCCCAATAGGGCGCATCTTGTCCATCAGGGAATTTTCGAGGTGCTTGCCTGCCCACACTTAAATTTTCCAGCACCGTGAGCTCCGTAAAAATTCTTCTGTCCTCGGGCACAAATCCAAGCCCACGCCTCGCAGCCTCGTGGGGCTCAAAGTCGCTTTGGTCTTGTCCCAAAAAGGTCACGCGTCCGGTTTTTTTCGGCATCAAACCCATCAAGGCTTTGAGGGTGCTTGACTTGCCCGCACCGTTTCGCCCCATGAGAGCGACGACTTCACCGCGTTTGACCTGCAAATTCACATCCACCAAAACCTGAGCGGCGCCATACCAAGCGCACAGGTCCTTGCACTCAAGCAAGACTTGATCGGTGCTTGAACCAGAGCCATGGCCAGGGGATGCTAGAGGCTCACTCATGCGTTCGAGCCTTGAAATGTCTGACCGCGCCCCAAATAAACCGATTGAACCAAAGCATTGTCTCTCACCTCTTGGGGGCTGCCTTGCGCAATCAACTCGCCTCTGGCCAAGACCATCACCCGATCTGCGTAGCCAAAGACCACATCCATGCTGTGCTCGGTGAACAAAACAGCCAAACCATGTGGAGAAGATGGTCGGTCTCTGACCAAGTCTTTGGTGAGCGCCATGAGATTGTTGCGCTCACCAGAGGCCATGCCAGCCGTGGGCTCATCCATCAACAAAAGGGTCGGTCGGTTGGCCAAGGCCATGGCCAACTCCAGTCGTTTCACGTCCCCGTAGGCCAAGGA
>Ga0136644_10002859_pt1 | contig 13040 bp, 6 predicted proteins | sample C_130820_EF_Meta_FD_94780 | JGI IMG/M metagenome (GOLD analysis project Ga0136644, IMG submission 94780) | Freshwater microbial communities from Lake Croche, Canada to study carbon cycling - C_130820_EF_MetaG (v2) (version 2) | ecosystem: Environmental > Aquatic > Freshwater > Lake | place: Lake... | reverse complement strand
ATTTGTTCTTCAAATACAAAGTCATATAATGTTTTACCTTCTATATATTCAATGATCAAGTAATTGAAGTGGTCATATCTACCATATTCAATCTTCTTAGGAAAATAAGGAGATCCTTGAATCTTATCATATATTTTTTGTTCTTTCTCTATTAATTCAAATTTAGTAGTATTTTCTCTTTCAGGAATTTTCTCATGATTTCCTAATTTTACTACATAAGGGTTTTTAGTATCTTTTACAAATAATATAGATTGTAAAGGTTTTTCAGAAAGAGAAGTATATACACCCTTTTTAAGAAATTGGGTTTTCATATCCTCAAACAAAATAATTGGTTTTTCTGGTTCTTTTGCACTCCCAAAGAATCCTGAAAGCGAAAGTGGAGGTGGCGGTCCAGGCATCTACTACTTTTCCACACTATTTAAAATTTACTCAAATATGCCTCCATTGCTTTATCATATTCACTAAATTTTTCTTCCGTTGTTAATTCTCTCTCTTCTTTTTCAGTCAATTGTTTCTGTTTCCGTTGTTTTGTTGCTTTTAACATAGAAGATTTCATATTATGTTCGGGTTTCATTGCATTTGCCAAGACTTCATTAAAAAAACTCCCACATTGTCCAACAGCTCTAGAAAGTCGCACAGGATCTGCCACAAGTGTTTGAGACGCTGGAACTTTCCATCTTGGAACTTCACAACATATGAGTGCCATTAGACCAAGACATTCTTTCCGAAATTTCGTAGCCATACGTTTCTCACCCCCTTGCCAAAGTGAATATATTTCTTGGAATTCTTCATTCATTCGTATTGCTCCTTTCATTGCCAACTCTTTGTAAACAGCAACTAATAATTCGGCAATATAATGTCCTACTTCGGTTCTTGATTTTTGTGTTAAATGTGCTGCTCCACGTTCTTTTGTCGTTAGTCCATGCCCTTTTGTTTCTTTGCGAATACGAGCATCTTCCTCCATTGTCCAACGTATCCAAAAAAGAACTCGTTGTTGTGCTCCTTCTTGAATTGCACGACAAATCTCATTTGACACAAGATAGAGAGGAGGCGTATCAGAATCTGAAGACCATACAGTACGCGTTGCTTTCGTTTCAGGACTCCCTGCAACACCTCGTAACCATCCAGGACGTTTTGTTGAATCATCCACTTTTGGCCATGCTATTTTTGTCCCTTTCGGACATAATTGTAAGACAAGAACAGTTTCTACAATATTTGATTGGACGCTGGGATTTGAATAGAAAGATTCTTGTGGAAGTGCCTCAGCCTTTTTATCTATCTCGGATATACGTTGTTTCAAATAAACGAAAATTCTCGGATTTGCTAAGCCAACGTGTTGTATAGCATAGGCGTATGCTCCGCGAATCCATATATCAAGACCACCACTACATACAATATCTGCAGCAAAGTGTATGGCTTTTCCTGATGCGGCGGAACCGACTTCACCGAGTGCTTTTTCATAACATGAATATGCTTCAGGAACTAAATATCCTGAACGAGTTCTTGGACGTTTATCTTCTTCCTGTGGATTCATAGATATCTGTTCCATTTGTATAGGTGCCCTGAATACTGGCATAACTGTTAGCATTCAATAAAAAAGCTAGGCTGTAAAGACCGCTTAGCGTTTTTATTTTCTGTAGGCCATTGTACTTATTTCCGTTTTTTAGAAGTAGCACACCGTTTCTTTGCTTTTCTTTTTTTATTGAGACGGCGGCTTCCACCTCTTAGTCTACAGGGACACGCCATTTCTGATTAGACTCTATATTTTACTTGTCTTCCTCAGCATCCTTGTCCTCCTTCTCCTGCTTCAATCTACGAACAAGAGGCTCAACTGCTCTCTCCCAAGTATATCCTAGCACAGTCTTCTTTGCCTCTTCACCGTGCTTCAATCTCTTTGCAGAATCTAGGAGGTACTCCTCCATACCAAGACATAAGTCGTGAGGATCCATTGCAAATGCCTCACCGCCCACAGGAGAATGTGCCATCGGGAGATAATATCTCTGCTTTGCATCAACAAGAACAGAGTTATTCTTGTTACAGAACTCTTTGAAGCCGCCGACATTTGGAACAACTTGAGGAACGCCCACCCCCATATGCTCAAAATTGCACAGACCCCATCCTTCTCCATCGGCGGAATTTACACCAACATCGGCACAATTATAAAAGACATTAATGTCCTCGTCCCTAAACACCATATCTTGAGAAGAAACCATGAGACGTGTGCCGAATTGCTCGACATTTACTCCGCGCAACTTCAACTCCCTCTGATACAGCTCAAACAACCACCAGCCGCCCTTCTCGCCCTTGTCGCAAATACACATTAGAAATACAGGCTGAGTGGGATATTTCACAACTAACTCAGTGAATGCCATAATTAAAAGATCATAACGCTTTCTGGGCTGATTGCGATTCACATTCAAAAATAAGAAAGCCTCCTCAGGAAGTTTAATACTCTTACGAATCTCATTGCGAGGAAGAGTCTTATACATATCCTTTTCAAACCCGTGCATTAATACGTCAATTGGTCGTGTAATACCCTGGTCCTTCAAACACTTCTTCCATCCAGGAGTAAAGGCGAAAATACGCTCGGCCTTTAGATTCAACATATCCAAATATCCCTGAAGTTGTGTTGTATAGACTTGGTCGCAATATACCCACGTCTTCGTCGTAGAACTCACACCGGCCTTCTCCATCTCCACCATAAACTTTCCTACTACAGACATATCATTGTAGATCATGACAACATCGGGCTTCACTGACTTCACAGTATCAGCCAGCTTCTTAAAGCCAAATCCTTGCTCAAAAGGCTCTTCTGCAGCGGCAGCATCGACCACGGTAATATTGCTAGGATATACACGATAATCTTCAGGAAACTTCTGCTGAGGGAACTTCTGAAATCCATAATGTGTTACAGAAAGCCATGGAACCTTGGAAAGTTGTTGAAGAATTCCATAAGAAACCTTGCTGTACCCAGTATACTGATGACAATGCGTTGATACAAGAAGAAACTTCAACTTCTTCTGGCCCACTTCCTGAAGCGTCGTTGATCCAGTATCAGCCAGCTTCGTCACGAGAGGATTCTGTGGAGGAGAAGATACAATGTTCTGAAGGCTCTTCATATAATCTGGCATAGCTTCCATTTCTATACTAAGATGTATATGGAATCCTTAGGCCTAATGCGACGTTGAAGATATTGGTTAGGATACTATGGACTCTAATTTGCCTTTGGATGCTGAAACAAAACACAAAAGAAAACAGAAAATACCTGTGGCAATTCGCGAACAAATCTGGATACGTACGTTTGGAAAAGAATTCCAAGGGAAATGTCCTACTTCCTGGTGTCAAAATACAATTACTGTGTTTGATTTTCATTCAGGACATAATATACCAGAATCAAAAGGCGGTCAAACAAATCCTGGTAATTTAATACCCTTATGTGCTAGATGTAATACTTCTATGGGAGATAGATATACATTTACAGAATGGACATCTATGAACAAAGTAAAAAGTAATCAAGGTGAAGGCCACATGAATCTAATGAGTTGCTTATGGTGCTGTCAATAATTCTTTTACACAAGTTCTAGTTTTGTTTTTCAACTCTTCCCATTCCACTAATAATCCAGTGCGATATTTCTCATATATCTCGGGCTGTGATTTCAATGTAAAAATAAGTTGGGCCGCATGTTGCCAAGATTCTGCCACCATGAAATGCAGTTTCGTGCATATATATTTTAAGAATGTGGTATTATCTTCTTTCACGAGTACAGGTATTGCTCCAGCTTCCAATGCCTCGTAGAAACGAAATGTTTCATGATTATGTCCAGAGGGGCATGGCACACACCAACTATTTAATAGAATTGACAAACATTCCTCTTTTCCTATCATGTTTGGAGAATTCCAATCATCCATAAATACGATTTTCTTTTCTCCAGGAATTTCATTCAGAATCTGTAACTTTTCTTTTCTATTTAGCCAGTTTGTTCCAACAAATGACCAGACTAGTTCGCGAAAAGGTGGTCTTGGTGTATGTAGGAGTGGTGCTCCATTAGGAATCGCCCAATGATATCCGAGAGGAATCACATGCACTTTCTCTCCTAATCCATCTCGCATATAATTTCGTACAACTCCTCTACATCCAGGTAAGTCGTAGAAATCAATACGGTCTTTGCAGAATTCATCGCTCATGTGTAAAAGGAAGAATTTCAAACCGGCATCAGACCATCTCTTTAACACAGAGGCACATTCATCTAAATGAGGTCGTTGGACCACAACAATAGGGCAATCCGTTGGCATTTCATCGACCTCTTCTATCTCAAAGGAGTTCATGAATGAAAACATATCTTTCATCCATGAATATTCATACCATTTACTCATATCCATTTTCGGTCCAGCTACTGATACAAATCGTGGGCCTTTTTTCACAGGCGTTGGTCTTAGCAAAGCACTCGTCTCTTTCATTTTTCTCACATCTTCCAAGGCGGCAGTAATGTTCAAAGGTAGGCTCGCATCTAAGACGGCTTTCACTTCTTCTTCCGAAAATCTTTCCGTATTTGTCCATAAATCGCTATCAAAGGTATCCACGCGAGAAAAATCATTGAATTGACTATTACAGTAAATGGGATCGTCATCTTGAAAACATCCAGCCAGTAAGGGGTTCGTGAAATAAATATTCAGAATATGGTGAATATTACAAATCATATGATCGGCACTCGTCCAGTAACCGCCCTTTGATTTCAGATAGTCTAGGATTTTAATTGCTCCACGACGTGATAAGACATAGGCATAGGCGCAGAAATGCATGTATCGGTCTGGCTCCTGTTGGCCGAAACTCGTATTTTTCTTTATTCTTGCCATATATTTATTTACAGGTTCAATCAATTCTTCAAATCCTCGTTTATTCGGTGGTAGAATTCCGCCGAGATATACAACATCCCAATCAGCCGGCATACATTCATGTTTATAAATCTTCTCCCAACGGTCTCTCCATTCGCGATTCAATCTAGCATCATCTTCCAAAATCAAATAGGAATTCACTTCCTCTTTCTCATTTGCCAGTTGCATCCATAAAGAAAGATGAGATAGTGCACATCCCATCACAGGCTTTTTCCAATTAAAATCATGAGGAGCGAATAGACGTGCTAAACTTGGTGTTAGATGGAGTTTTGATCCTTCCACTGCTGAAACACGATGAACACGCTGGGCAATATCTCCATTTGCTTTTAAAAAGCTCTCCAATCTATCCTTGCGTCTATCCAAATTTATGACCCACGCGTCATCAATCCCTGACGCAAGTGGATGGTGTATTTGAAATAGACCGCGATGGACATAGAATGCCTTTTTCGTTAAAAATGTCTGTCGTAAACTGACGTCGCAATATACGTCATCTAATTTGTAACGCGGCAACTTCATTCTCATAGACAAAATGGATAGAATACTCTGATCATGGCGATGACCGAAAGGACGCCCATCCTTCATTCCAGACCATTTCTCTCCAACAATAACCTCTTTTACACAAGCTAGAGAATATGCCTCAGAAAACAAACAACTTGCGCTAGGATGGCCGGCAATACAACAAATTGCTCCCGCCCATAGTTGATTTCCTGCTAATTCCGCTTCTGTCACTTGTAGTCTTTTATTAAATTCATCATGGCACCAATATTTATTTGTATGGCGAGGATCTTCTAAGAAACAAATACCCTTTTCTCTGGCAACTGACATCCATTCTCTCGGCCAACGACACATCATTGCTCCTGAATCTAGATATAAGAGTGGTTTGCCGGCCAGAGTTGAATCTTTCATACATTCATGTAAAATCCAAAGTTTCCAAGCAAAATGTTGAGGTTCCCAGAAATCTGTGAAAGTGCCTGGAATATCTGAGGGAAACCGACGTATTTCCAGAAAAGGGAATGTATCTTTATAATTTTTCTCAACTTCTTCTGATACATCTGGAAAGAAATAAACTATGACACGCATTTCAGTAACTTCTTTCTTCTGTGGGGCCAATGCAGTTAGCCAAGCATGTAGAGAAGACAGAAATCTTTGATTCGCTCCTGTAACAAAGGTGGTTAAATCCAGGCTTACTTTGGTATCTATCGTTGAAACAGTTGTCTGCGTATCTCCTAAAAATCTTGGTATTTTCTCAAGACCTTCTGCTGACACTTTGCCAGATAGAGACCAAATACGTTTTGCACATTCTGATAATGTTCTGCGAACAAGATCACGCCCAACATCATCTAAGGCAGGACGACTTAGGCGTTTCAAATATTCTTCTGAATTCGTATCAACATTTTTCACAAGCTCTATTAATTCTTCAGATGTTTTTACATGTCTCGCATCAATACAACCATTCATATCAAAGTCTCGTTCGACTTTGGGATCTCCCCAATAAATAGGAATACATCCAGCCGCTTTTGCATGTAATAATTTCTCCGTTGTATATCCTGGTGATTCGGCGTTTTCATATGCTAGACAGAATTTATAATCTTTCAGAAATTCGTGTTTCTTCAATTCACCGCCACCGCCACCGAATCCAGCGAAAATGGTATCGCCCATTGTATTAAATAAACGCCCAGCAGAATCAATGGGCTTATATTTGGAAAGCCATTGAAACGCGTTATTTCTTGCAGGTTGACAAGGATTTGTAACAACAAATGCACAGAATTTCGTTTTTCTTGCGATTTCTTCAGGATATACTTTACAACATCTGTCGATGGGAATTGGCTTTGGATTCTGAATACGTTCCACGTCGGCATTAAACCAATTGATTTCAAGCATCCATAAAGGAAGACGTAGATATTTTCCATCATTCATATCTATGTGCTGAAATCCGAGATTTAATAAGACATCTTCTCTTTGTATGGCGGGCGTATTTTCTCCCGTAAAATGTATCTTTGGCACAGACTGTTTCACAGTTTCCCATCGTTTCTTTGGACTGCTGCTGCCGCCGCTGCCGCCGCCGCCGCCGACAGACGTACTCCCGCCCACACCAGTCCCAAAGGGTCCAAAGATTAATACATCAATATTTTCTTCTCCCTCTTTCATATCATCAATACACATTCCAACAACATCACCGCATCCAGCAGCTTCAAGTAATAAAGTAAACATATTATACTCAGGATTAAATGCATCCCACATACATGTAAAACCGACACGTAAATAAGGTCGCCCTATGCTTTCTACATTTTTTATTGCAGCCCCAGCAGCCCCAGCAGCAGCAGACGCCAAAACGTCATTCCATCGCCCTTGAAGTTTCTGAGAAAAAGGACTCACCTCATCCAAGATTTTCTTGCGCAGTTCCAATAATTCTTCAATCGTAAGTGGGCCCGCCGTCATTCGCCCAAATGCCTCAGCCCCTTGTGAGATTTCATTATCAGCATAATACCCTTTTGACACAGATTCCCCAAACTTACATAAGAATTTACTATTATGAATTAATGGTATTCCTACCCATAAACAATCAATTAAATATGGGCGAATATCATAAAAACGTGAATGGGCTATTACAATAGATTTCGGATCATAGACCCAATCTACAATACGTTGTCGTCCAATAAATTGTCCGCTCATATCTTGAATATCAGAAAACACATGGTCTAATACATTTTGTTGAAAGAATTTAGCCTGGCGAATATTTTCAGCATTATGAATCTTTACGATTGTATTGATATCACTTAGATTAGATTTTCGCACTTCTCGCATGATTAAGAGAGGGATTGTGGAACTTGACGAAGAACTCATATTTGTCTCGCAGATATGGATAGACCATTTGGATTGTTTCAACGATTCGACGCTGGCAATTTGTTGCCATACAGGTGCTTTCATTTCTTGACGATGCAATTCAACTGCAGAGGGCGTCCAGCAATACGGTACTAGGCGCACAGGTTTTCTCGTCACAAGTTCCATATACTGGACATCATCTGAGGAAGTCATTTCTTCATACATCCAGATTTCATGCACTCCGTCTAGACATCGTTCGGGCTTTTCAAAGGGAAAGAGCGATGCTTCTATATCATGAAAGATCGCAGATTTCCGATGTAACCATACAGATTTCTTGAATTTGCTGCGCCTTTCACGAGGTAATAAGGAGGAACCAACCTCTATTACACAATCATAATGAGATCCAGAAATATCAACCTCTTTAACACAATTCCACGATGATTTCATGGTCTGTATGTCATCCCACCATAATGATTCTTTGTTTGAGACATCTATGAGCGTAATGTCATGTCCGAGAAGTCTGTAAATTTCACTTACTGACAGCACTGTCTGTGGCGAGCCAGAGCTGAAAAAAGAATGTTGGAAATTTACTGTTATACCAATTTTCATCTTATCTTTTTTAAGAACATAGGTTTAGGCTTTTCCCGCATGAATAATCTTAGACCATTCACGCTGTACGTCCGGATTATATGGAGAATGTCTCCACGCTAAAGCACGCGCGTGTGCTTTGTAAATGTTTATATTCTCAGTATGTGTTTTGCGGATTTTTTCTATTAATTCGGCACCAACGGAAATATCAGAATTTGGATAGTAATAACCATAGTCTTTCCAATCACTGGCATTGTGCATAACTGGATATCCTGTTGTGAAATATTCCAAGACCATGTAATTATATTCATTATTCCATTGATGACAAATTGGCATTCCTGATGGAAATTCTTTGAGGAGTGACAAGATATCTGTACGAGCTCTCATTTTTACTTTCCCATCTTTCACAAGGTCAAGAGATTTCCATATTGTTTCTCTGAAAAAGGGAATTAACAATAATCTTTCTCCATTAATTATAATTACTTCGCCATTCCAATCACGATGATCTCTGTACCATTTCTCAAGAATCATTAATGGAACTAAAGATGTTTTTTGGAAACTGATATTTGGTTCAAGAATTAAGAATGTTTCCTTTTCTCCTGCCATAGGTGGCCTCCATTGAAAATTCCTTTCACCACCTCCTAGTAAAATCTGAGAATCCCAGATATACGGCACAACACACGGCTCTTTCTTATGAATATCAATGTGATTTAAGGCACGGGCATATTCAGCATGTTGAGTATAATGAGGAGATACCCAGATATCATCTAATTCTCCTATAACATGGTGTGCGAAATGCATGGTTGGATAAAAAATGGGCGTTTCTACATCAATATTCAATATATTTCCCAAATATAATTTGGCAATTCGTGCTCCACACATCTTTAGAAATTTTCTCATCTGGGAATCAATACTCATTCCTATTTCAATATACAAGGATACGGGGATAGGATTTTTAGCCAAATCTTCTATGCTTATAAGACGTAAATCTTTCATATACCAAGGAATTTTTTCCATGCTTTCGGGTTTTTTATTTACAAGCATAAGTGGTAAAAATCCCATTGATTCAAACATGCGATAGAATACATAGACATTTTGAAAGAGGCCGTTACTGAATAAATTCTCTTCTGATATTACGGCAGTAGCAAGAAGTATGACTTTTCTTTGAATAAGGCTATTTGTAGTTGTAATGCCGGTATAAGGTTTTACTTGTAAGATCTCGCCATTATATCGTGTCATTCCTGGCAAATGAATCGAACTTGATATTCCAGGCATACTTGTCATTCTGAGTGTTCTTTATACTTACATCGTATTGGGTTTAACGCAAAAACAAAGAGGTTAATAGATGTCTGGCGGAGGTGGAACAGTTACATTTGATGCTTTGACCGCTAGTAGTATAAAAGCAAATACAATCTCGTCAGGAATAACATATGCCCGGACTTTAAGTTCTGTAAATGTGTATGCAAACAATTTTTATGGTGACGGCTCACAACTTTCAAATCTTAGATTTACACCATTGGCATATTCTATACCATGGAATGCCATGCAGTCTTACGGTGGCCTTACAATAACAAGCGGAGATTGGAATTTACAAGGGCTTACGACAACTTCTTTGACAACAAGTAATATTGTTACACGGAATATAAGCACAACATATGGGAAAATTGATTCTCTAGCAACAAAAGTTATTTCGTCGTTTTATATAAGCACTGGAACCTTAATTACTGATACGATGTTTTTTAATGTACAAAATGGTAATTTTCAGACAATAAATTCATCCTTTGTCAATTATCTGAGTGCGAAAGTATTAGCAGTTGAGACGACGAATATTAAAAATTTCACGGCCCAATTAGGATCATTCTCAACTGTTTCTACGGGAGCATGGAAAGCTGGCAATGTTGAATTCAGTTCGTTATCTTTCTACGACGAGCCTCTGAATAGACTTCAGGTATTCACAGTAAGTTCAGGATTTCTTATGCAGAATGGCGTTAATTTTCTTTCAAATAGCGTTGTAAATAGTAATTTGGCAAGTACAACACAAGATTTGTTAATTCGTATGTATACTATATCAAATATTATTGATATCAGACAAGAATATTCTACATTATTATCCAATACCTTTACAGTTCTTTCTGTTGCACAATCATCGGCATCTTCTTTATCAACTACGATTGGATTTGTGTCTAATTTTACAGTGGCAAGTCTTTCCAATTTGAGTGTGGCAATTGAGAATAATTTTGCGAGTATGTGTAATTATACTAAAAATTCCATAAGTAGTCTTTCAACGACAGTATCATTGTCGGCAAATTCTAATTTTTCTACATTGTCCAATTATACTTCTACTAGCATATGTACCTTAACTGTTGGATTATGTACATCAATTATTTCACTTTCTAATTATACAACTACGAGTCTGTCAAATCTTAGTACAAATGTTGGTTCGAATATTTCGTCAAGTGTAAGTACTTTACAAGAAGGGATTAGTTCAGTGGGATTTTTAACAGCGAGTGGGATTTCTACATCATGGCTCCTTTTATCAACGGCCAGTGCATTAAACTTTTCAAATACACAAGATGCTATTTCTACAACATGGCTCGTTTTATCTAGGACGAGTGCATCAAACTTTTCAAATACACAAGATGCTATTTCCACGTCTATTTCGAATTTATCTACTACAACGTCTTTTAATTTTGCATTACAATCATCAAATTTACTATCTTCCTTTTATGTATTAACGTCTTCTATTTCAACATTTTCAACGACAATCGGTTCAAATATATCAACACTAAACACCCAACATCTTTCTAGCATTTCCACATTTAGCACAGTAATTTCATTGAATCATTTCACGTTACAGTCTGCTCTTTCTACATATTCAACGACGATTGGTTCAAATATATCAACGCTAAACACTCAACAACTTTCTACAATTTCCACATTTAGCACAGTGATTTCTTTAAATAATGAAAGCTTACAGATAGGATTATCTACATATTCTACGATTATAGGTTCAAATATATCAACACTAAACACCCAACAACTTTCTACAATTTCCACATTTAGCACCGTGATTTCTTTGAATAATTTAGCGTTATTTACATATTCAACGGTGTTAGGATCCAATATATCGGCGTTACAAATATCTGTATCTTCGCTGTCTACGGTAATCAATACAAATATGTCTATCATACAAGTTTCGGTATCATCACTTTCAACAGGCTTAGGTAATTTATCAAATATTTCCATTTCTTCTTTTAGCACATTATCAACGACAATCGGTTTAACATCAAATTTTTTACCCTTTTTTTCAACGATTAGCACTATTATTTTTTCATCATTTTCAACAACATTGACGACAGTTCAAAGTGGGTTTTCTACTCTATCAACAGCGATTGGATTTTTTACAATCAATTACAATAGTACATTTTTACAAGTCCATGCATCATCTATATCAACTAACTATATAAGAAGTGGATTTATTAATACTTCATCATTTTCAACAACGACTGGGTTTTTTCAATCCTTTCAAGGAAGTACAATGAGTAGTTTAACACAAAATGTGGGACGAATGAATACTACTCAAATGATTGCATCGTCATTTTCTGGAAATTACGCAGATAGTTTGACGGTTGTTATACAATATGTATAAGATTAACAGATTAATAGATGTCGTATATAAATCCGACAACTAGTTTCCTCCTTGTAGATACTTTACAAGGTCCAAAGGGTATTTATTTACCACCTGTTACTGAACGCCCCGGTCGTGTTATTACTATAAAAGATAGTGGTAATTGTACTCCTCAAAATAATATATCAATTTATACACAGGGAAATGATTCTTTTGATTATTACAATCCTTTTATAACAATTAATGATGCTTTTGGATACTATACACTTGTATCTGATGGAATTAGTGTCTGGAGAATTATTGCTACGAATGTAAGTGTAATACCAAATCCGATTGATACTACAAGAATACAAGCAAATTTCATAGAAACTATATCTTCTGTAACATCTACTATGGTTTCAAAAGCAATTATTACATCATCATTATCTTCCATAAATATGAGAGCAAATTTAATAGAATCTGTTTCTTCTGCGATATCTTCTATGTATGCAGTATCAATCTATGCAAAAAACGCATCGTTTGACAATATTTCAGTGAATACATTGTTTGTAAATATAGTTTCCACGGCTATAACACAGGATATTACTACAGTTACAGTGGATAATGCGTTCATTTCATCAGCTGTTATATCATCTCTTGTTGCGAATAGCACATTCTCATTTCAAATGTTTTCACGTGATCTTCATACAACTGATATTTCTACAGCAGTTATAAATGAAGGTTTCTCAACCTTCTCTTCTATTGTTGGACTTACACAAAGTTCAATGTCAAGTTTGTATTTGTCGAATGTTAATTCTCTATATTCTACTGCAAGAGGCCTAGGAACTCTTGGATATGTAAGCACGGCTTCTTTGTATTCTACTGCAACAGGTCTAGGAACTCTTGGATATGTCAGCACGGCTTCTTTACAGTCTACTGCAACAGGTCTAGGAACTCTTGGATATGTCAGCACGGCTTCTTTACAGTCTACTGCAACAGGTCTAGGAACTCTTGGATATGTCAGCACGGCTTCTTTGTATTCTACTGCAACAGGTCTAGGAACTCTTGGATATGTCAGCACGGCTTCTTTACAGTCTACTGCAACAGGTCTAGGAACTCTTGGATATGT
>Ga0136644_10002858_pt1 | contig 13045 bp, 13 predicted proteins | sample C_130820_EF_Meta_FD_94780 | JGI IMG/M metagenome (GOLD analysis project Ga0136644, IMG submission 94780) | Freshwater microbial communities from Lake Croche, Canada to study carbon cycling - C_130820_EF_MetaG (v2) (version 2) | ecosystem: Environmental > Aquatic > Freshwater > Lake | place... | reverse complement strand
GGCCCTGATTGTCTTTTTCTACTTGGCCGATATGCACACGCTTCTGACACCGTTTGCGTCCACAGAGAAGGCCTACGCTTAAGCGTAGGCTTAGACCCTTTTGTGTGGGAACAATGTTCCCACACGAAACAGAGAAGGCTTACGCTTAAGCGTAGGCCCAGAACACTTGGTTCAAACCCCTGTAGGCTTTTGAACCAAACGCTAGAAAAATCCCCCGTACAAGTAAGGAAATGAGTCTTCCCGGGCTCGTGGCGCATCCTCTGACCGTAGCGGCTGTCGCCTCTCCCGTTGACGCCGTCCTCGGGCTCTTCAACAGCAACATGTACTTTATCGGTCTCATGATGTTGATTCTCAATCTGGGCGGCCGTTTCATTCCTATGGAGATTTCCAAGGGGCAGGAGATGTTTCTTCAGCATCCCTGGGTCCGCAGAGGGTTGATCTTTGTCGCCATTTTCATTGCCACCCGTAACCTCGCCATCAGTTTCTGGCTGACCATTGCCGTCGTCCTCTGCCTCGGCTACCTCTTTAACGAAAACTCCTCTCTCTGTATTCTCGGAAAGGGGGGAGCACCCGGAGCGTCGTGTTCCAAAGACGACCAGGGCGACAAGAAGGACAAAAAGGAGGAGCCAAAGCCCGGAATGACGCCCGAGGAAATGGAAATCTTCCGACGCCTGAACGAAAAGAAGTTGCGCTACGACCAGGCCGCCGAGAAGGAAAAGGCCGATGCGTCCAAGCAGAACAAGTTCGCCGATCCGAGCATCGTCTACATGGCAAATCTGTCCTTGCTCCAAGGCTAGGAAAGGACCTTAAAATGTTTCCTACCAGTAGAACAATGGTCAAGCAGACGACACGCAAAGCAAAGCACCACACATACGATGCCACCTTCAAGGGCGTGATGGAATGGGCGAATTCCGAGTTAGACCATGTCGGGCGCATCGTCTCGCTCAGCGACAAGGACGTCCAGTATTCCTACGCCCTGAGCACGGTCAACGGCATGATGCACCTGAACCAGGCCGTCGAGGAACTTCTGGCCGACCGGGCTTATTCTCGCCATCGCACCGATCTCCGCAAACTCCACGGAAAGGTGGAGCGCACGATTGACCATTTGATTAAGGATTTCGGCGTCAATGTCGGGACGATTCGGGCCTTTAACACTCGCAAGATTCTGCGGAAACTCCATAAAGGGACGACACGCAAATCTGTTCGGTTCATGTAAGTTATTTATTGTTTGTAGAATCCTATTTTCTGGTCTCGTTGAGACCAGAAAATAGTACCGTTAAGAATATAATTATACCCCCTCCGCAGGAGGGGGTATAATTAGAATCTTAACACTAGTGCTTAGTATAAATTTACGCCCCCTACAAATTGTAGGGGGCGTAAATTTATACTAAGCGGTAGTTCGTAATGGCTTACACATTGAGCGACATCGAATTCCCGACAGGGAGTTGGGCCCGACGCTTCCTGCTCTTGGCCGTGGCCGTCGACTCGGCCTGGCTCCTGATTTCGTCGCTGTTGACGGAGGCAATCTCGGCCATCGCCGCCCTCGCAGACTGGTCCGAAGGGGGGCGTGTTTGCTGACCCTGGTAGGCCTGGGTGTACAGGGGAGGAGGGCCCTCCATCTCGGCCGCCCGCACCTCCTTGAAGGTCTGGAGAATGTCGTCGACGCCGCTCGGGCCCTTCATTTCACGACGAACAGGGGGTTGTTGTTGCTGCTGTTGCTGCTGGGCCATGGGCTGGTTCGGCATGTTGTTGGGCTGGAAGAAGGGGCCTGGACTGGATGGGCCTTGTCCCATACCACCCATAGGCATCCCCATACCAGGAGGCATCCCTTGAGGCATGCCGCCCGGTACGCCCATCGCCGCCCCCATGAAATTCCCAAAGCCCGGCCCCGCCGCCTGGGCGGCCGCCGCCGCCATCTGCTTCGCCAACGCCGGATTGTTCTTGAGAATGTCATCCACCGTGACATTGCCCATCTTCTGGCGAAAGAAGGAATTGCTCATGTGAAACATGAAGCCCGACCCCACCATCATAAACAGAAGGCGGGCCTCGGGGGGCATGTTGCCCTTGGTCTTGTACTTGTCGTACAACTCCTCAAAGACCTCGTCGTAATCGTCGACGTTCTCGTGGATAGATTCCGACCAGCCATCGAGCTGCCAGTCGAACGGATTGAACTTGTTGTTCATGAGCTCCAAGCCCGTCACCACACCCATCATCATCTGCCGCTGGAACTTGATGGACCCCTCCAGATTGCGGGCGTCCATGAGACGGTCCATTTCCTGCTTGATTTCCTCGTGCGTATTGTCCATCGTGAAGCGCTTGGAAATCGTGAACCCCTTCGCCTCGAGGCGACTCAGCTTGTTGATCATGTCGGCCTTTTCACGGCTCTCCTCCTCGGGCGACAAGCGCTTGGTTGGAGCGGACAGCTGAATGCCCGGACCCGACGCCGTCTGGGTGTTGTCCTGGTGATAGCCGCTGTTGGGGGCCGACCCCTCCCTGTGAACCGAAATCTCAGGCTGAGAGTGGCTGCCGGGGATGTCCGACGCCATCGGAATGTCAAACGTCACAGCCTCGAGGGGTTCCAGCGTAATGCCCGCAAACGCCGAAGAGGAGGGGGCCGACGAGACGTGGATGGTGTTTTGGGGCTGTTGCTGCTGCGACTGTTGTTGCTGTTGCTGAGAGGAAACCTTTGTGTTGGACAAGAGACTGAAGCCCATGTCGTCCCCGAGCGTATCGCCGGGCCCAATGTCAATCACATTCCCCACGTCGGAGGAGATGCGCACTTCGGGGCCCGAAAGGGATTCGGCAAAGGCCTGCATGTCATGAACTGCAACTGAGCGGCTCATACTCTTGGAACTGTGCTCATTATTTAAGTCTTGATTAGACCGCACACGCTGGATTCATATAGGTAGTAAATAAATTTACAATAGGCCAACTATTTTCCATTCTCTTATAGCCTACAAGTACGCCGTCCTCGTCTATTAGGGCGGCAATGGAGATGGGACGCTCCTCAATCTGAATGGGTTGCTCCTTGTTATAGGGCCTCAAGGTAACCATAATCACACGCTGTATTTTATCATTATCGATGGACTTTTTTGAAAAGGCAATCACATATTCCTGTTTTGCCATATTCACTCTCGGAAATTCACTATGAATACATACGCCTCCCCTTTTCAGTTTATTCATGATACGTAGATTGCGTCTCATATATTTGAAGAGGGCGCGCCTCAGAAATAGTATCTGATTCGGACCGAGACCGTACAGGGATATCTGTTGCGACCGAGACCGCCTCGACTGATTCGTTCCCAGAAGCCGAACTGCCGTAGACCGCCTCGATTGATTGTTCTGGTTATTGCTTCGCTGATTGGAGAACAGCGGGACGGGGTTTGAATTTGGCCGGCCTCCGCGCTGTCGTCGTGTTCGTGCCATCTCAACTCCCTGCTAGTCTAGGCGAAATGAAATCTACGCACATACAATAAGCGTCGGCCATGTCGGACTTTTTGGAGACCGCACACCAGGCTTCGTAGAAGGGATTCGTGGGATTTGCCGCAAAGGCGTCATGGACTCGCTTCTCGGAGCCCTGCTTGCGCTCCTTGTAGCCGGCATCCCCTGCCGTCGCATCGGCCACCTTCTTCTTGGCGTGGACGAGGTGGAAGGACGGTCGTTGACCGGCGGCCAAGAACGCCTCTCGGAGAACGGCAAACAGAAGGACCTGGACCGACTTCATGTGGGGGTTCTTGAAGGCCGGTTGGTTCTCCAGGAGAACAGCGTCGCATCCCGAAAAGGTGGGCCATCCCTTGGTCACAAAGACTCGGAGGGCGTCGTGGAGGTCCGTCAGCGTCTGGCTCGCCGCCGAGGCCTGCTTCGGGGCCTTGTAGGGAAATGTCCAGCGAGTCTTGGCGGCCTCCAGAAGGGCGGCCTTGGTTCCCTTGGTCGGAAGACCGGCCTCTTTCAGAGCCGCCTTGAGGGCCGGGAGCGTTTCCCCCTGTTCGACGGGCCAAAGAGGGTGGGTCTTGGCCGCATGGCGCTTACAGGTGAGACCGACAGAAGACTGATAGGTGGCTTTGTGGGGACAGGCGGAGCAGGAGACGGTGGCGACGGGCTCCAGAAGAGAACAGTTCTCGAGGGCGAGAACCTTCTGATGAGAAGCGTCGACCGTCTCCAGGACGCAGAAGGCCAGGTTCTTGATGCCAATGTCAAAGGCCAGAACACGGTGCTTCGCCTCAGGCATCTTCTGTCAGAAGAAGCCGATTGTTTAGATTCTCCATTAAATTACAAACAGGGATACTCACCCCTGTTTGTAATGTACGAACGTATTCCCAACTCCTCCCCACTCCGTCTCACTCCTCCCCACTCCGTCCCCACTCCCTCCCCACTCCGTCTCACTCCTCCCCGACTTACATGTCAGGGGGTATGGGTGTTGCTATGCAACACCCAAGGGGAGGCCTAGGAACTATCCTCCCCCCCTTCGGGGGGGAGGATGCGCCTAGGAGGTCCCCCTCAGGCGTGGATGTACCGATTCGCCCCCCTCGGCGTATTCCTCCCCCCCTCGTAGCGGCTCGTCAAGTCAATGTGCTTGACGTTGGACCGCAGGTCGGCCTGGGTCGGAGGCATGACAAAGGTTCCGAACAGGGGAGGAGCCGGCGCCCCCGTCCGTTCGACGCCCAGCCCCCCCAGGGTGCGGGTGGCCAGAATTTCATTCTCGAACGGCGACGAGAAGACGAGGTCGGCCGGCGGCGGAACCGTCTTGGCGAGCGGCAACGAGGCGCCCGACCATTCCGACTGGCGCTGCCGAGTCAGGTGGATGAGCGAGTCGGCGTGGGCCACCATCCACTGTTTGGTATTGAACTGCGTGCCGGGGGGGAGATTGTAGGCGCAATGAGGGCGGTAGTCCGTCACAAAGGCCCCCTCCTCCATGGGGCCCGCATAGGCGGGGTAGCGACTGTCGGGCGCCGGCTCCATCGACTGAACCACCTCGAGGCGACGGGCCTGCTTCATCTCGGTGCCCAAGCGGGGCTGCTTGGCATAATAATTAGGGTAGGTTAGTTTGTTAAATCCGTTCAAATCCATGAGAGTCCCTGCCTAGCTCTCGGAATTTATTTATTCCGACGAGAGAGTCTCCTCGAGCGACTCGGCCTCCGTAAAGGAGGAGGCCTGCTCGAGAAGGGAGGAGAGGATCTCCTCGTTCAGCTTGGAGGGAACGCCTGCGTCGGGCGAGGAGTCATAGGATCGGAGGGCCTCGAGAATCTGGGAGCGACGCATGGTCGAAAAGCCCTTGATGGCCCGCTGCCGACCGAGCTCCTTGAGCTCCACGAGCGTCATGGCCTCGTAGTTGACCGTCACAGAGGCGGCCTGCGTCTGTTTCGTAACAATGGGAGCGGGCGACTTGGCCTTGCTGCCGCCGGTCGCCGCCACCGTCACCTGCTTGTCTTGCTTTTCATCGGACTCCTCCTTGGGCAGAGCCTCGATGGACTCAATCGCCGCCTCCTCCAGGGCTGCCGAATAGAGGGCCTCTTCCTCGAGGGGACTCGACGGATGTTGCTGTGACGGATGCGACGGATGCGACTGATGCTGTTGCTTCGACTGTTGTTGCTGTAAGCCTAAATCTGGATATTCACGAAGTTCCGCCCCCATTTTAATATCAAGCAGAATGGATTCGACCAAGTTGAGCTTCTGCTCACACTGCTGGACACGAGTGTAGAGGTACAGGGCGGCCGCACCAAAGAGCAGAACAAGGACGAGGCCCAACGCAATCGTATCGTTCAGAGAGGACATGTTCTGAATCTCTCCAGAGTTTTAAATGTGTCAAAAACACACATCGAGGAAACCATTCTCCTCCAAGAGTTCGCCCACGCTGCTGACCCGGCACAGGCCCGAGTCGAGCCGATACGTGTAGCGGAGAGTCTTGCCCTCCAGAATCGCCGGGCAGCAGAGACGCTGAACCGTGGCCGGTGCCTTTTCCACGAAATCGAACAGGTGGGTGCTGATGACGGAGAGGGTGCCGGGTCGGGCCCACAGCCTCTCCGTGTAGAGGCGACAGGCCTGTTCTGCGTCGGGGGGGTTCGTCGAATGATAGAGTTCGTCCAGAATCACGAGCGACGGGGTCGTCGGCGGCAAAGCCAGCGTGCTCGCCGTGAATTCGACTTCTCGCTCGAACCGGGACTTTTCGCCAGGGAGGTCCTCGGGCGTGAGACAAACAAACAGGGTGTGGAAGGGGGACATGCGGCAACTCCGACCCGGGGCGCAGCCATAGGTGTGGGCCAGCAGGGCCGCCGTCGTGATGGCCCGTAGGGTGGTGGATTTGCCGCCCCGATTCGGGCCCGTCAGAAGGGCGTTTCGACCTGAGGCCTCCCCCAGGCGAATCGTGAAGGGGATGCGGGAAGCGGCGTCCACCCGATAGTCGAATGTGTCGAGCAGTTCGAGAGAGGCGCCTGCGGCCGGGTCGGTGACCCATTGAACCGGCACCACCTCGGGGTTCCGTGCGAGACAGAAGAGGACCTCGAGGGCCCCGAGGCGCTTGTAGGCGTACTTCAGGAAGGCCGGGTCCAGAAGGGCGGCGGCGACGAGTTGGCGCTTGTCGTCCACGCCGACCTGGAACGGACTCACCATCATGTCAAACCCCCGAGCCTTAAGGGCCTCTCTCACCGAGTCGTAGAGTTCCTGGAAGCGCCGCAAAGAGGCCGCCTTGGACTGGACAATCGTGTCAATCGAGTAGAGATGCTGGAAGGACCAATAGGGTTGAAGGAAACTCTGGACGACGGTGACCACGAGAAAGAACGATTTGAAGAGTTGGGAAATGTCAAATCCCCCCCCTGAAGGCCCCTCGGCAGGAATCGAATTCGGGTTGATGAGCCCCCCTATCTGTCCTGAGAAGAGGCCGCTCACGAGCATCGAATAGCGGCCGGCCGTGATGGGAATATTGAAGACGAACCGCAGAATGATGAACGGCAGAAGGAGCATTGCCACGGGCAGGAGCATCGACAGGCCAGGGAGCACATAGACTCGCACGATGGACCACACGGCGAGCAAATACGGCACGAAATTCAGGGACTTGGACCAGTCTTTGAGAAAGAGGAGTTCCTGGAACGCCTCCTCTTCGAGTTCGGTGGGCTTGGCCAGAACGGTCTCGAGGTCGTTCTCGAGGGTCTGGAGTTCCGAAAAGGTGGTGTGAAGGGTGGCCTTCAGCGTCGGGTCCTTTTTCAAAACGGCCTGGAGAATCGTGAACTCGGTGCTCTTCTGTCGGAGCCGTTTGGGGTCGGCGGTCCACTCGCTCGTCTTTTCCTCAAGGGCGGCGGCCCCTGTGCGGGTCTGGAGGCCTATCCAGGACCCCAGATCGGGAATCGACACGGTGGCCTGAATGCGGTCCATATCTCCACGCACATGAGAATGTTTCGGGCCTCCCTGTGCCACACTGCTAAATTTGAGTTCCATTCGAGGACTTAAAGAGGCCAATAGAAAATGCCCCGCTCTCGCTCTCCGAATGTGAAACAGGACCAAGCCCTCCAGACCAGCCCGATGTCCCTCAATGAACTCAACCAAGACATTGACATCAACACGGGCTATCTAGTCAAGAACCCTGTCACGCAGTACGGGAAACGAGTCAAGGAACTCGTGAACTATACCTGTAGCCAATCCTCCGAATTCAAGACCATTACCAACAGTCGCCGCCTTCGCCCGAGCCCCTTGTGTACGTATCTCCTCCAGGTCTTCCGATTTCTCGCCGACTATGTGATTCCCGTGACCGTCGCCTTGGCCGTGTCCGCCTCCTACTATACTTCTCTGGAGCCACCGGCTCCAGCCGTTGTTGAAGAAAAGGAGACCCCTTCTGAACACGAGGACACCTGGGTCGACTCGGCAGCGGTGGCGGGAGACTGGGCCGGCGAGTCGATTCGCTACGCCCTCTCGATTCCCCTCTCCTTTGTGACCTCCACGATTGACGGGAGTCTTCATATAAGCCATGGACTCCATTCTCTGCGCCAGAGTGCCGAGACCATTGTTTACACGCCCCTCCTCTTTGTGGGGGTTTACTGTGCGACCCTCGTTCTTGTCCGGTTCTTGCTGAATCTCTACACCCTCTTTTCGGCGGAGCGGACTCTCTGGAACTACCAAGAGTTGATTCTACAAGAGACGGAGCAAGTCGTGGAGCGGGCCGTCACGAGTCTTCTGAGGCCCGAACTCCTCAGGGCGGGGGACAACAATCCCCTCCTCTTGGAAACACTCGTCACTCGCATCAAAGCCAAGCCCCTTCCGGAACTTCTCGTGCTCGGCCACGTATCGAGCCAGTATACGAATGGGCTCCACATGTTGATTCGTCACGCAGATGAGGAACTTTCTACGGCCATGTTTCGACTCACAAATGAACTCCATAAAATTGAGGGCGGCCTGACACGGACAGAAGGCCACCGGGGAACAGTATAACCACTTAAACCACCAATCCAATATAGAATCATGTCGCTCACTGCGACCCCTTCTGGGGGACCCCTCCCCTCCCTGCCTCGGACAGAACTAGAGGCCAAGACTGCGGTGGCAAGTATTCTAGCCCTCCGACGAGACCTGGATGCGGCGGGCCATTTGGCCGAGCCTCTCCGGCGCACGATCGAGTCCATCCACAAGAGCCTGTCGACCCGAACCGACCAGGACGGATATCATCGTGTCAATTGGAGAAGTAATGGACGAGGAGGGCAAGGACAAGCCCCCTCTGGGGCGAGGGGTGGAGCAGGAGCAGGCGGAGGCCCTTCTATGGCAAGGGGCGGAGCAGGAGGAGGCCCTCCCCCCTCGTCTGCCCTTTCGGCCAAAGGCCCTCCTCCCAAGTACGTGAGTCACTTTAAACAGTCTGAATCGACAAAAGATGCCGTGCTTCTCATTATAATTGATAAACTCAACAAATTCGCCCCCATCAATTACGTCGAGATTCACGACTTTCTGTGCCAGATTCTCGATTCAGGACAAACATCCTTCTTGAAGGAATTTATGAAGGTCGTCTTTCAAAAGGCGACCAAGGAAGAACTCTTCTGCCCCCATTATGTCCGGCTGCTCTGCGAATTGAGCGCCAAGTACAAGACCCTCTTGACGGAAATGGTGCTCCGCTACAAGGAATACTCCCACGTCTTTGAGGACATTTCCGAGATGACCTCCGACAGTTACGCCACCCTCATTGAATCAAACTCCGACAAAAATTACCGGCGGGGCTACTCCCAGTTCCTGGCCGAACTCGTCAAGTACAATGTGCTCGAGGTCGACCTCTTTGTCGAGACGCTCCAGAACATTATAGGGGCGATTCCGGTCGTGGCCCGGGTCGAGAGCGGCAAGATTACTCTGGAGGAATACATTGATTGCTTATTGCGTATTCTCAAGGCCATTCAAACAGAAAAGTCGGGCCTTGCCCTCTCGCTCCGCAAGATTCTCAAGGAGCGCTTTGTATCGGTGCTCGAGCCCATGACGGTCAAGGACCCTCTGAATGTAGGCCTGACGCCCAAGGGCCGGTTCGGCATTGTGGACATTGTCAAGATGATCAAGGCCTTGTAACTTCCCGTCGGCTCCTATTTTTTATGACCTCTTTGTAGAATGGCAAAGGGAACTCGCAGGAATACTCGCAAGGTCAGTGGAATCCTCTCCTATCTGTACAAGCCGATTGGCCAGATTATCTCAGCCGCCAACAATGTGACGAGGGCCTCGACCAACACGGTCCGTAAAGTCGTTCACAATACGGCGAACGGTGTCAATCGTGTGGGGCGTAGTGTGACGGGGCGGGCCAACACGATTGTGAGCGGCCTCGTCCCGAACGCTATTAAGCGTCGGTTCACCCGCAAGAGCGGTCGGCGTACGAAAAGCCGGAAGCAGTAAACCCTGAGGAGGAGGGCTTATATTTATACAAAGCGGTAGCAGGAGGGAAATGCTGTTCGAAATAATTCAAATAACTCTGTGCTTTAGTCTAATCGACAGAGTTCTTACTTACGGGGGGGTACAAGGCGTGTACTATTTACTTCATGCTCTTCACAACGCATGGATTGTGGGGCTCACGGCCCCCGAGGTGGTTCACTCCTTTACGGATATTCAACATCTTGACCAATATTCGACAAACTGGTCTGCCATGCAATTGTGCTGTGCCCTCCACCTATATCATACGCTCCTGTATTGGAAAACATTTCGATTGGATGACTGGCTCCACCACGGGCTCATGCTGGGAGTCGCCCTCCCCCTGTGTGCTGTGTATGATACGCATTCCCTTTTCGGAATGACGCTCTTTTTTACGACGGGCCTGCCTGGGGGAATTGACTACACAATGTTGACACTCGTAAAGAACGGATACATGGACCGAAGCATTGAGAAGCGTGTCAATACCTTTTTGAATGTCTGGATTCGCAGCCCGGGCTGTGTGGCCGTGGCGGCCCTTGGAATTGTACATTTGTTTAGTAACAATAGCAATAGCAACACACTGGCCTTTGCGGTTTCTGGTCTTCTCACATTCTGGAACGGTCAATATTTTATGGAACAAGTCGTGGATAACTATGCTCGGCTAAAAATTGAGGACCTACCGGCCGCAGAACCTAAGGCATAGCGAGCACGTATCCACAATAAAATGAAGTACCATTCTAGAATGCCCCGCCGGCCCAACCAGGATGAGGAGGGTGAATCCACCCGCAAGAAGGCCGCCCCGAAGAAGAGAGTGCCTCTCTCTTCTAAGAAGCGTGCGCCCGGCGGAAAGGATGATGATAGTGACGTTGATACAAGGGGGAACATTGCTGGGTTGATTGCCTATAGCGACGAGGAGGAAGAAGAAGAGGAAGAGGAGGAGGCCCCCCCTTCCAGGAAGCGTCCTGTTCTTCCGAGGCGTCGGGCTGCCGCCATTGCCGACCGACGGATTAAGCGGGAGCTGGGCGTCAAGAAGAAGCCGAGTACATGGGCCAAGCAGGTGGCCAAGAGGGCCGCGGCGGAGGAGGACGACGAGGGGGAGACGCTCGGGTCGGAGGATACGGAGGACGAGGACGAGGAGGAAGACGAGGACGAAGACGAGGAGGAAGACGAGGAGGACGACGAGGAGGATGAGGACGAGGACGAAGAGGGAGAAGAAGAGGTAAAGGGCGGGTCTGCGAATCTGATTCTGACCTTTGGGGGTCCCGACGAGGGGGCGGACCGCATGATTCCTCAGCGTCACAATATGAAGAAGGAGTCCGCCTCGGTCAAGAAGTTTGTCAAGTTGCTGACGGCACCGCTCGAGGACAATACGATTGACGCCCAGATTGACCAGTTCAAGGCACTGGCGGTCGACAAGCAGACGGAACTCCTGACGGCCCTCGAGAAGCGCCCCACCATGACGGATACGGGGGTGAATCTCATGCTGCGCATTCTGACGCTCAAGATTCCGACCGAGACGCAGGCCCTGGTCCTGTCCAAGTACAATTCGCTCCAGAACCTCGAGCCCTCGAGCGGCGAGTACTTCAAGCTCCGCAACTGGCTCGACAAGATTGTGTCGATTCCGTTTGGCATGTACAGGGAACTCCCCGTCAAGATGGGCGACGGGTCCGAGGCCTGTTCCACCTTTATGAAGGGGGCCCTCAAGTCCCTCGACGAGGCCATCTACGGCCAGGAGGACACAAAGCTCCAGATTCTCCAGTACATTACGACCAAGATTGCGAACCCGGACGGAAAGGGCATGTCGCTCCTCCTCGTCGGACCGCCCGGCATTGGCAAGACGAGCGTCATCAAGAATGGCATTGCCAAGGCGATGGGATGGCCCTTTCAGTTCATTAGCTTGGGTGGTGACTCGGATGCCTCGACCTATACGGGGCACCAGCTCGTCTACGAGTCGTCGCACTGCGGCAAGATTGTGAATTCCCTCATTGCGGCCAAGTCCATGTCGACGGTTCTCCTCTTTGACGAGGTGGACAAGGTCAGCACGACGCCCAAGGGTGAGGAGGTCCAGAATATGCTGATTCACCTGACGGACCCGGCCTCGAACGAGGGGTTTGAGGACAAGTACCTGTCGGGCGTGCCGATTGACTTGTCCAAGGTCATGTTTGTCTTCTCGGCCAACGACATTACCAAGATTGACCGGGTGCTGCTGGACCGTCTCATGGTGATTGAGCTCAAGGGGTATGACCTGAAGCAGAAGGTGACGATTGCGGAGAATTACCTTCTGCCGACGGCGCTCAAGGAGGTGAATCTGGCCGAGAGGGTGGCCGTGTCCAAGGAGGTGCTGTCCTACATTATCGAGTCGTATGCGAATGACGAGACGGGTGTTCGTGAACTCAAGCGGTCCATTGAGCAGATTGTTCAGAAGGTCAATATGCTGCGCATGTACAATGCCAAGGAGCTGCCGTTTCACATTCCCGGGTTTGCCCTGCCGTTTGCGGTCAAGAAGGAGCACGTGGACTTGTTCTTGAAGAAGAAGGAAAAGCACGGGGCGCCGCCATTCGGCATGTACACATAGGCCTAGTCGATTCTCAAGTCCAAATGAATCATCTCAGTGAATATTTTTATACTAATCGATAGTAGATATGGGTACGAAATCGAGTAGGCCCCTTCCGATGGGTAATAACTTGAGTAAGCCCCTTCCGATGGGTAATAACTTGAGTAATCCCCTTCCGATGGGTAATAACTTGAGTAAGCCCCTTCCGGTCATTTCGGCCGACGTCGCAGCGCCCTCTATATTTATGAAATGTATTCTTCCAAACCAAGGCAAAAAACAATTTTTTCAAAAAATCATGCGCACATACATTAATGAGTTTAATTGTAAAGGAAAAACATACAGGTTAATGTATGTGGGGAAATCCGACACTAACGGTCGTAATAATGATGATGTATTTCGTTTGAATATTGTTAGTTATACAGTAGAGAAGATACGTATTGTTGGTGGAGTTGATAGTATTGCGGATGATTATACGGGCGATAATCTCAACGAAGGAATTACGATTGAAATAAAATTAGACGTTGAAAACCCTGATTCTGTATGGAAAAAGCAATATCATGGCGGAAGACGCAAGAATCGTCATAGAACAAAGAGGGCTCGTCGCCACCGCCACCGCCACCGCCACCGTTCCTCCCGAAG
>Ga0136644_10002857_pt1 | contig 13046 bp, 13 predicted proteins | sample C_130820_EF_Meta_FD_94780 | JGI IMG/M metagenome (GOLD analysis project Ga0136644, IMG submission 94780) | Freshwater microbial communities from Lake Croche, Canada to study carbon cycling - C_130820_EF_MetaG (v2) (version 2) | ecosystem: Environmental > Aquatic > Freshwater > Lake | place... | reverse complement strand
GGTAACCAATCAGGTATTGTTACCCGTGGCAATTTAGACAACCCCTTTTTAACTGAAGGTGGGGCCGGTGTACAAATCACTACAGCGGGCTTGACACCCAACTACGCAAGTTTGAGTAATTTTTTGCAACTGCTTTCAAGTCAGAAAACAGACTCGACTGTGGTTGACTTCGATAAATTCAACGCTAATGTTGCTACACTAAATGCCAGGTTCAATCAGGTAGACACGACTGAAATTGAAAAAAACAAGGTATTTTTTCAAACTTTGAATTTGGCAAGCAATTTACGTGACTCTGTTTCGAACAAACTGAATCTTAGTTATTTTGACCATGCAATTTCCAGCTTTTTTCCTGAGTTAAACAAAGAATCCTCGCCAGTTGGTAATTTGTCTAGTCATTCTAGTCAAATCAAAACCGAGCAAGGTGGATCCATAGACATGTTCGTGCCTACTGGATCCGTTTATGCTGGTTTGACCAAGGGGCCAAATGTTGCTAGGCCATCTAACCAAGGCTTATTCACAGTGCGCGGCGGGGACATCAATGCATTGGTCAGTAACGACTTTTTGGTCAACCAAGGCCGCGTCTTTACACTGGGAGGCGGGGACATCACCTTGGTCTCCCAGTATGGAAACTTGGAGGCAGGCAAGGGTGCAAAGACAGCCTCCTCCGCGCCCCCTCCATTGATAGTGGTTGCAAATGACGGCAGCATATCTGTTGATTTTTCTGGTTCAATTGCTGGTTCTGGCATAGCCACTTTGTCTACCCACCCTGATCAACCGCCCAGCAGTATTTATGCGATAGCCCCACGTGGATATTTTGACGCGGGTGATGCGGGCGTGAGGTCAACCGGCGAGGTGAAGATCAATGCGCCGCAGGTCCGCAATGCAGACAACATCACTGCTGCCGCTGGCATCAGCAACTCACAAGCACCCCCAGTGGTCGCCGCACCTGCACCACCGCCACCACCGCCACCCGCCTCTGGCAACACGGCTGACGACGCTAAAAAGTCGTTGGCTGGAGGTTCTAACTCCAACAACAACCTTGCTAACCTGTCAGTGGAATTGCTCGGCTTTGGAGAGACATCCACAGGTTCTGAAAGTTCATCCAAGAACAGCAAAGACAAAGAAGAAGACAAGGAAAAGAATTAACCTCATTGCAAGCGCTTGCATTCACTGATTTACATCAATATTCAATCTATATTTCGAAATTAAACAAGCATGACTTCCATCACACAACGACTTATCTCATCTATCTTGGTTAATTCCCTGTACGCAATGATATTGGTGTGCGGGGCAGTTCAAGCTGAGGACTGGTCTCACAAGAAAAAGTTGTCTTTTGACACCACAGCCAATGGAAGCGAACTCAAGTCCGATGTGGCTCAGTTGCCTCTGCTACTTCGACTTCACAGCGGCAACTTTACTTTCAGTGAGGCCAAGCCTGACGGCACAGATTTACGTTTCTTTGCAGTTGATGGCAAGACAGCACTTAGCTATCACATAGAAAACTTTGACCCTGATAACGAATTGGCCAATATCTGGATCAATGTTCCTAAACTCAGCGCCAACTCGCAGGCAGATGCCATCATCATGGCATGGGGAAACCCCAAAGCACCCTCCGCTGTGTCTGCCAAGGGGACATATGATGCCACCCAATTGATGGTTCAGCATTTTTCGCAAGACTTTAAAGACGTGTCTGCAAACGCCAACCACGGTATATCTAATGGCGTGAAGACTGCCCCCAATGGCCCTGTAGGTGAATCTGGCATATTTGATGGCACTGCCAAGTTGGTGGTGGAGAAATCTGCGACGCTTAAATTTGCCAACGCTGGCAGCTTGACTTTGAGTACCTGGGTCAAGCCATCGGGTAATGACAACGCCAACCTGATTCAAATTGGGGAAGGCAAAACAGCATTGACATGGGGCCTGGCCAATGGCGTGATGCTTTTATCCAGCGCTAAAGAACAAATCAAGGCAAGTGCCACGCTTTCTCCCGGGACATGGCAGCATTTGGCCGTGGTGGTTGATGCGGGCAAAGCAGATTTTTATTTAAATGGAAGTGCTGTTGGCGGTGGCAGCTTTAATCTATCCGAGACCTCGGGCAACACCAACATTGGCGAAGGTTTGCGAGGTGAGATGGATGAACTCACCGTGTCTGGCAGCGCTAGATCGGCTGATTACATCAAGGCGATGTACGCCAGCCAAGAAGCAGACAGCATGTTGATGAGTTTCTCTGATGCCGCAGCAGATGCAGGGGGAGACTCGGTCATAGGCATTTTGCTGGGTGCGGTCACATTGGACGGCTGGATTGTGATTGGTTTGTTGATGGTCATGGCAGTTATAAGCTTTTATGTCATGATCACCAAAGCAGTCATACTCTCATCCAACAATAAGGCTAACAAGTTATTTCTAGATACATTTAAAACCAGTTGGAACGTACTACTCACCCCTGGTAGCGCTGAAATAGATCAGATGGCTGCCAACAAAAAATTAAAGAAATCTTCTATTTACCGTCTCTATGTGATTGGGGTTCAAGAGGTCAAGCAACGGTTTGATCAACAAATGGAATTGGGTAAAAAATTCCAACTCTCTGAAGTCAGTCTCAACTCAGTACGTGCAGCTTTGGATGCTGCCATGATGCGAGAGACCCAAAAACTCAACAGCGGTATCTTTCTGTTGACGATTGCCATTGCACGAGGACACATTCTCGGACTGCCTGGAACCGCCGTGGGTGTGATGATCACCTTTGCTGCGATTGCTGCTGCGGGTGATGTCAACGTCAATGCAATTGCCCCCGGTATCGCCGCAGCATTGGTGGCCACCGTCGCAGGGCTGGCAGTAGCGATTCCTGCATTGTTTGGCTATAACTGGTTGGCCAGTCAAATTAAAAATGCCTCAAATGATGGCGCCGTATTTTTGGATGAATTCATCACCAAATCTGCTGAAATGCATTCGGTGTAGAAATAGCAGCACATGCAAGTCCAAGCAGACAACCAACCCTTTGACGACATCAATGTCACCCCGATGTTGGATCTCGCCTATGTATTGTTAGTCATCTTTATCATCATGACCACGGCTTCTGTTCAAGGCGTCAAAGTAAAGCTGCCCAAGGCGCAGATGACAGGTAACATGGCCAAGCCGCATTTAAAGGCAGTCACTATTTCTGAAGCAGGCGATGTTTTTCTGGATGCATACCCTGTTCCCATAGAGCAACTTGAAGAGAAATTGCGCGCGCTTAAAAATGTCAACCCTTCGCAAGCGATGGTGGTCAAAGGAGATGCGCGCACCCAGTATGTCAAGGTCATGCAAGTGCTAGAGGCCATGAAGCGGGCAGATATCACCGACATTGGCTTAGTGACCTCAAGAACAGCTAAATAAACTGATATGCAAGTTCAAGAGGACTCCAAGCCATATGACACGATCAACGTCACGCCTATGCTTGACCTTGCTTATGTGTTGTTGGTGATTTTTATCGTCATGACAACAGCCTCTGTTCAGGGCTTAAAGATTGACCTGCCCAAGCCGAGTAACAAGCCGAGCACAGAAAAAAAAGAGATGCGGGTGATTCAGATTCAACCCGATGGCATTTTGTTGCTCAACGGTGCAGCAATTTCAATGGCAGAGTTGGAGTCACGATTGGCTGCAGCCATGGCCAAAGACCCACAAACTTCTATAGTTATCAAAGGCGACCCACAAGCGTACTACGAAATGGTAGTCAACATCATTGACATGGCTGCGCGATTAAATATCACCAATGTAGGCGTTGTGACTTCACGTATCGGGTCCTGAGATGTCGACCCCTAATGAAAACCTAGGCTTGTCCACAGCTGATCAGTTGCCGGATAAATCTGCGCTTCGCAAATGGATGGCACTGCTTCTGGGCTTGCTGGTGCTGGCGTTGATGGCTTGGGGCTTGTTGTCCATGATGGGCAAGAACGAAAAACAAGCCCCTAAAAAACCACCCAAGATCACCTTGGTAGCGCCACCGCCGCCGCCGCCACCGCCTCCTCCTAAATTTGAAAAAAAACCTGATCCGCCCAAGGAACAAAAAGAGATGAAGGTGGACCAGCCGGTTGTCAAACAAGAGCAAGCACCTCCTACCCCCGAACTCAAGATGGAGGGGCCTGCCGGTGACGGTCCGAGTGCATTCGGCGCTGGCAAGGTGTCAAACGAGGACATGAGCAAGATCGGCAAAAGCGGACCAGGCTCGACTGGCCCAGGTGGGCCGGGTGGCGCCATCGGCAGCAAGAACAGCATGTTGAACCCGTCGGCTAATTACGCCAACATGCTCAAGGGGGAGATGCAACGCTACCTCTCGAAAAATAATGCGCTCAAGCGTCGGCGATACGCCATTGACATCAGTGTATGGGTGGGTGTGAGCGGCGGCATCGACCGGTTTGAGCTTATCGGAACGACAGGGGATACGGACACTGACGCGACGATCAAGAAGGCCATCACAGAGCTTCCGAGTTTCACGCAAGCACCTCCAACTGGCATGCCTCAGCCTATTCGACTGAGAATCATCACCAGTGGAAATTAATTCTTTTTAATAATTTAATAAGACATCGAAAAAAACACAATTCTTATTAACTTTCTGAGATTAATCTCTCAAGTAATTGAAGCATTTGACGATTATTAACTGCTTGAATGTTTACCTTAAATCTCTAAGGATCAACCGGTTAAAAAATGATTATGAATGCGAAGAAAAAATTATTCATATTTGTAATCTTAGGAGTCTATTTTTTAATAGGCCAAATAGCTCATGCGCAGGAAAAAGAAGATGCAGAAAAAACGCGCATGACAGTGCTCTCTTTGATCGAAACCTTGGTGAAGAACGGCAATATGACACGAGCACAGGCAGACACCATGATGCGGGAAGCAGAAAAAAGAGCGCAGAGCAGAATACGTGTAACCCCGCTGGCCGAGACTACGCCCGATGGCAAGAAGGTAGTCCGTGTGCCCTACATCCCCGAGTCTGTAAAGACAGAAATGCGTGAGCAGATCAAGTCTGAAGTCTTGGCTGCACAGAGTCAAAAAAATGCTGGAAGTGTTCTTGGGGACTCGGGTAAGAAGTTCAAGTTTGTCGGAGATATCAGGATTCGCACTGAACTCAACAGACTGGATAACAACAATACCCCCACTAGTGGATTGGGCTTAAAAGGTAACAACACCGCAAGGGCAGTCACACGCGGCGCTGATTTTTCTCCTTCAAGCGAGAAAATAAATGCCATCCCAGGCGATGTATTTGATCCTACTTCTAACACCGCCAGAGAAAGAATTCGTGTTCGCCTTGGCTTGCTTGGCAACCTCAGTGATGAATTCTCTTTTGGCCTGGGTATCTCAACTGGATCAAGCACTGGCAGTCCGACCTCGACAAACCAGACATTGGATCAGGGCGGCACCAGCTCTCCAGGATTTTTTAATAAGTACGCGGTCAACTGGGATCGAGCCTATCTGCGTTACGAACCTGGAACAGGTATGGAGATCAATGTCGGGCGCTTTAAAAATCCATTCATTGGTACGGACTTGGTTTGGGCTGATGATCTGAGCTTCGATGGAATTTCGGCATCTGCTAAGACACCTTTGAACGACATGTCTGATGTATTTGCCACCGTGGGTTGGTTTCCATTGACAACCCGAACATCTGGAAAAACACTCGGCAGAAGTTTGACGGGCGCTCAATTGGGCTGGGAGCGCCGCTTTGGACTCAAAGACAATAAATTTAAATTGTCGGCGGGTCTTTACAAATACAACAACGTCGAGGGTCAAGCAGAAGGAGATTACTCAACTGCAACCTCATCTTATTTGTCCTCAGAGTACCCCGCCGGGGCTCGTCAGCGTGGCAATACTTTATTCAAGATTAATTCTCTGCAATCAATCACACCAAATCAGGGAATATATGATAAGACGCAGTGTGATTTTTCAAATATAGATGTGAAAATGACTTCCCATGTGGATTGCACAAACACCTGGGGCTTGGCATCAAGTTTCAACGAGTTGAACATCACATCTTCATTAGATCTGTCTCAGTTTGACCCTGTGCACATGGTATTGACTTTTGACATGGTCAAGAACATTGGGTATGACGCTGCGGCAACCAACAGCAGGGTGGGTTTGAAGCTACTTGACCTCAAAACTTTTGGCTACCTTGCTAGCTTGAAACTAGGTAGCCCTACGATCAAACAGCGCGGTGAATGGAATATGAGCGTTGCCTACCGTTATGTCGGTAGCGATGCAGTATTAGACGCTTTTACCGACTCGGACTTTGGCATGGGCGGAACCAACAACAAGGGGCTGACACTTAAGTACAGTTATGGTGTTGCGGCTAACACCTGGCTATCATTCAGATGGATGTCCTCAGACTTGGTCGATTCAATGATTCCCTCCGCGTTAAACGCGAACAACCCGAATACAAAATTCTCGGTCGACTCTATTTTTATTGACCTCAACACCCGGTTTTAAGGTGGATCATGAAATTTGTACACCATTCACCATGTAATTTTTTTGGGATGATTCCATGCGCTGGGGTTATGGTCCTGGGCATGGTGTTTTGTTTATCTTGCTTTGCAGCTGATGACAAGGATGCCAACAAAGCTGCTCAAGAACAATTGAAACGACTGCAACAAAAATCGAAAAACTTGGAGCAAGAAAAGTCACAGATTGCAGCTGATAAGGTCAAACTTGAATCTGATTTGATCTCAGCAAATGAAAAAGTTGAGAAAAATAGTCGCAACCTCGTGATTGCTACCCGAAAGTTAACGGTGCTTCAAGCGGACGTGGAATTACTGAAGAAAGCTTTGTTGGATTTAAGTGCTCAACAAGCCCTGATGATTGAATCTAAGCTCAAGGACCGGGACGAAAAAATCAATAACTTAAAACAGCAACTTAAGGCCACTGAGCTGCAATTGAGCCAAGCCTTAGAGTCGAAAAAAATCACTGAGGCCTCTTTGGCTAATACGGAAAATGCATTGACTTCGTCTCAAGAGTCCTTAACGCAATGCACCCTTAGAAACCAAAGTTTATTCAAAACTGGTGTGACTTTGCTTAAAAAGTATGAAGAAAAAAGTTGTCTTAGCTCTGTTTTGGAAAAAGACCCTTTGACCAAGTTGAAGCAGGCCTCACTTGAAAATTGGCTGGAGGAATACCGAAGTCAGTTAGAGAAGGATCTCATCGTCGATTTAGAGTCAGAGAGGTTAAAAATCATTGCACTGAAAGCTTCGATAGAAAAATCCGAGCAAGAGAAAAGGGCGAAGGAAGAAGAAGACAAAAAAGCCGCCCTCAAAGCGCAACAAGCCAAGCTTAAAGAGAAAAAGAAAAAAGAACAAAAAGAATTCAATGACCTCACCAAGTCAATTAAACAGTCTTTAGAAAGGGCGGAATGGTAATAGTGTCATAAAAGTGGCCTAAATTAATCCCTCTCATAACAATCCACAGGCATTACAAAGATGTGCATTCAAACTTTTCGCTCTCACCATCAAAAAGCACTGGGTTTTACTTTGCTAGAACTGCTGGTTGTGATGGTCATCATCGGCTTGCTTGCAGGATTTGTGGGGCCTAAGTATTTCTCGCAGATTGGCAAATCCAATGTCACTGTTGCAAAAAGTCAGTTGCAAAGTTTCTCCAAGGCATTGGACGCGTACAGACTTGATATGGGTCACTATCCGAGCACAGAAGAGGGGCTAGAGGCTTTGTTCTCAGCACCCGCTGCGAACAATGAAAAGTGGAGAGGTCCCTATTTATCAAAAAAAATCCCGCTTGACCCTTGGGGCAACCCCTACATCTACCGTAATCCTGGAACCAATGCCGAGTTTGATGTGATTTCGTTGGGTGCCGACGGCAAACCGGGTGGTTCAGGCGATAACGCAGATCTGACCAATTAACCTAAGCAGATCGATCCATGCAGTACAACATCAGCGTTATTACCGCAGACAACCGAATGCAACAAATACAACTTGAGGCATCCGATGAAGTGCAGGCAAGGGTAAATGCTGAACTCTTGGGTTACTTCGTATCGTCCGTCAAACCTGCTGGTTGGAACATTACTTCTCTTTTGCCTGGATTAAACACATCAGGTGCTAGGTTTTCTTTGCTTTTGTTTGCACAAGAACTATTGGCGCTTTTACAAGCTGGTTTGAACATCGTTGAAGCGCTTGAAGCATTACACGAAAAGGAAATCAATCCTCAAATAGAAGATCTCTACAAGCATATGTTGTTTGGCTTGCGTGAGGGAAAAAGATTCTCTGATGTGCTGGCTGAAAAAAATCATATTTTTCCCTCATTATTCGTCGGCATTGTTAAGGCCGCAGAGGGAAGCAGCAACCTACCTCGCTCTATCACACGCTTTATCGATTACCAAATGCGAATAGATACAGTACGCAGCAAGTTGGTGAGCTCAGCCATCTACCCCAGCATACTTATGGTGGTGGGTGGTGCAGTCAGTTTCTTTTTGGTGATATTTGTCGTCCCTCGGTTTGCCGACGTTTACCAAGGCTCAGGCAGAGAGTTGCCTTGGTTGTCAGGTTTACTTTTGAAGGTTGGTGTTTTTCTTTCAAGTCACTTATGGTTGATTCTTTGCAGTATTGGGTTGTTACTTTATTTGCTTTTGCGCCATGGAAATGCAAGTGCTAGTCAAAGCAGGTGGATAGCTGCGGCATCTATGCTGCCAAGCGTTGCCGAACGTATAAAAATTTATGAGTTGTCCAGACTTTATTTGACACTTGGTATGTTGATGGAGAGTGGGATTCCGGCGGTAACTGCCATGCAAACTGTCGACGCTATGGTTTCACCGTCCATACGAATGCGTTTGACGCAGTCAAGGGAGTTGATTGAATCAGGAGTGGCGATGTCTCAAGCATTTGAGAGCCATGATCTGACAACATCCATTTCACTTCGTTTATTGCGTGTAGGTGAAAAAACGGGTGATATGGCAGGCATGTTGATGCAATCGGCTGCTTTTTACGATGGAGAGATCACGCGTTGGGTGGAGCGCTTTACACGCATGTTTGAGCCATTGCTGATGTCCATTATTGGCTTGGTGGTAGGCCTTATTGTGGTGCTGTTGTACATGCCAATCTTTGACTTGGCGGGAAGCATTTCATGACAGCTGCATTGATCACTTCCACAATGTTACAAAAGGCGCAGAACTCTTCCAAAGCATTCAACCGTTCGGTTTTGGCAGAGTTAGAAGTGCTGTCACATCTGGACGCTCGACAAGTGGTCAACAGCGTGGCCGAACTGTTGGGATGGCGAGTTTTAGAAACATTCGAAATGTTCAAGCTCGCTCCCGCGTTTGATTTACTGCCGTTGTCTAAGGCAATGCAACGTAATTGCCTTTTGATGCGTGACCCTCATGAAGGATTATTGGGTATTTTGTCTGACCCCTTTGATATGGATCTGTCTATGTGGCTAGAGATTCAGGCAAAAGGGCCGCTTAGCTACCGACTTGCGCTTGCATCAGACATCGCTGCATTTATCACCAAAACCGAATCGTCAGCCAAGGCCTTAGATCATGTCTTGACAGACAGGGCTGAAAAATCAGACGAAAGCAAAAAATCCTCGCAATTGTCATTTTCTTCTGCAAGTGAGAGCAGCAGTCCTGCGGTCAAATTGCTGAGTTCCACACTCTATGATTCATTGAAAGCAGGTGCCTCAGACATCCACATGGAATGTACGCCCACCGGCTTGTCTATCAAGTACCGGGTAGATGGGGTGTTGGATTTGGTGACGAATGTGTCTGGCGTTGAAATTGCCGAACAAGTCGTCTCTCGCCTGAAAGTATTGGCTGAGTTAGATATCTCCGAGCGACGCATTCCCCAGGATGGCAGCTTTCGGGTGGACACCTCTGGTCAAGAGGTAGACATGCGCTTGTCCATCATGCCAAGTATTCATGGAGAGGATGCAGTCATTCGAATTTTGGACAAACGCTCTATGGTCCAGGCCAACGGCAACCTGACAATGGAGTCACTGGGGTTTGAAGACAGTGCCATAGAAACTCTGCGGCGACTTGCGAGGGAACCCTACGGGATGTTGTTGGTGACTGGCCCGACCGGATCTGGTAAGACCACCACACTGTATGCGGCACTGACAGAGATAAATAACGGACGCGACAAAATCATCACCATCGAAGACCCCGTGGAATACCAGTTGCCTGGTATCTTGCAAATACCAGTGAATGAGAAAAAAGGCTTGTCATTTGCAAAGGGATTGCGCTCTATCCTGCGACATGACCCAGACAAGATCATGGTGGGAGAAATTCGCGACCAAGAGACAGCTGAAATTGCCGTGCAATCTGCACTAACCGGTCATTTGGTACTGACAACCGTGCACGCGAACAATGTGTTTGATGTGTTCGGACGGTTCACTCACATGGGTATTGATCCCTACGCATTTGTTTCCGCGCTTAATGGTATTTGGGCGCAACGATTGGTGCGCACAATTTGCGCGCACTGCATTGCAGATTACACACCTACCCTTGAGGACCTCACAAAAGCCCAATTACAAGCGCATGAAGTCATGCATTTTCAATTCAAGCACGGCCTAGGCTGTGGTGATTGTCGTGGAACCGGTTTCAAAGGCAGAAAGTCAATAGCTGAGATTTTGTTGCTCAACGATGAGATCAGAGAACTGATTGTTGAAAAAAAACCAATACGTTTGGTCAAAGAGGCTGCAAGGCTTAACGGCACCCGATCACTTCGCGAAGCGGGGCTGCGTTTGGTGATGCGCGGCCAAACTACCCTGCAAGAAATTACCAGGGTGACGCTCAATGCTTAATTTCAGTTCACCCCATATATGTGTTGGAATAACGCCGAGTTCTATTGCGATCTCAAAAACGACTGGCATCTTTCGGCATTCGAATCATGTTGTTGCAGAAAATACCTTACGGCATGAACAACGTGGCGTGTTCATGCACCTATGCACTCAATTATCTTTGGTTATCAAAGAAAATGGATTGAACAATGCTATTGCCAAGATTGTTCTTAGCGATTCTCTGGCGCGTTTATGGATGGTGGAACCACCAATTAACGCAAGTTCTATGTCCGATCTTCAGGCAGCAACTGCAGCCCGGTTTCAAACTTTGTATGGTGAGACCCCAAGTCAATGGCTGATTCAAGCTGACTATCAGCCTGATCGCCCTTTCTTGGCTGTAGCAATGCCAAATGCTTGGTTAGAGGCTTTACTAATGGTCAAGCGTGATTTCAATATGAAGATTATTGAAATAGCACCTCAGTCTGTGATCGCCTACAACCGTTGGTGTCATCTTTTGCAACCGGGTTCTTGGCTAGTCAATCACCAAGAAGGAAAAATTTCGATATCTGTTGTTGATGGTGACAATCACATTATCGGTTACCGCCATGTTCAGTGCAGGCTACAAGATATTGCGGGCGAAAGCAGTCTCACGCATTTTTTCCGCCAACAAGCCCTACTCATGAGCATCCCGATGCCAAGCAATATATGTTTTCCCAATCTGACTCATGAATTAAGTTGGTTGAAATTTGCACGAGCAGGACAGCCAAACTATCGTGTGCTTCAAAGGCAACCATACGCTAATTTAAATATCGTTACCAACAGCGTCGACTTAGCACTTACAGGGGCATGAAGAATGACCCGCATGCATATTGATTTTTCCCCTCAGACATTGTCACAAATGATCCACAGAGGTGGCTGGCGGTTTATAACCGCCGTCACTGTGTTGGTGATGATCTTGGCCGGTGTGGCTAGCGCTATTGTGTTACTGCATATCAAGACACAGTCCTTGGAAGGTCAATTGGCTGATTTGCACGAACAAGCAAATCGCATGGAAAAGTCCAAGCGTAAAGAAGCCATCAGGCCGCCTGTAGCGAATCAGCAGGCCACGTTGGTCATGATGTCGCAATTGAATTTGCCCTGGGCACAGTTGCTCAGGACTTTTGACACGATCTCCTCTGAGCAGGTAGCTCTGCTTGAATTTTCACCCGATACAAACAGCCGCATCATCAAAATAGTTGCTGAGACACGCAACAGTTCTCAGATGACGCGATATTTGGAGTCACTAAAAAAACAGGAAAATTTAGTTAATGTTCGACTGATACACCACGAAATCAACACCGCTGATAAATTAAATCCCATCAGGTTTGAGTTCGAAGTGCAGTGGGTCACAGGGGGTGAGGCATCATGACACCTTTAAAGAGTAACTCTCGTTTACTGCTTCAACTGCAACTCTTTGTCTATCGCCAAGGAAAACTTTCGACAATTATTTACCTGCTTGTCGGCTTAATGTTGGTCGGTTCAGCGTTTGAGGTTTCCAGGAGTTACTGGCAGCTAAAAAAACTGCAAGAAGAAGTAGTTGTGACAGAAAAAAAAGTTCACCAGTTAAAACTTATCGATAGCAATCCAACGCAACAGCAATCTCCAACGGACTTCTTAAATGCAATGCAAAAGGATAAGTTGGTTGAATCAGACTTGAACAGAATATTTGAAATTGCTTTTAAAAACGACATTGATCTACCTCAAGGTGACTATCAATGGACGGTAGATCCACATAGCTCGTACAGTAAATTTCAGATCACATACCCTGTGGTCGCACCCTATAGCAGCGTGGAAAAATTCGTCACCCAAGTGTTGCTAGAGATGCCTTGGATGTCACTCAACACTTTTGACATCAAGCGCAATGCAATCGGGGACGCAGAGGTTAATGCGGACTTGGTGTTCACCATGTACTTTGGCACAAGGGTAAACGCAGGCGTCGGGACACCATGATGAATACACGCACTTTGTTGTTGTTGTTTGTGATGCTTGGCGTCGTTTATCTTGCATTCTTCGCGCCAGAAGATGGTTTGGATACCGCAATTACAAATACAACTTCTGTTTTTCGAAATGCTCAGCAAGGTGCAACGGACACACCATTAAAAGTCACTTCTCAAATCAAGGAAACTTTGGTGCTTAAGCCGATACAAAGCAGCTTGTTGAAGGACAGGCAAGAGTTGCTGTCCCCATTGTAGTAAAAAAATCCACCACAAGGCTCTTTCCAACAAATACCTGGGTTTTGCCTGTCGAGGCGGCACCTCCCGCACCTG
>Ga0136644_10002856_pt1 | contig 13046 bp, 20 predicted proteins | sample C_130820_EF_Meta_FD_94780 | JGI IMG/M metagenome (GOLD analysis project Ga0136644, IMG submission 94780) | Freshwater microbial communities from Lake Croche, Canada to study carbon cycling - C_130820_EF_MetaG (v2) (version 2) | ecosystem: Environmental > Aquatic > Freshwater > Lake | place... | reverse complement strand
GCAGGCGAGCTTGCTCAAAATCAGGTCGAGCTCCCGAAGATCGTCCGGGCCTTCCTCAGTCTTCATAGGCTTGGAGTGAAGAAGAGCGCTGAGCTTGGCGGCATCGTCCAAGCTGTAGAGGCAATCGGGCTTCCCAGCACCAGCGATAGGGCCCGCGAAGCCCTCGGTAACACAAGAGGCACCACTCGAAACGGCAATAAGACTGCCGAGCGCTACTGCAAGAAATCCGATACTAAAAAACTGTGTAAGAGCACTCGGTGTGTCCATCTAATCTTAGACAGTATTTGTCGCGGCCTCCAGGACCGCCTGACAAAGGGATCCCTTCTCGGCCGCCTTATCGGTCATGTACTTATCGATGTTGAGCGCGCCCTCCTCCTTGAGCACTATGTTGTAGACCTGCACGACGTCGCGCTGCCCGATGCGCACGGCGCGGCCCACGGCCTGGTCCATGAGCGCCTTGGTCCACCACGGGCCCGTAAACATGATCTTGTTGAAATGCTGCAGGTTCAGACCGACACCGCCGGACTGAAGCTGCACCAGAAGCACCTCGGACTTCGCGCCGCTGTACGTGGCGGCCAGGACCGCCTCCTTCTCTACCGCATTCAAAGCCCCACTGTAAATCTGCACCTTCTCGACGACCGGCTCGAGCAGCTCCTTGAGCATGTCCATCTCGATGTGGAAGTGGCAGAAGATGATCCAGCGGCCGCCCTCGGCCACCAGCTCCTGGATTGCGTCGAACTTGGTCGAGCTCTGAATCCAGTCGTCGCGCTTATACAGCGCACCGAGTGCCTTCTTGCGGCCCGCGATGTAGACCTGCGGATGGAGGCTCAACTGCCGTAGGCGCATGAAGAGCTTGAGTTTCTCAAGCGCACTGCCGTCTGCCTCGATGGCGCGCCACCTCTTCTGGATGGCGCCCGTCATGCACCGGTAGAACTCGGCCTCGTCCTCCGTGGCGAAGTCGAGCGTCTTGGTGTGAAAGGCCGGCTTGGGCGGCGCGTCGGGCATCGTGGCACGGAGCTGGTCCATCGTGCGTGCCAGAATACGCTCCTTCAGGATGGGTGCCATTGTGTCGATGCAGCCGAGGGCCTTGATGCCGACGACGGACAGGAGCACCTGGATGTCCTTGACCTTGTTGACGATCGGCGTGCCCGTGAGGAGCCACTTCGCGCCGGCCTTCACGGAGGCCGCGATCTCCGTCGACTTGTTGCCGGATGCGAGGCGGTGGGCCTCGTCCCAGATGGCGTAGTCCCAGTCATGGACCGCCAGGAGCCGCGGGTGGCGCGCGGCCATCTCGTAGCCGATCATGTGGAGGCCGGCACCGCCCTTTGTGCCGACAAGCTTCCAGCGGCCGCCGACAGGCCGGGCCACGTTGATGCCGCTCTTCTTGGCCACGGCGGCCCACTGCTCTAGCACGGCGACGGGTGCGACGAGCAGTGACGGGCCCTTGGTCGCCGAGTTCTTGATAAGGCCCATGATCTGGATCGTCTTGCCGAGGCCCATCTCGTCGCAAAGGAGCCCGCCGTCGCGGGCCTGCATCCACTTGATGCCGGTGATCTGGTGCTGCTTGTACTCGAAGTCTGGCCAAAGCGGTTTAAGCTCTGCGCTAGTAAGCTTGGCGATGGTAAGCGTCGTAGAATCAATCATTGCGGATAGGGGTAAAAAATAAGGACCACGGGCCTAAAGTCAATTTTACTTGAGCCTCATCAAGAAGTTGTTGACGTCAACATTACAGTTCATACTAGCAAGCCGATCAAAGGGAATCCACAGTGCCTCTTCGATTTCATTATGATCTCGAATCTCTAAAGGTGTCTCATTTGTTTCAAAGATGTAGTACTGTCCTACAGAGAGCTTATAGCATCCGATTGATGTCTGATCCAGCTTCAGACCCGTCTCCTCGTACAGCTCTCGTAGAGCGCAGTCAAGCGTCGTCTCACCAGACTCAATGTGACCCTTCGGAAAGGACCACTTCCCAGAACGTCGACCCTTTACTAGAAGAAGAGTATTCTCTGGAGATACACAGATAGCACCATAGATACGATGGTGACGAGGCTTATAGCACTGGAAGGCATTTGGAAACACGGATGGGCGCATAAGAGTGTACCTTACCCGGTGGCTAGCCGTTGGCAATTTTGCTGGGTCACGTTAAGGGGTTCCTGCTCGAAACCGCTCGATCAAGCCGGCGTTGACCTTGACCAAGGCAGCCTTATGCGTAACCCAATACATATTCATAGAGGTGCCAATGGGTATCGTTAAGACGCGAAAGCCGCTTAGCATCAGATAGAGGCTAAGAGTATGATGCGCTAGAAGCCAGCTATATGCTTTACTGGATACGCTCACATATTCACGCCAGTTCTTGACTCTGGCATTCAGAAAGAATAGGGTGCCGTAGACGATGTGCAGTCCGAGCTGCGATGTGTTTATGTAGCGGCCGATGAAGTTTGGATCCGATTTATAGGGCGCCGCCAGCAGGAACATGAGGATGTAGTGGATGGCGAAGAGTATTCCGAGCGAGCTTCCCAGTAAGAAGTCGACGAGACTGCCTTTCTTGGGTACAATCTCAAGAGCGGGTAGGAACGCCTCTAGTAACGGCATCTTACAGATGGAGCACTTCAGCTTGATATCATCAATGTCGGTGAAGATCCAGCGATAGAGACAGGCTCGGTGTATGTATTGCGCGCTACCCTTACAGGGGCACGGGCTGATAAGGGGGTTGCGCTGGTCACTACTAGGCTCGAAGCAAAAGCGGCACAGCGGCTCTTGCATGGTGGTAAAAAATAGACGGCGAATGGATTTGACCAATTTTACTGCTTAATACTAACGGAGAAGACTGGGGTTGCTACAGGCACCATGGACGCTAGGTCCCTTGACGCAGCGGCCTTGATCTCTTCCAGATCGCCGAGAGCCTTATGGCGAGTCCAAAGTGTCGCCAGCATGTGGAAGCGCTCCTTTTGGCTCTTTCCAGTGAGTGTCTTGCCTGTGACCCCGCTCATCTCACTAATGAACTGGTTGTAGAGGGAGGGTGTGCGACCCTCTACTGCGGTCGGTGAGGCTTCTTCTACATTCTCTTTTGCTGGTGCCTCCACAGGTGTGTTAAGACTCTTTGACACATCTACAAGGCTCTTTGCGCAGGCGACGCACAGCTCTCGTTTTAGGAAGGGTGTCTGGATGGTCTCGGCCAGCTCTAGAACAGCCAGGGTCTCATTGAGTGCTACAATAGACATCTTCATTGGGGGTACTACATTGTACCCGTAGTAAGGCCTCAATTTTTCAACACCCACCTTAGCAAAAAAAGAGGTTCTTTTTTTGGTTTAGGGGGGTTTTGTGGTGTCTTGTATTCTTTTTTTATGGGTTGTAAGGACTTCACTCGAGCGTCAGGAACTCGTCGATGTCCGTCGGGCGCTCGACCTTCTCGTCGATGACCTTGCCGTTGAAGCGGCCGACCCAGTCGCCCTCCATCGTCAGCGTGTCGCCGCGCTCGTTCTGGATGTAGTCCTCGCCGTTGAAGGTCCAGCTGTTGAAGCTGAGGTCGTAGACCTTGGCCTTCTTGGCCACGACGACCTTCTTGGCGGGCGCCGGCTTGGCGACCACGGGCTCCTTGGCCTCCTCGACCGGCGCGGCTGGCGCGACCTCTTCGACCGGAGCGGCCGCCTCGCCCTTCTTGGCGGCCGCCGCCTTCTTGCGGCCCGCCTGCATCGCGTCCTTCTGCTCCTGCGAGAGCACGCGCTTGGGCTTCTCGGCGGCCGGCGCGCCGTCGGCGACCGCCTCGACCTTGGTGCCCTTCTTGGCCGCGACCGTCTCGGCGCGCTTGTCGGCGCGCGCCTTCGTCTTGGCGAGCTCCTCAGGGCTGTCCTTCGTCTTGAGGAAGGAGGCGCGCTTGAGGCCGATCGGGTAGGCCGGCTCCTTGCCCGTGTCCGTGAAGACGTGCGTGGCGCGGCCGTCGATCGTCGCCGGCTTCGAGCCAGCGAAGACGTTGCCCGAGACATCCGTCCAGGACTCCCAGCCGTTGGCGCGCATGTCAGCCACCGTCTGCTCGACGTCCGCCTTCCACGCCTGGACGCCAGCGGACGCCACGCGCGGCTCGCCCGTCTTCTCCTTCTTAGCCTTGGTCTTGGTCGTCTTGGTCGGCGTGGCCTCGAGCGCCACGATGCGGGTCTCGAGGGCGGCGATGGTCGTCTTGAGCTCGGCGATCTGGTTGGCAGACATCTTGTGAGTGTGTTGAGTGCTTGTGTGTAGGTTGTGTAGGCTTGTTGGGGTGCTAGAAAACTGGGGGATCCAGTCTGTCAATTTTATTTTGGGATTGAACGGGCTTTCTCTGATGCACAGGCCTCTGCTGCCTCTGGCATGGCAGAGCAGAGGCTCTGCTACGGGGTGGCATGGCAGAGCAGAGGCTCTGCTACAGCATAGCAGAGCAGAGGGGTGCCCTTTTGATAGCATAGCAGAGCATAGGGCCTCCTTTTGATAGCATAGCAGAGCATAGGGCCTCCTTTTGATAGCAAAGCAGAGCATAGGGGGCATTTTGAGCACATAGCAGAGCAGAGGGCCCCTTTTGAGAACATGGCAGAGCAGAGGACCCCTTTTGAGCGCATAGCAGAGCAGAGGGGGCATTTTGAGCGCATGACATAGCAGAGGACCCCTTTTGAGCACATAGCAGAGCACAGAGGACCCCTTTTGAGCACATAGCGTAGCAAAGCAGAGCAAAGGCCCTCTTGTAAGCCCGCGTACAGAGCCTATGCCTCTGTAGACAGAGCGCCCAAACCTGTTAAAATTGACATGGTTACCAGACTGATATACTGCACCCCCTCTACAATGAGCAACCACATCGCAATCGACATGGCCGCCCCCCGCTACCAGATGCAGCTCCAGCCCAAGGCCGACAGCTTCTTCAAGGCAGTCGCCACCCTCTTCCAGACCACTCTTAACGAGAGCTACTTCGAGAAGTGGCGCCAGGCGCAAGAGGAGATCGCAGTCCTCAGACGCGAGATCTATGCGCTGAAGAAGACGAGTGTCCGCAACAAGGCTGTCATGCGCGTACAGTTCGACAATGGCGCAACGACTCCCACGATCCGCCCGAGTCTGGAGGACTCGCCGCGCGCCTTCGGGTTCCCCATTGACTCGCCGGTCTAATGTGCTAAAAGACCCACCCTCTATTTTTTTAGTAAAATTGTAGTGCGAACCCATAGTACAGTCAACACCATGATTAATAGCCAAGACTACACCTTTCACTCAGAGTACCTGCCTCTGTATATCCCCAACACCTACTATTACGAGGTTAGGAACGTCGCCCTCTATCCCTTTCCGGCCAGACACCCAGACACAGTAGCAATCCTGTGCCTCTGGTTCTCTCGTCAAACAGGCGCAGGCGAACGAACCTACGAGCTCTCCTATTCTCTGAATGCGCACGGCTACCGAATCGCAGAGACAATGCAAACGGGAATCGAGGACAATATCGATCTCTGGCTCTCACGCGTTCGCGTGGCCACACAGGCTCCATGATATATCTCTTCCAAAGTAAAATTAATACGATTTCCCCGGTTAGCCACCAGTACCCCCCTGATAATCTGCGCTAGTGACTTACAAGATGTCCACGACCTACCCTATCTTCAAGGAGGTCGGCGAGGAGGCCTTCAAGCTCGTCCTCAACCGCAACGGCAACGAGGTTACCTACCGTCAAGTGCCAAAGTTAAGAACGCCCGAAGGGCGCTCTTAACTTAGCCTACTTGACTATGTACTGGTGTAGGCCAAAGTTAAGTACCCCCTTTATGGGGGTACTTAACTTTGGCACACCACGTTACTTCTTCTCCTACCCCCCGTCTATCTGCCAGACTCACATCCCCTATAATCACACGGACGTCTTCATGCCGCAGCCGGCGCCCGACGCCAGCGGCATCACCTGGTGGATCCCGAGCGTGAAGAACGGTCCCATCACATTGACCCCGGAGGAGGGTGCCATCCTCTCCAAGCAGATCCATCGATAAGAAAATAAGAGGCACCCCCCCATCGATTTTTATTGCCGCTAACAACTGTTTGCGAAACGGCTGCTTCTGAGGATAGCCTCGTTACCCACTGGCACGAGACTACCGTGCGTAACACCCCTATTCTCGAAGGTCTTCAGAGTGATTTTAACCTTGCTACCGTACTTGCCATAGATAACGCGCGGGATCTCGCTCTCGATGTACCACTTGAGAGTGGCCAGAAGACTCTCCTTTTTGCACAACTCAGAGCTCCAGGTCACAACGCCCCGGTAGATGTAGGCGTCTCGAAGCTCTAGACCGAGTCGTAGATTGTAGACAGGCACATGCGCCAAGTACGAGTCACCCTTCTCCAAGTGCCTAGCGAAACTCAGTGCCCCCTCAATGCACTGTGTCCAGTTGCTAAAACTCTTGATGTATGCGAACGGCTCCACGTTGTCCATCTTGGCAATGAAACGCACAGAGTACTCATAGACAGGAGTCGCCTCGGCCTTCGGCATAGCCTTCTGTTGCAAGTTGCCCATGGTAAAAAGGGGTGTGTGCCGCCCTACATGCGCTGCACATGCTCAATTTTACGACGGTAACTTTGGCCTACACCAGTACATAGTCAAGTAGGCTGGATTAATAACTCCTTTGGAGTTATTAATCCTGGCACTTGACGGTACTATCAACCGTGTGTATCAAGAATGCGTGTGTCAATCTTGAGGTCAAATACTCCCGACCGAACCTGCAGAATATGATCCTCCATACGGACCTCAATACAATCTATAAACGTGTGATATGACCCACTCATATCCTTGTCGCACATATTCACCGACATGATCCCGATAAACCCAGAGTCGTTCGGATACTGGATCTTATTCGATCCTAGAAAGGCGGGGCGTCTATACTTGGTGACGCCGGCGACATAGACCTGCTTACCCTTGACATAGGCGCCCTCGTAAAGAATATCCTGTAGATCGGATGAAATGGCTGACCGCACGTCCCCGATGAAATAGGATCCTGGCGGAAGAACTGAATACACATGCGACTTCTTCAGCCAGTAGTCAGAGTGTTCGGACAACTCGATCAAGTGCTTCTTGGCCCTCACCTTACCGGCAGCAAGGCAGGCCGCCTCCCAGGCCATACCATTGAATCCAAAGTCTCCGGTAATACATTTGCGATGGTTGTATTCCCAGCCGTGATTGCAAGAAGGGCACCACCAGTACGTGTTCATTCGATACTATACAGATCGTATCGAATGAACTATTAATTTTATCACCAGCTATTATAGTATGGAGTTGTTTATGAGCCTATTTGTCGCCGCCCTATTCGTTGTCCTAACGCCCGGCGTTCTCGTTACTCTTCCGAGCAAGGGGTCGAAGCTTACCGTGGCGGTCGTACACGGTCTTCTATTCGCGGTGATCTACCACTTGACGCGCAAGGCGGTCTCGCATTTCTTGCGTTCCAATGGCCTCAGTTCTACGACTGAGGCGTTCCAAACGGAGGCATTCGAGATTTGTAACGCGGCAAAAGCTTCCGTTGATTTGTTCGATCAGGCCACCAAGGATGCGATTGAAGCCGATAGAATGAACGCACCAAATAAGGGAGAGCTGTTGGCAGCTGCTCAGATGGCTAGAGCTGCTGCAGATGAGGCAAAGAAGGCCTGTACCGCGGTGGCGAAGCCTATGTAGATACCATGATGTATGAGCGGTACCGTCAAGTAGGCTGGATTAATAACTTCTTGGAGTTATTAATCCTGGCACGATACGGTATTTATCTACCAGATCTTTAGTGTGCAATGAAGCTACATCATATAGCTTTATTACTTATTAAACTCTTTATTTCCGTCCAGATAGTCCTCATATTTTTAAAGCTCGAGTCTCCAACACACCGCGTATATGTCATCACGGATGCCCTCTTTAACTTCTATGTCGGTGCCTTCATTATTACATATTTCCTCTTTGCCACTAAAGACGTGGTGATCGATATCCATGACCGCATGTTCGTACTTTTAGGCGGTTTCTTACTCATCTATAATATCGATTTTCCAGATGTATGGGCTGCTATAAAAGGCACTTAGGAACTCCACTCCTTCTTCAAAGCGGCCCAGCTCACAGGAAACCGTTTCCCGAGCTCCTCCGACAGCGCTTCCGCATAGACCTGAATCTCGCGCTGGGCCTGCGGGTCCAGACGCAACCGACAAAGCCGTGCATAAGCATACAGCGACCCCGTCTCAATAAACTCCGTATACATGCACTGCGGTAGAACGCCGCGGGCCACCTCTGGCGCAACACGGGCCTCTAATAGATCCCCGTATAGCTTCAAAGACTGATCACAGTGCGCTTGAATCGCCGCGATCCATAGTTCCTCTCCTGAAACAGCGACCGCCTTCGACCCCTGCTTCTTATTCGTGTCGCGCTCCCGGACCCACCCAGCGGTCGGCACATAGCATTCCGGCACCGTATCGACATAGCGGCGACTGACCTCATTCCGGGCAAATCCGACCGTGTGGCGGAACCACTCACGCGATACATAGATAGGCATCTTTAGCCGAAGTCGAACCTGTGGGTGAAAAAAGGGCGTGATATGATTGTGATCGGCCAGATATGAAATCAGCTTCGAATCGCCCGGCGACATCGTGGTCGACTCCTTGGCAAAAGAAACGCGCGCGGCATTCACAACAGTGAGATCGTCGCCGAACGTGTCAAGAATCTCTACGAAGCCGGTGCCATCCAGAACAGTGGGCATACTATCTATTTGTCCGCAGTTACTTCTTAGACCTCCACGACTATAAAATTGGATTTAAAGCCCGCCTACAAGACTTCCATACGACATGGACCTCACTATCGATGACATCTATGATTCTGCTATGAGTATAGGGTCCCTCCATCCACGCCAACTAGCCGAGTATCTTCTTGACAACTCTCCAAAAATACTCGACATGATTCGGTGCAAGTTGATGGCGGCCGATGCAAACATCAGCCGGCTCATCTACATCCACTCCCTACTCGTTAAGATTGGCGAGCCACCTATGTGCATCCCTATTCTGTGGCACCAGGCCTTTACGAATCTTGTCAACGTGATGAAGTGTATACCAGAGGATGATCTTACCTACAGCGTCGTATATGAATATATTTCATACCATAGCTATCTCTTTCAAGGCCCCGATATACTCGAGACTCTTCGGAATGCGCTTACAATGATTAGCGCGAACCCCATGGCATCTCCTCTCTGGTGCATGATTACGCAGGCTATCATGGAGTGCGCGCCGCAAGATAAGAAGCGCGACCTTTGTATAGAGTCGCTTGATGAATCCTGTAGCAAGATTGAGTTCATCCACCACGTTCTGCTGAACGCAAGCCCCTAGTAAAATTGTAATGACCAACACCCCCGATAGATATCACACGAAATGCTTCCAGCACTTGTTGCGATATTTGATGACATGGTAGTGGCATATGATGATCCGACCACGCTCCACAGATATGCTATTGTACGTGTCCAACCGACGAACGATGCCCTTATTCTTTCTGCCTATCCGCCCCCCACAGGCCCCGCCACACTTCTAGAGGGCCCCATCGAGATGTATCCGGGCCGATTCTCACTTATCCTATATCCGAAGACGAGCCGTTGGGATTCTCGAATCTGGAGAACCGGAGAGATTCTCCGGATCGGAGAGCAGGATATTCCGATTGTGGATTTCGAGTACCGGAGTCTTTTCCGGACCTGGCCCTACCAACTGAAGATTGAGGGAGACACTGTAGGGGATTGCCGGAAGCGCCAGTCGGCGCAGGGGTCTCGAAGGGTGAATATTCTTACGGCCCCCTTTCGAAATCCGATCCCTCTGCCACTCCGGAAGATTGAGACCGTTCTCCAGATTCCCAACTTCGTGGCGGGACTGATAAAAGAGAAGGCAGTCAGCTCCGACGATGTGTGTCCGATATCCCAGATTCCCTTCATGAAGGGAGTCCCTGCAACTCTTCTGGGATGCTTTCACCTCTTTGAACCCGCTAGCATCAACCGATGGATGTCTGTTAAAAATGAGTGTCCGATCTGTAAGGCCGCCATCGGGGCTACAATGGTCATTTAGGGAGAACACTCTCCCGCTCTCCGGCTAGACAGATAGGTAGCAGCGCCACTACCGCGATGATGGCACTGAGGATAAGATGCGGTGTCGTTGAGTGGTGGAGCTCGACCAGAAGAACTCCGATGATATAGAACGCGGCAAACAGACCAACGAGCCGCGCCGTTGAGAGCCGAAAGCTCTTTTTTGGCCGCTCCTCAGCGTCCGGCGGCGGCGTACGGATACGGAGCTCTGAGATGTTATCTGCGGTGGCCATCGAAGTATCCTTTCGCCAGGCCACCCGGATTTCTCAATTTTGAGCCGGAATAAGCACCTGTAGAGTGAGTCCAGGTACCTGCCCTACGAGGTTACGGTAGACAGTGACCAGGCTGACTGTCTGGGTCTTCAGAGTCGCGCGCTTGCGGTTATAGTCGATATGGAACGTGCAATAGGGTGTCTTTAGGGTGACGTTTTTGATCTTTGCATCGCCGTCGGCTGCGAGAGAATAGCAGTCTTCCAGGGCCTCGATGGAGTCGAGGCGAATGGAGGCGGCGTCGCATTGGAGCCGGGGGAGTGACGGAATGAGGCACTCAGCGTTTATAGACAGGTTGGTCAGATGGGCCCGGACAGGTCCGTGATTGAACATGTATGCAAAAAGTGGCCGGAGTTCTTCAAAGTCCGGAAACATCTTGTCTGATACCCAAGGGGGTAGAATCTTAGGCAGGAGGGAGCATGGCCACCTCGATGGGGACGTCTTCCGCCCGGTCCAGAAAGTATTGGTGGAGGGCGTCGCTCAGCTCCCTATCCCGGAACTCGTAGAGACCCTGCGCGTTTGTTGTAATGGCCGTGTCCCAGCCTTGTTTGAGTTTCTCTTTGACGATCTCATGGCGGCTATTGTATTGGCGATTCCGCACGAGGCCGTGGAAAAGGTGATAGACCTCCATGTTCAGATATCCTATGATCGGGTTGAGCGACTTCACTCTCGTGTTATAGGCGCGCCAAGTATCCAGAATGCACGGGGCGTATCGGTTAATATAGGATGGCGACATGTCATTCAGTAGACTGAAGGCGAACATGACGTCTCCGTTGCCCGCTATGGCCTTGTCGTAGAGGCCTCCTATGGCCTTAAAGATGTTTCTTTGCATGGCCCAGGCAAATCCGGGATGGTATTTGTTAGGAGGAGTCGATTCCGTCATATTCTTCGTGGTCATGGCATATCCGTAGGATTGTTTCGTGCAACGGATTCTGGTGTTGTCCGGATAAAGCCAGCAGGCCTCGGAGAACGGCTGGATAATTTGCGTCGATTCCAGTTTCTGGGAAATCTGGTCGATCCAATCCGGCGCCCCGAAGATAATGTCTCCGTCCATGAAGACTAGTTTCGTATATTGCTGCGGTACGGTGGCCTCTAGGAGGTTCAGGAGGTTCTCCTTGTAGAACATCAGCGAGTTGGATCGGAGAACCAGATGGGCCCCCGGCACCTCCGGCTGTCGATCGAAGAAGACACACTCTGCTACGAAATGTGGGATGCCCTCGTCTTTCATGATTTTCATGATGTAAAGGAGGTTCTTGAGGGGGCGTTTGAAGGGTGCCGGATTAAAGAATGCAATGAGGACTGCTGTATCTGTGGCTGTTGGTCTGATATAGATTGATTTGGAGCGGCCGCGGCCGACCGAGCCGTCCTTCCAGAGATCTGTGGCTCGCAGTGTTTTATTGTTGTGAAGGATCCTCCGGCGCGTCTTGGCCATCCTCTTAGTGGCGGAGGAGAAGATCTTGGGGGCTGGGGCGCCGCGGCGGCGCCTTGCGCCAGGCCACCCGGATTCCGGACACGCGTTGCAACCCTATTCATATCAGAAGCCGATTGAACGCTTCACGTACTTTACGGCTCTTGCAGCCGTCTTTGTGAAGGGTAGGTAGAATATGACCAGCCAGGCCATGGCAGCCCAGAAGAGTATGACGAAATAGAAGTGGACTTTGGCCCATGCATAGAATCTGCTGTAGCCGGGTTCGACGTCTCTATCCAGCCTGTAAAATCGGATCCAGAAATCTACGAAGTAGAGAAGAAAGTCGGGGGCGGCCCATTGTTTTCTGTTATCCGTGAGTGGAAATGTCTGGTAGACGAGGGGTTCATAGTAGGTGTAGCGGTTCAGGCGCCAGTTATTATAGTCATCCCAGTCATCGATCGTGGTGGTGGCATAGTCGCTGATTGACCGATCTCTGGCCTTGCGAGAATAGACCACTGCGTGCATGCCTGTAGAGAGAGGAATGTAGTGATTCTGCTCGTAGGGTATCATAACGTGCGGAAGGCATCCGAGGAGATAGATAAAATCCGTATCCGTGCGGGCCTTTATGAAGTTGTTCACGTTCGCTTGGATGGCCGGATCGAATACTCTATCTGAAAAGATAAAGTCGTCCTCGAGTACCAGGACATTCTTGAAGCCCTCTTGATTCGCGTGGTTAAAGACATTGATGAAGGCGTCAGTGAGGTCGTAGCGGGGTATCTCTCGCTTCAGATTTTTCTTGCAGCGCTTGTATCCGCGGTTCGTCATAATATAGAGTTCCTTCGTCGGGTGATATTTTTGGAGCTGCTCTTTTACACGCTCATATCTGTCATTGCCTTCTAGAGTGATGACGTAGGTTGCGTCGACGCTAGGGTCAAAAAGACCCTCTACGACTTCGAGGCGCTTGAAGGTGTAGCACTTGGAGTCGATCTCCATCTTGTAAAGGATAATGTATTCTGTCGAGCTCCTGCTGCGGCTTTAAATGGCCTAGCGATCCATGTGAGAAACCACCCGGAAACAGTAGGGTATCTGATGACGGTAATGAAATCACATTGAAAACAAGTTTTCAATATTGGAGATTTATCTCCAATGTGATTTCTACTGAGGTTTGCCATAAATAAATTTATAAGCGGCAAATGCGCTCGCTTTAGCGAGTGCGGCGCTTTTGGCTCTCAAAAAGTCGATTAATATAGTCATAAATCGCAATAGAATCTGTAAGATATATCGAGCTTCAGGCTCATGACATGATTTGGCTTC
>Ga0136644_10002855_pt1 | contig 13046 bp, 20 predicted proteins | sample C_130820_EF_Meta_FD_94780 | JGI IMG/M metagenome (GOLD analysis project Ga0136644, IMG submission 94780) | Freshwater microbial communities from Lake Croche, Canada to study carbon cycling - C_130820_EF_MetaG (v2) (version 2) | ecosystem: Environmental > Aquatic > Freshwater > Lake | place... | reverse complement strand
CGATAACGAACGGCATCTCAGGTTCTCTCACGCGGCTCGCAGATGGATCACCGTACTTGGTGGCAGGAACCAACGTTACGATCACTTCTGGTTCCAATGGCTCTGTGACAATCTCAGTTCCGAGCGGCAACCAAGGACCAACCGGTCCTGCAGGTCCAACAGGTCCAACCGGAGACACAGGGCCCACGGGCCCCACAGGACCTTCTGGATCAAATGGAGAAACAGGCCCAACAGGACCCATGGGACCAACTGGTCCGACTGGAGACGCCGGTCCATCAGGAAGCCCTGGTCCAATCGGTTCAACTGGTCCGACAGGACCTGCTGGGTCTAGTGGCGCAACGGGACCTATTGGACCTACGGGGCCGACTGGACCTTCAGGACCAACAGGAGGCTCTGGGTCAACTGGTCCGACCGGTCCCGCTGGTCCTTCTGGATCGAATGGCTCCACGGGCTCAACAGGTCCGACTGGACCAATTGGACCCACGGGATCAGCTGGTTCCAATGGAACAACAGGGCCAACCGGTCCAACGGGTGCCACAGGTCCAGCAGGACCCGGAGTTTCCAAGCTGTATGTTGTGTCCTCTGCGACAGGATCCTACACCTCATCATCTACCGACGATTTCATCGCCCTTAACTCTTCGGGAGGAAGCTTCACCGTCTACCTGGATCCCAACCCATCCTTGGGCAAATACATCGTGGTGAAAGACGTCAACGGTACAACCGCGGCGCACCCGGTGATCCTGTCGGGAAACGGAAAGTACATAGACGACGGAACCAGCTTTACTTTTTCAGGTGATTACACCTCTCTTTCTCTCGTTTATTCTGGAACTAAGTGGAGCATCGTATGACGTACATTAGAGGAAACAGCGGACTTGGTGGAGGTGGTGGTACAGGAACCATCACTGGAATCACCGCAGGCACAGGATTGACAGGTGGAGGAACCTCAGGAACCGTAACGCTATCGCTCTCGGGCTCCGTGGTGCCTGCCGGCAGTTACACTCTCTCAAGCATCACGATGGATTCCTATGGTCGAATCACGTCGGCCAGCAACGGCACCGCGTACGTTCCAGGTGGAACAGATGTGGCTGTTGCCGATGGTGGAACCGGAGCATCCACCGCCGCCGGAGCTAGAACCAACCTCGGTGCAGCCGCTTCCGGAAACTGGACAGGAACCGGAATAACAGGAGGAGTTACAACGATTCCATCCTTCAATGGTTCTGGCGCACCTATACTTGTAGCGGCGCCTTCTGCGGATCAAAAATCCAACAAGTTTCTCGGATGGAATTCCGACGGAACTCTCGGTTGGGTTTCGGCCGTGGTAACATCGGTGGCTCTCGTTTCCGGAGTGGATCTCATCCAGGACGGATACACTCGGGAGTTCATCACGTTCGCGGTCGGAGATTCGGCCACCTACGACATCACAACGCCAGGAATCACGATAAAGTTCGCCACGGGCACGATCAGTTGATCAGGAGAAAAACATGACGCTCTCAGCACTCACTTGGAAACAACTACCCACTCAAACCCTAACCACTTCGCACACGCTCCCCAACATCCTCGATGCCATCTACAACGCGTTCGGTTCCACAACCTACGCGGATGGAACCTCCAGAACACCAGGATCCGGAGTGGCTTGGGCTTTTTCCAGGTACCAGCTCAGCAGCAACACCGAGGCCGTGTACGGTTCTCCTCCCACCAACACGCTTAATCAAAAGGTGATCATAGCAGGATCCACAGGAACATACACTCCCGTGATGCTCTCCGGTGCAACCTACGCAACTTCTGTTCTCTTTGCGGGGCTGGCCAAGAACGCAGGAAACTTTTCTACCTGGAACGGAGCAACTCCTTTCACCGCTGGTTCTTTCACGGGATACGCCGCTTTTCACACAAAACAAACAACGTACGGCCTCACCATCAGGTGCTACGAATCCCAGGATGGAGTTTTGGTTCTCGTGTGGCCCACTGGAGGCGGAACGGCATGCGGAGGTTTTACGGCCGGAGGCTTGATCGATCCTGAATCAGGAGATATAACATCCGATGCAGAATCCGATGGAAAACTGTACGCTCTCTGCGTTTCTGGTACGGCAACCCGCGCCGTCGGAAACCACGCCGATAACGGAGGAATAGGCTCACCAGGAATGTTTGCCAGCGTTTCAGGCGCCAACAACAACACGTACACCCGTTGCGTTGCATTTCAACCTGGAGCATCCTCAATTCTCACGCTTCACAAGATGAGCCAAACCACGCTCGCATCCACTCAGTACACCCAAACAAGGTCGGGTAAGTACACCAAGCTTCCCCTGCTCCTCCTCATTTCACCGTCCACAACGTTTACTTGGAACACTCTCACCACGTTCGGTGGAAGGCTAAGAGAGATTTGGTGGTTCAATGGTGTTGGTGGAACAACCCTCCGAAATTCAGGCGTAGATTCCGGATATATCGTTTCGGATTCTCTATCCACGGCCGGAAACGCCTACCTACTTTCTACCTGAGGTCAACACAATGAACATCATCGATTACAACCTGCAGAACAACCCTCAGTGCACCAAGGTAATCGTTCCAAATTGGTATTCTGTTCCAACTTGGAACCATCCTGGAGTGGAACTACTTACCCACGAGCTCTACTTCGTAGAATACCAGGATTCAAGCGGCAATGTTCTGATGCGCCACACGCTCAGCGTGGAATGAACGGAGGCACGAGATGGCATCCAGAAAAGACATACAAAAACTTACGGATGAAATAAAGGCCGAGTTTCCCGATTTTACCACGGTCGACAAGGGATCCTCTCGATTGATGAAGGTGCTCAACGCGCTCCTCCTCATCGCATCCTTTGGAACGATGAAAAAGTTCATGACGCACTTTGTCACCACCCTTGGCAACACTGTGTACCTGCCCACAAACTGGAGCGAGGCAACACCTGCGAGCCAACTCGCCACGCTTCGACACGAACGGATCCACATGCGCCAATCGGCGAACCTAGGCCGATTGAAGTTTTCGTTGTTGTACGCGCTCGCTCCGTTTCCCGTGCTGTTCTCCTACTACCGCATGAAGTTTGAGATGGAGGCGTACGAGGAGAGCATCAGGGTGTACGTCAAGGAATACGGCAAGGAGTTCCTAACGCCCGAGGTTCGAGAAGGATTCATTCGGCACTTCACCTCGTCCGAATACCTCTGGATGTGGCCGTGGAGGTCTCGGATCGAGGCTTGGTATGACAATTTCGTGGAGAGCTTGGATCGCAAGTAATACTTAAGGCATGCTCAAGAAGATCTTCTCCGCGATTTCCACCGCCTTAAAGCCCAACGTAGTCGACGCCGTAGTTCCGACGATCAATGTGATCAACAAGTCTACGTTGCTGAAGGACGAAGACTTTCAGGTAATGGTAGAAGCCTGCAAGATCCAACTGGATAGAGATGTAGCACCCATGTGGCTTCGCGGCACGTGGAATATCGTCACAAACCAGCCGGAGGCGGTAGGCTATCCGATCGTCATACTCGACAATCCCTACCAGGCCGGTGCTCTTGGGTACCACACGGAATCCCCTGGTGGAAAGATCTGGGGTCGAGTGTTCGTGAAGCCTGTTATAGATGGCCACGGAACAATGTTGCTAGGATCCCTCTCGGTTTCCACCGTTCTATCCCACGAGGTGATCGAGGCGTACTGCGATCCGAACGTCAACCTCTGGGCCGACATGAACAACGGCAAGATGGTTTGCTTCGAGTCATGCGATCCTGTGGAGAACGATTCGTACACGGTGCTCACAAAGTCGGGAAGAAACGTTTCGGTTTCCAACTTCGTACTGCCTTCGTGGTTCGACGGACAGGCGGCGCCGGGAACGAAGCTTGACTTCATGGCGAAGGTGCAGAAGCCGTTCACGATGTCGAAGGGTGGCTACATGGTAGTACTGGATCTGAATACTGGCAAAGTCGACAACATTTTTGGATCGAAAGCTGCCGAGTCGATGCATGCCGATCGACAGCTTCCTCATCCCGCATCTAGGGCGACCAGAAAAACGACCTCCAAGAAGTGATCAACAGGGATTATTCTTGTACCAGTCTATCATCCGCAGTATCTCAGGTACCTGGGAGTCTTCGCAATCTTTGTAAGATCTTCCAAGTCGAGACTTCAACCTTTCCCAGATGTGGGCATACGAATTTCTCTTCTTGAGGAACTTGCAGGGAGGCAGCTTGTCTTTTAAGTGGTCTCCTGCGTCTTTTGCCGCTGCACGAATTAGATCAATGTTCTCTGGTGACATGCCTTTCTCCATTTCCAGTAAAGCACCAGCGCGCCATCCCGTGGAGGTTCTTCTCCAATATTTCCTTTAAAGAATATCTCCCACATCCTTGAGGCATACTCTCCTACTCCAGGGAGCTCGGCCGCATGTTTCCATTTTTTTTCTTGATATGCCCTCGTCATATCAAAGAGTCTATCCGTCCTTCTGTTCTTGAACCCCAGCGAAGAGATCAGACAAGACACTTCTTCTTTTTTCGCAGAAAGAAAGGTTTGTGGATCGTTCCATCTCCTAAAGAAATCCGGAAGAACCTTCTCGACTTGTCGTCGAGCTGTGCAATTCAGCATGAGACAGGCGACAAGACACTTCCATTCATCGGGATACAGGTCTTCTTGTATGAGTCCAAATGGGCTACGCGGAGGGATCAAAGAACCTCTTGTTTGCATTGAGGATTTGAGAAGCTCTTGAGAGATCTTCGACGTTCTTGATCGGCATGAACCTTTCTTCTCTTTCCACTGCGACGTATCGAGAATCGTACGCGGCGGTTATTTCCTGCAGCATCCTTTCGTACTGTATCACGATTCTATCGTCGATTATTTTTCTGACTCTGTGCCATGTATACCCGAGCGGAGAAACGTCAATGTCTACCTTGAATGTCATCGTGTTTGTATTGAGCCAATCGTATTGACTCAAATCAGCTCCGGGCATTCTAAAAGATTCTACTATCTGTAGGGAGGTACCCGTATCGCACAGGACTCCTCCCGAATCATTCGGTCTTTTTTTGACAACTTCACACGTGACATTTGCTTTGTTCTTTATGTGATGCGTGATGACGCGGGCTTCGAGACCAGCGAGTACATTGTCTACGTTTACCACCATCACGTGCTTTCCGCCTGACGACAGAAAATTCTTCAAAATTCCTTGATGTGTGACTGCAGGGAATAAATCTCCGTGGCCGCATGGGTAAACAGAAGGAACTCCGTTGTCGAATATGATGCTGTTGTCGGGAGAAAGACGATACGAGTCGTACTGTTCAATGAAAGAGATCCTGGAATGATCGATCCCCGATTGCTGAGAGACGTGATCTTCTATTTGGGGTCTGATGGAAGGGCTAACCATTATCCAAATCGGCCCATTTCCTTGGGCTTGAAATAGCTTCAGCGTCAGAAGGGACATACCTAGGTCTGGAATTCTCAAAAGAGACTTTGGTCCTCCAATCCTTGTTCCCGCCCCGCCAGCGAGGATGCAAAAAGCTACTTCTCCTGCCGCTATCGCTTTTGCGCCTAGCTCTTCTTCTTGCTCCAATATCTCTACAGTTCCTGGTTCGGGAGGAATGGGATTTTCAACGCTGCCGTCTTGCGGAAATACAAGAAGTTTTATCAAAGTTTCTTCGTCGAGCCCGCCCCGTCTGTTCACTCTATCGCGAACTTCTTTTGGTACTTTTTTTAGATCTTGAAAGAACTGCTCCGCAAATCCGGGTAAAGAAGTCTGCATACTTGGAACTAAGTGTAACTTGTTAGAGCGTATTTTTACAATGCAACCTTTTCTAGAATTTTTGAGAAAAAATCTCCGTAGGTCGAAGATAGCAGATCCTGCTTTGTGACCCAACGAGCGTCTCCCTCATCGGAGCTTTTGAGCTTTCCCGAAGCGGAAAGAGCCCTGAAGACGGTCACAAGCTTTCCCGAAGAATTCTCTCCCGTGTATATAGGGACCAGATCGTGAACAATAAGACCTGTTTCTTCCCAGACCTCCCTTCTTGCGGCGTCCTCGGGGCTCTCTCCGGATTCTATCCCGCCGCCGGGCAAGTTCATGTCGAACGTTCCCGGGCTCCTAGAAACAGCGAGAAATTTTTTATTTTTTCCGCTGAGCAGAACTATGGCCGCGCTGGGAGGTTGGGTTTCTTGTTGCTCATCAGAGAGAACGTTGTTTCGACTTCCTAAGACATTTTGACTGTATCTGATGTTACCGGGCGCGTCAAACCTACGCGCGCCCGCCATCGAAAAGTCGCCAAGAAACTCTCTTATTTTCTTCATCAGTCGGCGTACTTCAGGTTCGAAAAATAGCTATTCAGGACAGATTTCAATTTTTCTGGAATCTTCTTTTTCTCTTCTTCGGGGTCTTCCGATCTTTTTGCGGCTTCTTTCATCTTTACCACTGCTTTTTCTGCATAGGAAAAGATTTTCCCCATCTCTTCTTCGTTGAGCTTTTGGCTTCTTGTGGAGTTTACCTCCTTCACAAAGCCCTTCACCAAGTTCTCGAACGAGGTAACAGTGCTGTCGGAAAAATCGTCGCTCGACACGAGGTTTCTAAAAAAGTTAGAAAGCTTATTCCACGTGGGATGAGACCTATTTACCTTAATTTCGGAAATAACTTCGCGAACATAGGATTCTATCATCAGCTCTTGCGATTTTTTCATGATGATATTTATTCTTTCATTCGATGACTTCACCAAAGAGCGTCAAAAGTTCCGACAAACTTTTCCCAAGACGCTTCTTTTGTCATTGACTTGAAACCATAACCGTCGAATGTTTCTTTTACCGACGACCAATCCTTCGACGGAGAAGTCGAGGACATCGTCATCTTTTCCTCGTCGCTCCACTCGTGGAATCCGATGAGGTCGTAGTTACGCTGGAACTGAGTTGCGTTATTCGGGTCAGACAAGAACTCGGCGAGTCGATCCGGATCGGAAGCGATGTCCGCGGCCGTCTTGTCGCCGACCCCCGGAATACCCGGGATGTTATCGGAACCGTCGCCACGGAGAGACTTCCAAGTGACGTAATCGTACTCGGTGGGTGGAACGACGAACTCCTTCTTCATCGGATTCCAGATCTTCACGTGCGTGAATTCCTGAAGAAGCTGGATGAAGTCTGTATCGTTGGAAACGACCGTCCATGGCACCGCGGTAGAGCTCGTCTTGATTAGGTTGTAGATTGTGTCATCGCACTCGGAGGTAGGATGGCGAACGACAGAGACAGGAAAGTGCTTCGAGAGGAGGTCTACGATGACGTCTTTTTGAGCAAAGAACTTCTGGAGCTCTGCATACTTCGGGTCGTCAACTTCCACCTTTCGGTTCGCCTTGTACTCCGGAAGAAGTTTGTACCTAGAAACAGGACGACCCTCGAGGACGATGTACACCCGATTGGGTTTGAATTCGTCGACAAGGGCCTTGAACTGCCGAAAGAAGTTGAATACCACCGGAGCCGGACCCATCTGGAATCCGCTTCGAGCCCGGTGGCATTGGTTCATGAAGTCGATGCATAGGATGGCCATGAGACCATCGTAACATCTAAGGAGCTAACTTTGCACGAAAAGTTATTCAGCGATAGAACTTATTGGGATCGTGAGAAGACACATAAGAATCCGCACCGGCCGAAGGTGGATTTCTCATCGATCGACGCGCAACTGCCATTGCTGCAGGATCCTCAGGTCCGAACATTCTGTTGCCTATCATTACCCACACGTCACGTGGGGATGATCCATATCCTTTCGCTTTTAAACTTGATACTTCAGCTTCGATCATCTCCTTTAAATCTTCTTCAGGCATGCTCATAATCTTTTTCAAGACGCCTGGAGTTGCATTTTGTTCGGCAAGAGCAAGAAACTGGTCGACGAACGTGTCATCAACTAACGATTCATTGAGCGCACGTGAAACTTCTTCCTTGATGATTCTACGAAGCTGAGAAACTGTGATCTTCATGTTAACCTCTGTTCAGATGTAATTATCGTGCCAATTCAAAAATTATCGTCCCTTGATGTACTTTTTGATGACGTTTTTCGAAGTCCGTTGCTCAGGAGGTACAAAATCCATCTCGAGGAGATCGAAGAAATCCTGTTCTTCGGGAATCCAGAGCTGCGTTCCGTCAGGCATCGTGGGCATGCAGTCCGTCATTCGACCGCCACCAGAGAGGGTCTTCCAGCGCTTGAAGACTCCTGGGATGAACCCGTCGAATGAGTTTCCGGTGGGGCCAACGCCGGATCCGGTGCGCATCATGAAGAGACCGCCCCAGTTCTCAGGGGTACCGAGGAAAACGTCGAGGTTCATTCCTTCCTCGAGCCGAACCCTGAGGTACTTGGCGCTTACCTTTGGAGACCACGGAACGACACCAGGAACACCTGGTTTGATGTGTTGACCTACTTCTTCGAGCAATTTGATGAGTTTTTCTCTGTTGCCCGGGATGCCGACGATCTCGATGTCACCGACGATGGACTTTTGTCGGCGGATGGAGCCAGCCACCTCGACTCGATCCATCGAAGATGAAATGTGATCGACGACTTTGTCCGCGATTCGACGTGCTTCAGCGATTTCAATCTTACCGATGCCCATGTTCATACATTATCAAATCGTGTCACGTCTTTTCACCGAAATTTTCTTGAAGCCACTTCACCTCCAAAGACTTTCTAAACCTTGTCGATTTGCCTGGACAGTCAAACATGCCTTCGGACCAGTCGGGAAGCCTCACTAGATCTTCTTCTTTGAAGATCACTCTTGATCCATGCTCTTCTTTCGTCACCAACACAGTCTTGTCGTGCTCTAGAGCGAAAGACCACCACTTGTCAAAAGTTTGCTCAGGACCCCCAAGAATCATTCTTGTTCTTTCGTGCCTATCAAGACGCCCAAGAAGAGCACCGTGAGCTCTTTGGACGGACTTAATGTCGTTGTTCAGGATGCATTTAATTGCATTCATAGATGCATGAGTTGGTCTCCATGCATCATTTTTAAGAACCGAGAAAGATAAGACGTCAAAGGAAAGCTGCACGCTTCCTTGTGAAAAAACCCCTGAAGCGTGCAGCTTTCTACAAGTCAAGTACCAATCTTGAAGAAGAATTTGAAGCTCTTTGTTCATCATAGATAATGATAAACTTTTAGAAACAAAGATTACACTTACACGCTTGGAAGCTTAATTTTTGCTAATGATCCATCAGACATCATTACTGATGCAAAACCATCTTGATCTTCTCTGACAGAATCTCTGCTTTTTTGAGATAGATCGGGAAGATCCTGAATCATTTGAGGCTCATGGTGCTTGTCTTCATCAGAATCAGAATTTGATTTATACCATTCTTTTGACTTTTGAAGAGCCGCTAAAACTAGTTTTGAAATTTGATTAGAGGCTCTCTGAATTAATGTTGATTTTGCTTCTTCGGCAGAATCAAACACTTCTCCATCAATTTGATCCAAAAAGACATTTGATTCTTTTTCGGCTCCGGCCTGAAGAAGGTAGCGAACGTCTTCTCCGTTCATCGTCTTTTTGGTTATTATTTCAATGATTTGCATCGGATAAACTTGATTCTTTTTGTTCAAAACAACAAAGAGAATCTGACCTATCGCATAAGTCTTTTTGTTCATTCTTTTTCCTCGTTATCATCTTCTTGAGTCAAAAGATTTCCTACAACAGGAGGCTCAGAAGAGACTTGAAAAACTCCCAAAGGAGGAGCATTTGTAGGTGCAATGATAAAATCTGGAGCATCATCTCCCATCGGAATTTCCGCTTCAATGCAAGCTGCAGATATCTTCTTCCAGAGCATTGACTCAATGAAGATTCTGTTTTCAGATTCTGCAAGAGCTGCACTCAATGTTGTTGATGCATCTGGAGGCAACATTATGCTGAACAAATCCCTTAAGTGAAGAAGCTCAAACTTAGACAACCTAAGCATGTGCGTCTTTTGCTGCTTTATTTGAGAATTTTTCATGAGTATTTTCCTTACCAATTTTTGAAAATTTACTGATGAGGATTCAGTGCCTCAAGAAAAAGGTCAAAAGCATCTCTGTGAGCAACACTGTTTTGAATTTTTACGACTCGAAGAGCTGCCTGAAGCGTCTTCATATCAAGCTTGTCTTTGTACTCTTCTATGATCTCAGTTCGATCATTCTTTAAGAGCTCTATTTCGCTGTCGACTGTTTCAATTTTTGTGACAAATTCTTTCACAAGAGACCGAAGGGAATTTATTTCGTCAGGTTGAAGATGAGCAACGTTGTAGTTGTTAGCCGAAGACTTCTTTGCCATGAGAAAATACTATTTCTTGATCATCAAATTGTTTTTTATTAATTTCTACAAAGATTTAATTGTCTCAATTGCTTTGCGGCAAGATTTAACCAGATAGCTGTCTTCAACCGGGACTCCTTCTCCTTCAAGTGCTTCTGTTGCCGAATCTATCATGTCTTGAATCTTTTTGATGGCAACTTTTTTTGATTCTTCTCTTGACTTCTTTAGGTCACCATCTATCTGATTTTCCATTTGACCTTTGATCTTCTTCAAGTCCTCGAGACTCTTTTTGTCTTCTTCGCCGGATCCAGATTCCATCTTCTTTATCTGACCAGAAATGTCTTCGTATTCTTTTTTTAGATTTTCTATGCTTGTTATAGCATCTTGAACGCCCTTTTTTTCAGACCCAGATGCTTCGAGAGCATTTCTGAAACCGTCCAAAGATGTATGCGAGTATTTTTTTGTCTTTTCAATAACATCATTAAGCATTTTATCTATCAGTGATTGAGCAGCTTGAGCCATTGCTTTTGCCTCGCTTGAATTTTCAATCTCGCTGGACACTTCCTTTTCATCAGCTTCTTGAACTAGCTTTCTGCTGAGATTTTGAAGATAGCTTTTATTCTCTTTTTTTCTTGTGTCGCTGTCGTCGCCAAGGGCTCGCCGGTGAGCTTTTTTTAGATTTTCTTTTGATTTTTGCGCATATTCTTCTGATGCGCCTCCCGTCACAAGGCTAGTCAACTCTTTTGCAAGTGATCCTCCTCCCTTCAGCGCTAGAGCACTAATAAAGAGTCCCGGAGATGCCATGAACGCCAAAAGAGGAGCGTCTCCTTTTGTGCTTGTGAGAGAATCCCACACGGCCTTTACATTGGGTGCATATTCGTTTTTAATTTTCCCAACGTCTTTTTCAAGCTTGTCAAAATCTTTTGCATAATCATATTCATAGAATGGAACAATTGTCGTCGCAATGACATTTGTTGCTAGCTTCAATCCAGCTCCAAGCCTTGCACGCAGCTCTTTTGTGACTCCCTTGCCAATCTTAAGAGCATCTTTTATTCTTTGATAAGTTTTTTCAAACCCAAATTTGTCTCCAAACTTCATCATTCCACCCGGTCCAGATCCCATTCCGGGTGTAACAGCGTCCATTCCTGAATATCCTCCGGCCGAAGAACCTGATGAACCACCAGAATCTCCTTCTTCTTTAAGGATTCTAATCACTTCTTCTTTAATTAAAAGATCTCTTTTGCTCGTCTTCATAGAATTTTTAGACCTTGCTATTCTAGATAAACTTTTTCAGTGTTCGATTCGGTGTCAGCTACTCCTGTCCAATCTCTGACTCGGTATCTGGCTCTAGCATTAGTGACCCCGTAGAAATCCATTTTTTCATTTATGTCTTTGCTAAGAATTACTTGGTACCCATCTAGGCTGACAAGAATGACACCGTTCGTGTGACCAAAGACTTTTGAAGGCAAACATCCGGCCGTCCAGTTTTTTTGAAACCATTCCTCTGGTTCTGTGAATATTTTGTCTTTTAGGTTTGCAGCAAGAACTTCTTTGGCTGATATGTCAAATTCATCTTCTGCAAGCCCTATTTGTTGACCAACAGAAAGATAAGTCTTTAGGTCAACCGGCTTTCTGACGTTCTTTTTTTCGTCGCCTATTTCTACATATTTTTTCGCAGGTTTCTGATCTGTGTCTCGAGCAGGAATTTCCTCTTTCGCCAATCGGCTCAAGATTTTAGAGATATCAATCAGTCTCTTCACTCTATTTGTTACAATGTTGGCTTTTTTTATCTCTGGAACGTCTTTTTTGATAAATGATTCTAGCTTGTCTATTTCCTCTGCAGAAAGACTGTCGTAAAAAGACGAATATTCGGGCTTTTTTATGAGAGAATAAGCTGTAAGAACCTGATCAGATGCTTCTTCAACTGCATCTCTTGATTCCTTGCTTGCCGAGACTCCCTCTGTTCCGGCTCTTATTAGCGCAGATCGATCAGGCTCTTTGACTTCCCAGTTTCCTGACTTGGTAGAAATGTCGTAAGGAGATGATTGACCTTCGACCTTAGCTTCGGGACCTAAAATCTCTTTTAGTCTGTATTCCCCCGGTCCAACTCCGCTTGAAGCCTCGTACGGGACTGAAAGAACAAAATCGGGCCATTCGACAAACACCCCAGATGTGTTCAGCTGCATCGCAGGCATTGTTTCGTCTTTTGGTTGTTGTTCTTCAACAGCATTTTCAATTATCATTCTAATTGTTCTTCTCAAAAGACCGTGACCAGAACTGTGTGTCTTGTGAATTTCTTCTTTGATTCTTTGCTTTTCATTCAGTCTTTGGCTGTGTCGGCGAGCAGTTTGAAGCTCATTCTTAAGCTGAGAAACTATTACTGAATAATGAGATCTTTTGGCTGAACCTCTAGGGTGTCTATCTCTCCAATAGGTTGCTTCTTCAATTCTTGAAGATAAATCAGAAATATGATCTTCAGAACCACATTCGACAGTTCTACCTTTTGAAATAGAAACTTGTCTATTTTTTCTCTCAAAAATTGTTCTGATCAGAGCTTTTGTCATAAGAACCTTGATTAGATAAGTAATTCTTCATTGAAGATGCTAAGTAATATTTGACGTGACTTTCGCTCAACAAATCTCCAGGTCTTAAGCCAAAAGCATCTCTGATGCTTTCTGCAAGCTTCTGCGTCATCTCAAAATCGATCTTTGAACCATCCTTGAGAAAGAGCTCAACTTTTTCTGGAAAATAAGCGTTCATTTCTTTTTACTTCTTTACTGGTGTGATTGGCGTCGGACCTGTCGTGTCTTCAGCAGACGGCTTCTTTTTCTTT
>Ga0136644_10002853_pt1 | contig 13048 bp, 15 predicted proteins | sample C_130820_EF_Meta_FD_94780 | JGI IMG/M metagenome (GOLD analysis project Ga0136644, IMG submission 94780) | Freshwater microbial communities from Lake Croche, Canada to study carbon cycling - C_130820_EF_MetaG (v2) (version 2) | ecosystem: Environmental > Aquatic > Freshwater > Lake | place... | reverse complement strand
CAGCCGGGGGAAATGGTTCATTAGCTTTCTATGACTGGTTTTGGTACGAGATCTGGCGCTTCGTACTGGTGGAGCAAGAAATTGAAAAGTTCGCAAAAACAGCCATTGATTTTCCGCCAATGCAAAAAGGTGCTAATGAAGGTCTTGAGGCTATCAAGGCTCAAATTGCAAGGGCTGCGGCTAAAGCTAAAGCTGGCCATAACTAGTCAATTTTTGGCGATGCATTGTGAATAGTTTTCTCACAAATAGTGAGAAGGTTAATTCCATTGCATCTCGCATCTGTCATTTCAGGTAACCAAGATGCTGGAGTATTCTTACTAAATCTGAATCAGCATGCTTATAGAATTTGAGCAATCCCGAACAAAGATAGTTGAGCCCCGTTTCACCATCTTTTGTTCTTATTAATCTATTCTTAGGGCACTCTCCCCAGCACATTTTTAAGTAATCACATTGTTTGCATTGTTTAGGAAGTGTATTGCGTTTATCCATGCCAAACTTTTCTTGTGTAGCAGAAAAAGCAAGATCTCCAAGGTGCATTTCTTTAATATTTCCAATGCGATATTCAGGGTACACAAAGTGATCGCATGAGTAGACTTCTCCATCATGCTCAACTGCTAGGCCTTTTCCACAAAATTCTGCTTGCGTACATGTTTGGGCTGGCATACCTGCGGCTTGCGCTACTGCGGTCTCAAATAAATTGACGTGAATCTTGCCAAAGTCAGTAGCGAGCCATTCATCCCATACTTCACATAAGAACTGTCCATATTCATCTGGATCAACCGACCACTCGGTCACGATTGATAAAGGATGCCCTGGTTTAGAACTTGGGCTATCTTGCATGGGCGCATGACTAAAATCTGCCTTACTGGGTGCTTCTTTTTTAAAGTGCTTGGGCTCTACAGCGGGATTAAATTGAACTCTTTTAGCGCCAATCTCATCTACTAAAAATCTATAGACTCTTTTGCCATGTTTTGCATTGGTGCGGTTAACCACGCACAGAGCTGCAAAAGGAACATCTGCTTTACCAAGTAATTTGGCTGCTTTAAATACATATTCAAAAGTGGGATTTCCAGCCCGAGTTTTTCTGTAAACATCATGGAGATCTTGAGGGCCATCTATTGAGAGGCCAACGAGAAAGCCATTCTTTTTAAGAAATCCAATCCATTCATCATCCAATGCAATACCGTTGGTTTGAAGGTCATTTTCTATGCGTTGCCCTGGGCTGGCGTATTGATTCTGTAACTTAACGACTCTTTTGAAGAAATCAATCCCCATTAGGGTGGGTTCGCCACCTTGCCAAGAGAAAATGACTTCTTCCCCCGTTTGGCTCTCTATGTATTGACGGATGTGCTGCTCTAATAGCCCATCAGACATCCTCGATTGGGGTTGATGATCTAAAAGATCGGCCTTATGAAGGTAAAAACAATAATCACAATCAATATTGCACTCACTACCGCTGGGCTTGACCATGGCATGAAAACGATAATTTCGCCCTTTTGGAAGTGGCTGGAGTTTGAGTTTAGGTAAAACAGGGGGTTGGCTATTCATGTTGAAGTAGAGTGTATAGACTTATTTGAAAGCTACATAAAAATGGTAAGTTGAGTTTACTCATTAACTACCATTTGAAAGCAACGCCCTTCTAAGGCGTAGGTCGCACGTTCGAATCGTGCTGGGCAGGCCAAATCATCTTCAGCTCTTGGTTTTTCTCGGGATATTTCTTGTAACTCCAAACGGTTCACTTCTTATCGTCAGCAGTACCCTTGATGGACTTATAAGGATTTTGAATTGGGATCGGTTTACCGCTATCACGATTGTTTTGTGAGTCAGCGGGTTTTATCAAATTGCTGTTATTACTCTTATTGCTACTTGGGTTTGTATTCGTTGGGCTCTGCTGATTACCAGCATAGGGTGTTTTTGAGCCAGAGTAGACCAGCGGTGAGACTAATAAGAAGCTAGTGAGGAGGAGTACGTTTAGCTTTTTCATTTAAATAATGACCCGCGTATTTTGTGCATATTGAATAAGATTAAGGTAGATTACAGTATTAATGGCCTTATCCAAAGCGAAGACCCTGTTTTCATACTAAGGGGGGTAGATGCTCTAATCCGGGAGTTACGGTCATAGATCTAATCAGATTTATATTAAAGATGGTGGAAAAGTTATTGATAACTTCGAGGTAGATATTTCCTATGCCTTTGGCGGGGCAATGTACGATACAGATACTAGAATGAGTTGGATGTACGAATCCTTCTCAACTGAAATTCTTGAGGAGCTTAAAAACTAATGCCGATGAGTTAATAGGTATGGATAGGCAAATCAAATTGTCGGTTTACCCGACAAATTTGACTTCAGACCGTCTGCAGATGCCAAGTAATATCCACCCAATTCCACCCGACCCCAAGATTCTCGGTGTGTATGCCACACCAGATCTTGCCAGGCTTATGTCATTGTGTAAGCTATTGCTTTATATCATTTTTACAGCTTCTAAGGCGTAGGCCGCACGTTCAAATCGTGCTGGAAAGGCCAAAAACATTTATACACCTTCTGTAGTCGATTTAATGACTCGTTTGATCAAAATTTGAAAGTGTTATTTGCTTCTTAATTCCAATAGGACGTCTGCAATCTTCAATACAGGTCCTCTGACAACCCCGCCTTTCTCTATCGGCTATTATGCTTAACTCAGCAGTTTGAGAAAGAGAGAATTAAGCAGGCAAGAAACTTACAAGACGATTCATTCCGCCAAAATAATTGAAATGCTGATTAAATTGATGGGTTGAGACTAATTTTGCTGCATCTAATATTTTATAGGCCACTTTTTTGGGTGCTTGTTCTCTGACCCCCCTATAAAAATAAATTACAATTTTAGTAATGACTGTTAAGCCTGTTGCATTTTATCTTCCTCAATTTCATCCCGTTAAAGAAAATTCAGAATGGTGGGGAGAGGGTTTTACTGAATGGACTAATGTAGCAAAAGCTCGGCCTCTTTTTCAAGGACATTACCAACCGCATATTCCTAAACATCTTGGTTTTTATGATCTACGTTTATTAGATGTAATGAAAAGTCAAGTAAACCTTGCTAAAACATTTGGAATTCACGGATTTTGTTTTTATCACTACTGGTTTAATGGACGGAGGATCCTTGAGCTCCCAGTCAATAATTTTCTTGCTTCAGATATAGATTTTCCATTTTGCTTGTGCTGGGCAAATGAAAATTGGACTAGAAACTGGAATGGTGGAGACCAAGCTGTGCTTCTAAAACAAGATTATTCTGCCGAAAGTGCACGTCAGTTTATCGTCGACTTAATACCCTACTTAAAAGATCCACGTTATATTCGGATTGATAAAAAGCCGATGGTTTTGGTTTATCGTGCTCTAGCTGTGCCAAATATCAAAGCTGTTACAGCATTGTGGCGAGATGTAGTTAGGCAGCATGGTTTTAGTGACTTGCATCTAGTATCTGTCAGATCGGCTTGGACTCCGATGAGTGACCCCTCTGATTATGGCTTTGATGCATTAGTAGAATTTCCACCCGCCAAATGTACCTCTCACGATATTGAGTTAACTAAAACTCTGAAAGTAAAAAATGCTTTTAATCATGGCTTCTATGACTATGAAAAAGCGATTGAGAATTCATCTAATCTGAGCGTTCCATCTTTTTTAATGTATCGCGGAATTATGCCCTCTTGGGATAACACTGCGCGCAATCAAAATAATGCTGGAATTTTTATTAACAGTAGCCCCTCTGCATATTACAGATGGCTGACTCACCTGGTAGCTTATACCCATAAAAATCTACCTCAAGATAGAAGATTCATATTTATTAATGCATGGAATGAGTGGGCGGAAGGGGCTCATTTGGAGCCCGATCTTAAACATGATCTCGCCTATCTCACTGCGACTCAAAAAGCCTTGATAGATGGTAGTCCCACTTCGTAGAGCTAGTAATTGAATAAGAGTAAACCTTGCCGACACGCTTTGTGTCGGAGTTTAGACCCTCAAAACTAGGTAATTCAGGCATTTGGATTGCTCAGAACGGTTAATTTTCTCATCCACGGCCTCAGTAAAAGGCATGGAATTTATTTCTGCTTCCTTCTCCTCTCACTTAGAATAAGGCTATGAATATCTATACAGTCAAACCACTTTTAATACTTACCTCAGTTTCTTTATTGACAGCCTGTTCTGTTGCCAAGCTAGAGGCCCGTCTCGAGGCTAATCCGCAATGTAAGGATGTTGTGAACCCCAAAACAGGTGCACTGATGCCATGCCCTGGATCTGATAAGGCATTTTATAGGGAAGTAGGTTTAGCTCCTGCTAAGCCAACGACTGCTGCTATTAGCGAGCCTTCATCAGCCCCAGTCATTGTTGGTATACCATCTTCAGCACAAGGCTCATCAACCATTGCAACTGCGTCACCAGCAAGTTCTACAAAAACTGCACCAGCACCAGCAGATTGCAAGCCCCAGATTCATAAAAAGACCGGCGGAACCTTACCTTGCCCAGCACTAGATTAGTTAGATTATCGTTATGATGATCCAAAGCTAATATTCACCCTTTAGTAATTCAACCAAACCTTTGGAATCACCATGAATAAATTGAGAGTATTGTTGGCTTCTTTTGTAGCGGCTATAACTTTAGCAGCTTGTAGCAACGCGCCTAAATTAGCTACTGAAACTATGCCAAAATCTGGTTTTTTGCCTGACTACAATCTTTTAGTCCCAATGGCAAGCAATGATAAAGATGTTCGCATTTGGAGATATCGCATTTCCGGCGTAAATCCTGGAGCATACACAGCGGTAATCCTTGATCCAATTTATCTAAACCAAAATGCGACTAAGGACGTCAGTCTTGATGTAATTAATAAAGCAAAGGCCGCATTGCAAGCATCCATGGTTGAAGCAGTAAATGCTCGAGGAAATATCAGAATTGTTACCCAACCCGGTCCAGGAGTAGCTCGTATTTCAGTTGGTATCACAGGCGCTGAGAGCTCAACAGATAGTTTGCAGCCTTGGAATTTCACACCTATTGGCTTGGCCATGAATGCAGCAGCTTATGCCGGTGGCGTCAATTCCAAGACACCAGCACTTTTGGTTGAGAGCAAGATTACAGATAGCCAATCTAAACAATTGCTAGGTGAGGGTTTAATTACTGTTCAAGGCGAATCTTTCAGAACCAATGCTGGATCAGCGGACTCCTTTGTAGCAATGGCCAAAAAAGTGGTTCGCTCAGCACTGGAAACATCCGCAAATCCAACCCCAACAGGTAAATAAGAATCCCTATGAAATTACTCTCTAAGTTCATTATCTTTATTGGCTTAAATTCGCTGATGCTGATTCCGCTTGTTGCTCATGCGGATAATGCCTCACGTGATAAAGAGATTGCTGAGCGTTTTGCGAAATGCGATAAAAATCATGATGGAAAGCTAACTAAAGAGGAGGCTAATGGATGCATGCCACGGATCTATAACAACTTTGGTTATATTGATACAGCAAATAAAGGCTATGTGACTGTGGCTGAAATTCAGGCAATGGCAAATCGCTAGTGTCTAAATGACAAGCGCCTATGATCAGGTTCTTTTTTATTAGGTAAATGATGTCTGTTTCTTTTCCGGGTTTTGAAGCCAAAAAGTTTTTTACCGACTCTGAAGATGGTCCCATTGAGATCTCCTATGTTGTAGGCGGCAATGGTCCTCCTTTACTTTTACTTCATGGGTTTCCACAAACCAAAGCTATCTGGAGTTTGGTAGCCCCGGAGTTAGCAAAACAATTTACGGTGGTAGCTGCGGATCTACGAGGCTATGGTGCTTCATCAAAGCCACATGGAAAACCAGATCACTCTACCTATTCAAAAAGATCCATGGCAGCAGATCAACATGCTTTGATGAAGAGTTTAGGGTTCGATCAATTTTTCTTATTGGGTCACGATAGAGGTGGAAGAGTTTCTCATCGGCTAGCAATGGACTTTCCTGAAAGTGTTTCACGTTTAATGGTTCTGGATATTTCGCCAACCCTAAAGATGTATGAGAACACTACGATGGAATTCGCCAAGGGATATTGGCATTGGTTTTTCTTGATACAAGCAGAACCCGTGCCTGAAATGATGATCGGTGCCAACCCAGAATATTGGTTAAAAAATCATATGGGCAGACACGCCGGTACAGGAATTTTTTCACCAGAAAGGTGGGCTGAATATTTAGCCGGTGCAAGCAATACCGAAAGCATGCATGCGATGTGTGAAGACTACCGTGCTGCAGCTACTATTGATCTCGTTCATGATCGAGCGGATCGCGCTGCCGGCAAGCAACTAAAGATGCCTATAAGAGTCCTTTGGGGCGAACATGGCTTAGTAAATAAATGCTTCAAACCCATTGAGGACTGGAAAGAGCTTGCGCTAGACGTCTCAGGAAAGGCAGTTCCCAGCGGGCACTATATTCCAGAAGAGATTCCAGCAGTATTACTGGCGGAAGCCAAGCAATTCTTCAGATAAAACTGAGGAAAAGATGATAAGTATTGAAAAACCCTAAATAAATCAATTACTTAGGGTTTTTTACAATCACTCAGGGTGAAAATTATTGCTAGCCATAAAGCTGATGGTGCGCTCAAAGCCAAGAATACGGATATAGCGCCAAGCAATATCACGATATTTGCTGTCTAAGTAGCCAATAGCGACCTCAGGCGTCCTTTTGGACAGGTCGTTCTGTTGAATTGCGCGGGCCCAACGTTTGAGTCTTGTTGACATATTTGTCACCTCCATGGGCTTACAACGCCTAATAATGGAGCCGAGATGACACAAATTACAAAATATTTATTAAAAAACCCCCAGTTATTCCTTAAATAGAAACAACTTTGTGAGGATTGAGGATATTTTGGGGGTCTAAGGCCCTTTTTAAGGTCTTCATGAGTTCGTGGGCCACTTCACCCTTATGAGCCCTTAGACCATCTAATTTAAGCTGACCTACCCCGTGTTCAGCTGAAATTGAGCCATTACAACGCTCAACCTGGGCATAAACAAGCTCATGTATTGGCTTTTCATTAGCCTCATTAAATGCCTTAGGGTCAACACCCAAGGGCGGGGCAATGTTGTAGTGCAGGTTTCCGTCACCCAAATGACCAAAATTGATGATCCTAACACCTGAATATTGGGCCCTCATTAAGGAATCAGTTTCTTGGATAAAGCTATCCAGGGAAGATAGTGGGATCGTTATGTCATGCTTTAGGTTTGCACCTTCCTCAGCTTGAGCCAGGGTGATGTGTTCACGCATGTGCCAAAAAGCATTTGCCTGGCTTAAATTGCTGGCGATAACTGCATCACTAATCAGCTGCAATTCAAATGCTTCTTCCAAAACAGTTTCCAGAAGTTGTTTTACGTGTTCTTCGCTCTCATGATCTGACAACTCAATGAGTATCGTAAATGGAGGCCTTCCTTTTAGTGGGTTTGACATTTGAGGGAAGTGTTTTTCATTTAACTCTAATGACTCTTGCGTCATCATTTCAAAACCAGTCAATAAAGATGTTGCCCGTTTTTGAAACAGATTGAGGAGTGCAATGCAGTCTGCAACTGTTTTACAGGCAACTAAAGTGGTCCATTGAGAGATAGGTAATGGATATAACTTCATTACTGCCGAGGTGATGATTCCTAATGTGCCTTCAGAGCCAACAAATAAATCTCTCAAATCGTAGCCGGTATTATCCTTCCGCAAACCTTTAATACCATTCCAAATCTCGCCTTTTGCAGTAACGACCTCTAAGCCTAAACAGAGATCGCGCGCATTACCGTAGCGCAGTACGTTCGTACCACCTGCATTCGTTGCAAGGTTGCCGCCAATCATGCAGCTGCCTTCAGCGCCTAGACTCAGAGGAAATAGAAATCCTTGTTCCGCTGCTTTTTCTTGAACGATTTGCAAGACACAGCCAGCCTCCAGAGTAATCGTTTGATTGGCAATATCAATCTCTCGGATTTGATTCATACGCTTGAGATTAAGGATGATCTGCTTGCCGCTACCATCAGGGGTGGCGCCCCCACAAAAACCAGTATGACCACCCTGTGGAACTAACGCGACTTGATATTGAGAACACAACTTCACGATCTGCGCAACTTCAGAACTGGTTCGAGGCAGAAGTACTGCAAGCGCTTTTCCGGTGAACCGTTTTCGCCAATCGGTCAAGTAGGGTGCTTTATCTTCCTCTGCAGTAAGAATATATTTTGGCTCTAAAACTACAGATAGTTCATTAATGAAGTCTTGCATATTTACTTTGCCGACATCTTTTTGAGAGCCTTAGCTTCTTTTTTAATAGGCTTTAAATACATTAGCAGGCAAATAAATCCCACTGTAGAGAGAATCGTTTCAAGAACTGCAAGCCAAAAGTTGGCACCTGTTTCGAGAATTCGAACCAAGCCTTCGGTTGTGTAGAGCAATATCAACATCGAGGCCCACTGCATGGTGTAAACCTTACCTTTCCATATTCCAGGAATGGCAAATAGCAAAGGCACCCCCTTAAGAATCAACCACGATCCCCCAGGTCGTAGGGGTGAGATAAACCACTCCCAGGAAACGCACAGAATAAATAAATCGATGAACGCTGCAGTAGCAATGAGTTGATAAGGATTTTTTTCTAGAATCGTTTTCATCATGATGAATGTTTAACAGCTTATCCCTTAGTTTGGTGCAGTCTCAATGCAGTTTCAGCTAAGCGTTTGCCTTGCGCTTTTGCTAGACGTTGCTCCTCTGGACTGATTGGCGCTCCACCATCAGCATGAGCGAGATGAGTTACACCGTATGGGCTACCACCGGTATTGGAGGTCATGAGATCAGGCTCGCTATAGGGAATACCCATCAGCATCATGCCATGATGGAGCAGGGGAATCATCATCGTTAAAAGGGTGCTCTCTTGACCTCCATGCATGCTACCGGTGCTGGTGAAGACGCAGGCTGGTTTGCCAATCAGGGCGCCATTGAGCCACTCAGAGGAACTACCATCCCAAAAGTACTTCATTGGGGCTGCCATATTGCCGAAGCGGGTTGGCGATCCTAATGCTAGGCCTATACATTCCTGCAAATCAGAGTACTCGGCATAAGGCGCACCATCTTGGGGTACCGTAGATCCCGTTGCCTCGCATACAGTCGAGATAGGAGGAACCGTTCTCAGGCGTGCATTTGCCCCAGGAACACTCTCAATCCCCTCCGCAATAAGGCGCGCCAAATCCTTGGTTGCACCATAACGGGAGTAGTACAAAACTAAAATATCGTGTTGGTTCATATTGATCTCTTATGATACGGCGATGCGCATTATTCGTAATCCCCAATTATGGCTCTCTCTGGCAAAAGAGATCTGGGAGCGTAATCGCGGCCAAAATTTAAAACAAATTGCTGCAAGTCTATCCTTTACGACAACTTTATCTGTGGTGCCAATGGTAACAATCGCCACCATGATGATTGGTTATCTTCCAAGCGTCATCCAAGTAAAGAATGCATTCAAAACCTGGCTGTTGGATACCTATATGCCTGGAGGTATCAATCAACAGGTATTTATCTATTTGGATCAGTTTTCATCTCAAGCAAGAGGGCTAACATATGTAGGGTTCGCTGGTTTGATCATCACTACGATTATGACGCTAGGAGTGATTGAAGGGGCTTTTAATCAAATTTTTAAAGTCACCACAAGCAGACCTATGTATAAAAAAATTGTCATTTATAGCGCAGCGACAATTTTAGGGCCGATATTATTAGGCGTTGGCATTTACTTGAGCGGTGTTTTATTTAGCGCATCGGAAGGGTGGATTAGCGCAGTCTCCTTTGGATTCCGAGTAGTGGCAACAATTGCTCCAATTTTTCTTGCGATACTTGTGTATGCCGTGGTTTACAAATATCTGCCTTATGCAAAAATTTTATGGCGGGATGCATTCGCAGGAGCTCTGGTAGCAGCACTTGCTTTTGAGCTCATGAAGTTCGGCTTTGCCATATTTCTGAGTCACACGGCCTTCTATAAAACTGTTTATGGCGCTTTTGCTATCTTTCCTTTAGGCCTTACCTGGATCTATTTAACCTGGTGGATCACCTTGACTGGAGCGGTCTTAGTGGCCAATTTACCCGATATCCGCAGTGGCTTCATTAGGGTTATTCGTTACTAAAACTAAGGTCTAAGCTCTTGATTCAAAGAGGTCTTAAGTCTATATTGAGTCTATAGATGCATTGTTCTACGGAGACCAAATGAAAGTTCGAGACATATTACGCGTCAAGGGAAGTACCCTTTTTACAGTTGCCCCTGATACTGCGCTACATACAGCTGTGCTGGTAATGAGCGAACACGATATTGGTTCTTTGGTTGTGATGGACTACGACAAGCTGGTGGGTATTTTGACTTTCCGCGAAGTGATTGCTGCCTTAGCTAAACATCATGGCAAGCTTGAAGGCCTTCAAGTCAACTCGGTAATGAATCAAAAACCCTTGACTTGTAATATGGAAACCGAGATTGACGAAGTCCGTCGCATGATGTTGGTGGACCATGCGCGTTATTTGCCGGTAGTCGACCAAAAAATGTTGATGGGGGTTATTTCTTTCTACGACGTTGCAAAATCTGTCGTTGAAGCCCAAGACTTCGAAAACTCGATGCTAAAGGCCTATATTCGGGATTGGCCGGAAGATACTGAAAAAGCGGCTTCCTAGCATCTTCTAGCCGCATTTTCTGAGCAATGACATAATGTTGGTATGTCAGGAAATACTTTAGGCCTCCTCTTTACTGTTACCACTTTTGGCGAATCTCACGGTCCCGCAATTGGGGCTATCGTTGATGGCTGTCCTCCGGGCATGGAACTATCCGAAGCTGATATTCAACTTGACTTAGATCGTCGCAAACCCGGCACCTCACGTCACGTTACTCAGCGTAAAGAAGAGGATAAGGTTGAGATTCTTTCCGGAGTATTTGAAGGCAAAACAACCGGCACACCTATTGCTTTATTAATTCGCAATACAGATCAGCGCAGTCAAGACTATGGCGACATACTGCAGACTTTCCGACCTGGCCACGCTGATTATGCATATCAGCATAAATATGGAATTCGCGACCCGCGTGGTGGTGGTAGATCATCCGCTCGTTTAACAGCCCCAGTGGTTGCTGCAGCAGCCATTGCCAAAAAATGGTTGCGCGAAAAATATGGCACCAAATTTTATGGCTATATGAGTCAATTGGGAGAACTTGAAATCCCTTTTAAGGATGCTGATCAAATTGAAAACAATCCATTCTTTGCTGCTAATGCCGAGATCATCCCGCAGTTAGAAAGCTATATGGATGAATTGCGCAAAGCAGGAGACTCTTGTGGTGCGCGTATCGAAGTGCGTGCTCGTAATGTTCCTACTGGCTTGGGTGAGCCTATATTTGATAAGTTAGATGCTGATATTGCCCATGCCATGATGGGCATTAATGCTGTAAAAGGTGTTGAAATTGGCGCTGGCTTTAAATCGGTAACTCAACGCGGTAGTCAGCATGGGGATGAGCTCCATCCCGATGGTTTTGCAAGCAATAACTCTGGTGGCACCTTGGGTGGCATTAGTAGCGGCCAAGACTTGCGTGTCTCCATTGCTATCAAGCCAACCTCGAGCATTATGAGTCCCAAGCAGTCGATCGATTTGAATGGCAAGCCAATTACTGTTCAAACCAAGGGTCGTCACGATCCATGCGTTGGTATTAGGGCTACTCCCATAGCAGAAGCGATGTTGGCACTAGTTTTGATGGATCACGCCTTGCGTCACCGTGCTCAATGCGCTGATGTACCAGAGTCCACATCCATTTCAGCTTCACAACCAGGTGCAAATCGCGATTAATTGGTTTATTAGATGACGCCTTCGCTTCGCTGGGCCTTCGGGTCCTTTTTCTTTTTATATTTTGCTTATGTAGGGTTGGTATCTCCCTATGCCAGTCTTTTCTTTCTAGAACGTGGCTTTAGCGTTATAGAAATCGCTGCATTAATGTCGATGCTACAGATTACCCGCATTATTGGCCCATTCTCCTGGGGTTGGTTATCAGACTATCTTTCTAATCGCATTGGCATCATTCGATTCTGTGCTTGCCTTGCTGCAGTTGTTTTCTTATGCATCTATTTTTTACAAAGTTATATAAGTTTTTTTGTTTGGATGTTTGTTTTGCACACCATCCTTAGTAGCCTAATGCCACTGGGCGAATCCACTACTATTCATGCTTTATACAAAGATAATTCCTTCGATAAGCGCTATGGACGTTTGCGTCTATGGGGCTCTATTGGCTTTATTGCCATGGTTTTGGCTGCAGGGGAGTTATTTCAGCGCAGGACTATTGAGTTGTATCCAATCGTCGGAACAGTGGTTTTACTTGCCCTGGCCTTAATTACTTTTTGCTTGCATGAGCCCAAGATGGAGCGCCGCAAGTTGGTAAAGGGCGAACTCATGGTGGTACTCTTTAATCCTGATGTTAGGTGGTTCTTGGTATCAGGGTTCTTTATGATATTTGCACATGCCGCTCTATACGTCTTTTACTCTCTCTATCTTGCCAATCTTGGATATGATAAATTTCAGATTGGCCTATTCTGGGCCTTGGGAGTATTTGCTGAAGTAGTTTTCTTCTATTTTCAGAGCAAAGTGTTAAATAGGGTTGATGCCGAGGTAATACTGCAAGCTTCTTTTGGGATCGGCGTAATTCGATTTATTTTGATTGCCTTTTTACCATTTACATCCGTATTGATAGTGGCGCAAATTATGCATGCAGGGACTTTTGCTGCGCATCACAGTGCCGCCACAAAACTATTACAGCGTTGGTTTACAGGTCCTGTACAGGCTAGGGGGCAAGCCCTCATGGCCACCATATCTTATGGCTTGGGTGGAACACTTGGCGGACTCTGTGCGGGCTGGATATGGGAAGCTTCACAGCCAAGAGATGTATTTGTGATGTCCGCATTTGCATGCGGACTAGCGGGCATGGCAATCCAGAAACTTAGACCACGACGATATCCCGCCTTATAAAAAAATTATTACCTTTATTGAATCTTTGCCTTAGCGCGAAGTTTTTGCATCATTTCTGAGAACTT
>Ga0136644_10002852_pt1 | contig 13051 bp, 13 predicted proteins | sample C_130820_EF_Meta_FD_94780 | JGI IMG/M metagenome (GOLD analysis project Ga0136644, IMG submission 94780) | Freshwater microbial communities from Lake Croche, Canada to study carbon cycling - C_130820_EF_MetaG (v2) (version 2) | ecosystem: Environmental > Aquatic > Freshwater > Lake | place... | reverse complement strand
TCTTCGACGAGCGCGAGGCCGTGCGCTTCCCAGGTGAACCGCCCCTCGTGGATGCAGACGCCGAAGTCGGCGGTGCGGGCCGTGAGCCGGGGCATGATCTCGGAGAAGACGACCTGCTCGACGCGGGTGGTGTGCGGATGAAAGAGATCGAAGAGCAGCGATGCCGTCGTGTGCCGGCCGGGGCAGAGCGTGAGCTGGCCGGCGCGCGTCGGCCGTGCGCCCGGCTCGGCGGCGAGCAGGAGCGGGCCGACGCCGAAGCCGAGGGCCGAGCCGCTCGGCAGCACGACGACGTCGGCGGCGGCCAGCAGGGCCGCATGAAAGCTCGCCTTGCAGACATCGAAAATGCCGGCGATCATCCGCTCGTTGAGCGTCTCCACGTCGAGCAGTTCGATCTTGAAGTCGAGCCCCTGCCAGTCCACCGCCCGCGTGAGCAGGCCATGGAAGGCGAACGTGTCGTTGGGGCAGGTGGAGATGCCCAGGCGGATGGGCTGCGTCATGCCCGCTCTCCGAGGAGGATCGCGGCGAGTTCCGCGGCCGCGCGGGAGGCGGCCTCGATCTGCCAGCGGGAGGTGTCGCGGTCGCCGGCCGTGTTGGAGATGCCGCGGACGATGTCGAGCGGCACGCCGGCGAGCCGGCAGGCTGCGGCGACCGCGAAGCCTTCCATGTCTTCGGCCGCGGCGTCGGGAAAGAGCCGCAGCCGCGAGCGCACGTCGGCCTCGCCCGCCGACGTCGCGCAGGCGGAGAGCAGGAGCCCGGCCCGCGCGGTGGCGGGAAGCCGGCCGGTCGTGCACGAAAGCGAATCACCGATCCGCGTCGCGGAGGCGGATTGATCACCAGGCCACTGTGGCCAGCCCAGCGCCTCCGCCGGCACGAACGCGTCGCCCGTGCCCGCGCCGACGCCGTGGCAAGCGACCCTCTCGAACGCATAGGCCTGACCGATGGCGAGGCTGTCGGTGAAGCGACCGGCGATACCGACGAGCAGCACCCTGTCGGGCCGGTGCTCGGCCATCAGTTGCATGGTGCGGGCGGCCGCGACCACGGGGCCGAAGCCGCAGAGTTGGGCCCCAGGCGAGCCACTACCGCCGACCCGCATCACCGGCTCGATGATGCGACGTTCCGACTCGGTGGGCACGAGAACAAGATGCTGCCGCATTTCTCGGGCACGACTCAGTGCGATCGCCGCTGGGGAAGTTTCCTCTCACGGCATCATAGGCTATCCCCGGGTCGAGAACCCCCGGATCGAGAACGGGCGAACAGCCTGCCGCCGAGGCGTGCTACATCCGCTCCGGGACCCGGATCCCGAGCAGTTCGAGCCCGCGGCGGAGCACCTGGCCGGTGAGGTCGCAGAGCGCGAGCCGGGTGGTGCGCTCCGTACCTTCCGCCTTCAGCACGGAGAGCGCGTCGTAGAACGTCGAGTAGGCGCCCGCGACGTCGAACAGATACGCCGTGAGCACGTTCGGCCGGTAATCCGCCTCCACGTCTTCGAGCGCCTCGGCAAACCGCAAAAGTCTCATGGCGAGCGCCCGCTCACGACCGTCGGTGAACGCGATCGTCGCGGCCTCCCGCCGCACCGCGCCGCGATCGATGCCCCCCTTCGCGAAGATGCCCTCCACCCGGGCCACCGCGTATTGCATGTAGGCCGCCGTGTTGCCCTTGAGCTCGAGCATCTTGTCGAAGCTGAACGTGTAGTCGGTGGTGCGGTTCTGCGCGAGATCGGCGTACTTGATCGCGCCGATGCCGACCGCCTCGGCGATCCGCCGACGCTCCCCTTCAGGCATGCCGGTGCCCCGGTCCGCGTCGGCCGCGGTCACCACGCCGAACGCCCGGGCCACGCCCTCGTCGAGCAACGCCTCGAGGCCCACCGTGTCGCCGGCACGGGTTTTAAACGGCTTGCCGTCGTCGCCGAGCACCGTGCCGAACGCCACGTGCACGAGGCCGACGTCGCCGATGCCCCAGCGCCGCGCCGTCTCGAACACCTGCTCGAAGTGCTGGCTCTGCCGGTGATCGACCACGTACAGGATCCGGTCGGGCTTCCAGTGCTCCAGCCGCCAGCGGATCGTGGCGAGGTCGGTCGTCGCGTAGAGGAACGCGCCGTCTGCCTTGCGGACGAGCAGCGGCGGCTCGTCGGGGCCGTCGAGAAACACCCCCACCGCCCCGCGGCTCTCCCGGGCGAGGCCGCAGGCCTCCAGATCGTGCACCGTGCCGGCGAGCAGCGGCTGATAAAAGCTCTCGCCAAGCGTGTGATCGAACGACACGTCGAGCCGGGCGTAGAGCCGGTCGATCTCGCGCCGGCAGACGGGCATGAACCGCTCCCACAGGGCCCGGTTCTCGTGGTCGCCGTCGTGGAGCTTCGCCGTCTCGGCGAGCACCTCGCGGCCGGCCTCTGGGAAGCGGGCGGCGAGCGCCGCCGCCTCGGGGTCGGCGGCGAGCTCCTCGGGCTTCGCATCGGCCACCTTCCGCACGAGCCGGTAGAGCCGGCCGAGCTCGGCCGTGGGGTCGGCGGCGAACGCGGCGTCGTCGCGGCAGTGCTTCCAGCCCCAGAGGATCATGCCGAACTGCGTGCCCCAGTCGCCGAGGTGGTTGTCGGTGATCGTGTGGTGGCCGCGAAACTCCAGGATCCGCGCGAGGGCGGCGCCGATCACGGTCGAACGGATGTGCCCCACGTGCATCGGCTTGGCGACGTTCGGCGAGGAATAGTCGATGACGATCGTCTGCGACCGCTCGACCGGTCGCACGCCGAGCCGCTCATCGCCGCAGGCATGCATGACGCCGCGGGCGACCGCGTCGTCGCGGACCCGCAGGTTGATGAACCCCGGCCCGACCGGCTCCGTGGGCTTCTCGAACACGTCGCCCACGTCGAGCCGCTCGATGATCGCGGCCGCCACGTCGCGCGGCTTCTTCCCGGCCCGCTTCGCCAGGCCCATCGCCATCGTGCCGGAGTAGTCACCGTGCTTCGGGTCGGCCGTCTCCCGCACCTGCTCGACGAGTGCCGGCAGTTCCGCCGGATCGAGCGTCACGACGCCGTCGGCCGCGAGCCCCTCGAGCGCCGCGGCGAACATCCTGCGGGCCGCAGCCCGAAACTGCACGTCAGCCATCGCGGGCCGCCCCCGCGGCGGGCACGGCGACGTTCTTCGCACCGCTCCACAGATGCTCGAGGTCCCAGTATTCGCGCGACTCGGCGTCGAACAGGTGCACGACCACGTCTCCGTAGTCGAGCACGATCCAGCGTCCCTCCTCGTAGCCCTCCGCCCCTCGGCGCCGGTCGTGCAGTTCCTGCTTCACGACCTTCTCGATCTCGTCGGCCATGGCGTGGATCTGCCGCCGGCTCGTGCCCGTCGCGACCACGAAGTAGTCGAACACCGGCGTGAGTTCGCGCAGGTCGAGAATCTTGACGTCCGTCCCGCGCGTCTCCGCAGCGACGCGTGCCGCCGTCAGCGCGAGCTGCCGTGCCTGTTCGGCAGACTTCTCCGACACGGCGGATTTTGGAGCGGGACTCATGAACCCCGAATTCTAGCCCAGAATCGTGCGGACGATAGCGGCCTGAATATTGGGCTTCGGACTTTCATCCACGAACCGACTCCGCCGAAAGTTCTGGGCGCCTACGAGTTGAGGAGGCGAGGGGCTGCCCCTACCGTTGAGACGGCGTATGTGACCAGCGAAGCCATGGATGGCGCAGCGCAGGCACATCCGAGTGAGTGAAGCCCAGGATGGGCGCAGCGAACGTCCGGCGAGACGGTACGGGGTAGCCCCGAGCCGGATTGGGCGTATGAGCACTACCGGGCGCACGCGCGGTCGGCGGCGAGGGCGATGCCGTGGAGGACGAGGTCGGGGATCTCGGTCGCTTCCGGGAGCGCGGCACGGACGGCGCCGCGCCAGCCGCCGGTGAGGATCACCTCGGCTCGGCCGTCGAGCGAGTGCTGAGCCTCGGCAACGAGCCGCGCGATGGCGCCCTGGATGCCGAAGCCGATGCCCGCGGCGATCGCCTCGTGCGTGGAGCGGCCCGGCATCGGCGGCGGCGCCGACGTGCCGAGGGCGGCCACTTCGGGAAGCTTGCTCGTGCCTTCCGCGAGGGCCCGTGCCATGAGCACGGGGCCGGGCAGGATCGCGCCGCCGAGGAAGGTGCCGTCGGCGGCGACCATGTCCACCGTCGCCGCCGTGCCGCAATCGACGATGATCGCCGGCCGGTCTGCCGACTTCACGGCCGCTGCGGCCGCCGCGCCGCAGAGCCGGTCGATGCCCGTCCGGCCGGGAGCCGAAACGGAGATCGAGAGGGGCAGGTCCGCGTGTCCGACGCGGCGTTGCCGAAGCGGTCGATGGCCCGTCGCCGACACGGCGGCCACCGCGGCCTCGAGCCGGGCGGCGGCGGCATCGTGCACGCTCGCGACGAGCACGACGGCCGGTCCCGGCGCGGCCGACTGCAACCACTGTTCGAGTTCGGGACCGCGGAAGGAATGGCTGTCGAGATCGTGACGGCGGGACAGGGAGGGCAGTCGCCACGGCACGGCGGCCCCTCCCCCGACGACGGCGAGCTTGATCCGCGAGTTGCCCACGTCGGCGAGCAGGACGGCGTCGCCGAGACAGGTGCCGGGAACGGCCGCGGTCATGGCACGACACCTCGGGCCGCAGCCGGCGCCGCCGCGTCGCGTTCGCGTCGTTGCCGCTCCATCTCCGTCGCCACGGCGGCGATCAGCCGGTCGAGGCCCTGCCCCGTCACGGCACTGACCGCGAGCACGTCGCGCCCCGTGTCGGCCGCCAGCGCCGCCCGCACCTCCTCGGCGGCGGGGAGTTCCGCCTTGCTCACGATCACGATCTCCGGGCGCCGGCCGAGGGCGTCGTCGTAGAGCGACAGTTCGGCCCGGATCGCCCGGTAATTGGCGATCGGATCGCTCCCGTCCACCGGCTGCGGTTCGACCACGTGCACCACGATTCCGGCGCGCTCGACGTGGCGGAGGAACTCGTGTCCGAGCCCTACGCCCGCGTGCGCACCCTCGATCAACCCCGGCAGATCGGCGAGCACGAAGCTGCGATCGCGATCGACCGCCACGATGCCGAGCATCGGCGTCTTCGTGGTGAACGCATAGTCGGCGATCTGCGGCCGCGCCCGCGACAGCCGGGAGAGGAGCGTGCTCTTGCCCGCGTTCGGCAGGCCGACGAGCCCGACGTCGGCGATCACCTTGAGCTCCAGCAGCAGCCGGCGCACCTGCCCCTTCTCCCCGGGGCCGAACTCGCGCGGCGCACGGTTGGTCGAGGTCTTGAAGTGGAGGTTGCCCTTGCCGCCGGCTCCACCCCGGGCCGCGACGATCGACTCGCCGGGAATGGCGAGATCCTTGAGCGCGAGTCCCGTCGTCTCATCGACCACGATCGTGCCCGGGGGCACCAGCAGCACGAGGTCTTCCGCCGACCGTCCATGGCAGTTGGCCGGCCCGCCGGACTGGCCGCTCGCGGCCCGCCACTGCATCCGGTGGGCGAGTGCCGCGAGGGAATCGACGCCGGCCCGCGCCTCGAGGATCACGCTGCCGCCATCACCGCCGTCGCCGCCGTCGGGACCGCCGAGAGGTATGTATTTCTCGCGACGAAAGCTGGAGCAGCCCCGCCCGCCGTCGCCGGCCGCCACCTCGATATGCACGCGGTCGACAAACACTCGAGCATGCCCGATCTGTGGCGGACGATGCGATCAGGTGGCCGAGACGTTGACCCTTCGACCTTCCTGATCGAAGCCGACAACGCCGTCGATCAGCGCGAACAGCGTGTAGTCGGAACCCATGCCCACGTTCTTGCCGGGGCGGAATTTCGTGCCGACCTGGCGCACGAGGATGTTGCCGGCCCGCACCTCGGCACCGCCGAACTTCTTCACGCCCCGCCTTTGGGCATTGGAATCGCGTCCGTTGCGGCTGGAGCCCTGACCTTTTTTATGTGCCATCAACCACCTCCGGACGCCGGGGTTCCGCCGGCCGTCTCTTCAATTTCGTATCGGAAAACCCAGGCATGGTCAATGCCCTCGTTCACCGCCTTGGCCCGCGTGTAGACCGTGGGCCCCTCGGGCCCGAGCAGGCCCACGAGCAGCCGGCCGCGGGTCGCCGGATCCGGCTCCGCGTCGACGGCCGTCGACACGGCGTCGAACGCGGCCCGGGCGCCCCCCGCCCCGAGACGGCGGCGGTCGAGCCCGAGGTCGTCGAGCACGACCAGCGTGCGGGCGAGCCCGAGTTCCCGCGCGAGTTCGTCGAGCCGCTCGGCCGCGGGTCCGAACAGCGCCGCCGCCTCGGCGCGACGTGACGCCGTCCCCTCGAGTTCGTCCACCGCCGCGATCGCCTTCGCGAGCGCGCCGAGCGGTGCTGCAGCGAGCATCTCCGCGGAAATCCCCACGCGGTCGAGGGCGGCGGTGCGGACCGTCGCGCGGTCGCCGTCGGCCGGTCCGGCCAGCGCCCGGGACAGATCCTCGATCCATTCGATGCCGTGGTCGCCGAGAAGCTCGCGGACCACCTGCCCCCGAGCCGCCGGCTCGGCGAGTCCCGCGAGCCGCTCCATCACGTTCGCCAGGGGCTCCAGACGGTGGGGCACGTCACGATCCACCGCCTCGAACGACACGGCCGGCACGAGCAGGTCGCGCCACGACAGGCCGAGACGCTCGAGCCCGTCGCGGGCGCTCGACTGCGTCAGTTCCGGCCGCCCGATCGCCTCCAGCACCCGCACGCCCACGGCCATGCGCTCGAGCAGGCCCGCATGTCCGACGCTCACCTCCTCCTCTTCGAAGGAGGACTCGTCGCCATGCCGCCAGAAGTCGAGCCGCAGGCTTTCCAGGGCGTGTTCGGTGCCGGCACCGGGCGGATCGGCGGCGCCGAAGCGCGCGTCGGGATCGCTGCGCCACCGGGTCGCGTTCGTCAGACCGCGGACGAAGATCGAGAAAAAGTCGATCCGCGGGTCGATGTCGGTCCACACCGCCACCCCCCAGCGCTCCTCGCCGGGTGCGAGGTCCGTCTCCAGCATGCTCGCGCTGTCGTGCAGGCGGCCCGCCACCCCCTCGCGCCGCTGGATGGGCTCGATCGCCTCCGGGATCACGCGGTCGAGGTATCCACGGTAGTGAATGGAGCCCTCCGGGTGCGTCAGGCCTTCGACGCTTTCGAGCACGAAGTGGGGGAGAAAACGGACGGGACTGTCGAAACCCTCGCGACTCAGCCGCGTGGCGTCGTCCACCGGATTCGTCGTCCGGCGCCCGCCGGTGTTCCTCACGCGATAGAGGAGATACAGCACTCGTTTCCGCCGCATGGCCAGGTCGGAGCCCGGCAGGTCGATGTCGATGTGTCGCGGTGGCTTGAACGCAAACTCGAGGCACCACACGTCGCGGGGGTAGGTGCGATCCTTCGCCCGCTCGACGAGCGTGCCGCCGATGGCGTCGCGACGCGGCTTCCAGGCCCGGTCCGCGAGGCCGCGGGTGATCTCGAGGATGTCGCCCCGCTGGAGCGTGTCGTCGGTCGAAAGGTCGGGCGGAATGACGGTGAGGACGCCGGGGGCCAGTTGCCGGAACCCGTCCGGCTCGACACCCGCGACCGGAACGGTCGTGAGGGCGACCGCGATCAGCGCCGCACAGCAGACTCGGATCGTGGACCGACTGGCCATGAAACCCTCTTCCCTCTTCCGAACGACGCCTCCGTCCACCGCGCCGGAGAAACGGTGGAGTGAATCGAAAACGAGCCGCAGCAACCTCTACAAGATACGAAAATAGGGGAAATCCGCCGAAAAGCGACACAAACACCCCAGGTCATTCATCTTTTCTTGATTTCGCAAATTGCCCAAACCACAATCTTTTCGCGGGCGGACGTCAGGGCAGAAACTGGCCTACGTCCAGGACTGCATCCGAAAGACACTTCGAATCGCCATGCTGGAACCGAACCGCCTCGATCCGCCGCGTCCGTACCGGGAAGTGTTGCCCAGCGCCGCTGCCCAGCATCCGCCGAGGGCCGGCGAGACGTTGTTCGTCTCGCCGGAGGACTTCGACGCCACGGGGATTCTCGCCGGCTTCGATCCATCCGCGTCGAGTTACTGGTGGATGCCGGAACTGCACGCCGCCGAATCGTCCGACCCGATGTCGATCCCGGCGATCGCGGCCGGGACTCACGCTACCCGCCGCGCGGCGTCGCGGCCGCAGGCTGCCGCCTGATCGACCTCGACCGCGAGGGCGGCGTAGTCGTCGGCGCCGTGCGACTCCGGGGCGTATTCGAAGATCGACTGCCCGAAACTCGGCGCCTCCGCGAGCCGGATGTTGCGGCGGATCCGGGTGGCGAAGACGCGGGCGTCCGACCATGCCGCGTGGCGGCCCTCCTGCGTGGCGAAAAACGCCTCCACGTCGCGGCCCACCTCGGCGGCCAGCCGGGTCCCCGCCTCGAACATGCAGAGCACGACACCGAGCAGCCGCAACCGAGGATTGACGTGATCGGCCACGAGTTCGATCGTCTCGAGGAGCTTGCTCAGGCCGTGGAGCGCGAGAAAGTGTGGCTGCAGCGGCAGCAACACCTCGTCCACCGCAGCCATCGCGTTGAGCGACAGGAGCCCGAGGGACGGCGGGCAGTCGATCACGAGGTACTCGAAGCCGTCGGCCGCACCGGCGCTGCAGCGCGGATCGGCCTCGATCCGCTGCTTGAGGATCGACTCCCGTCCGCCCCGCGTCGCCAGTGCCACCTCGACGGCGGCGAGATCGATGTGCGACGGGACGACGACGAGGTTGTCACCCGCGGCGACGCTCGCCGCGGCGAGCGGTTCCTCGCCCACGAACACGTCGTACGCCGACCGCGGGCAGGCTCCCGGAGTCACGCCCACGTGCAACGTGGCATGCGCCTGCGGGTCGAGATCGATGAGACACACCCTGCGCCCCGAGCGGGCCAGTGCCACGGCCAGGTTGACAGAAGTCGTGGTCTTGCCGACGCCGCCCTTCCGGTTCGCCACGGCGATCGATCGCATGCTCGGCCTCGCTCGGACTCCGGGCGCATCCCGGAGGGCCGGGGAGGATAGGCGAGCCGGCGCCGGATCAAAAGGCCGATTTCCCCGGGAATGAGCGCGGCCCTCACTGCCCTGCCAGCCACTTTTTCAGCCCCGGAGCGATCCTGCCGAGGGCGACGCGGCCCGGCCGGCCCACCACGGCGAGGCGTGCGGTGTCCGCATCGAGGTCGAAGACCAGGCTGGCCCGCGCGGATGGCACGGCCGGATCGAAGAACACGAGCGCCAGGTCCCAGGCCTGGGCCGGCACCCGGTCGTTCGCGACGTCCCGCTGCCAGTCGAAGTTCGCATCCTCGACCAGGCCGCGACGCAGATGCACGAGACCCTTCGCCGTCGAAATGTCCTTCACGGTCTCCGCCACGAGGCGGCCGACGACCGCTCCCGGCCTGACGCGCACGAGTTCGACCCGCGGCGCGGACGTCACCAGCCGGGCCACCTCCGGCGAGTAGAAGTCGAGACAGCGGCGCGTCTGCATCCGCTGGTAGGCGATGCCCGTGGCGGCCGCCGCCAGCCCCAGCAGCACCAATCCCAGGACGAGCGACCGGCCCCGCGTGGGCGAGGCTGGCACCGGGCAGGCTGGGTGGCGGTCGTGCATGGGAGTTTTCGGGCGGCCGTCCGGCAGGCTCGGGAGCCCCCGCTGATCGCCGCATCACGCCATGTATACTCCTGCGGCGAAGATTTTCGAAACGCCTGTGCGGAGTGCCGCCGATGCCGAACGCCCTCGATCCCTACCGCGAAGCGCTGGTCGTGGAACACCACACCGTGTGGCCCGACGAATACGACGACTGGACGCGGGCCGACAAGTCCCGTGTCGAGGCTCTGCTGCACGCGAGCCCCGCCGAGGCCTCGGAACTCGACTACGTCCGCCAGCACACCGGCTTCGCCCGCGTGATCACCGTCACACCCGCCGACCTCGAGCGAGTGAGCGTCACCTGACCGTGTCGAGCCGCACGATCCGCCTTCGACTCGGTGCCGCGGCGGCGGATCGCTCGTATGACATCGTCGTGGGCGAGGGCCTCTGCACGACGCTCGGCCCCGCCGTCGTGGCGGCCGGAGCGAGCCGCTCCGTCATCGTCACCGACGCGGCCGTGGCGGACACGCACGCCGCCCGCGTCGCCGCCTCGCTCGCCGCCGCCGGAAGCGACACGACGCTGCTCACCGTGGCGTCCGGCGAGGGCTCGAAGTCGGCCGCCGAGGCGACCAGGCTGTGGCAGGCGTTCGCGCGGCTGGCGGTCGACCGACTCACGCACGTCGTCGCCGTCGGTGGCGGCGTCGTGGGCGATCTCGCCGGCTTCGTGGCAGCCACCTTCGCCCGGGGCCTCCCGATCTGGCAGGTTCCGACCACGCTCGTCGCCCAGGTCGACAGCGCCATCGGCGGCAAGACCGGCATCAATCTCGAGGCCGGCAAGAATCTCGTGGGCTCGTTCTGGCAGCCGCGCGGCGTGTTCGCCGACATCGCCACGCTCGCCACGCTGCCCGATCGGGAGTTCACGAGCGGTCTGGCGGAGGTGCTCAAATACGGCGTGATCCTCGACGCCGAGTTCTTCGCCTGGCTCGAGCGAACCTCCGCCGCCGTCCGCGGCCGCGATCCGGCCGCCCTGATCCACATCGTCGAACGCTCGGCGGCGCTCAAGGCCCATGTCGTCGAGCGCGACGAGCACGAGACGAGCGGCCTGCGGGCGATCCTCAACTACGGCCACACGTTCGGCCACGCCTTCGAGACCGCCGCCGGCTACGGCGCGCTCCTCCACGGCGAGGCGGTGGCGATCGGCATGGCGGCCGCGGCCAGGCTCGCCGAAGCGCTCGGCCGCGTCGACCCCGGGTTCGTGTCGCGGCAGGATGCCCTCCTCCGCTCCCTCGGCCTGCCCGTGACGGCGGCCGATCTCGGCTGGACGCCCCCCCCGGCGGACGACCTGCTCGCGATCATGGGACGTGACAAGAAGACCGTCGGCGGCCGGCTCCGCTTCGTGCTGCCGAGCCGCATCGGCCACGTCGAACTCGTCGACGGAATGGACGCCGGCCTCGTCCGCCGCGTGCTCACTCCGTAGGCTCCACCGGCTCCTTCCCCGCCACGATGTCGAGGATCGCGGCGCCGAAGTCGGCCAGCCGCTTCTCGCCGATGCCCTTCACGCGCAGAAGCGCGGCCGGCGATGCGGGCCTCTCGCGGGAGATGCCGCGGAGGGCCTTGTCGTCGAGGATCGTCCAGGCGGGTTTGCCACGGGCGTCGGCCACCCGTCGCCGCCAGCCGCGCAGCCGTTCAAACAGGTCGCGATCCACGCCGCGCCAGTCTTCGACGTCGGCCTTGGCCGCCTTCGTGCGGCCCGCCCGTGGCTCGAGCAGCACGACGGTCCGCCCACCCTTGAGCACCTCCCACGACCGCTCGTTGAGCGTGACGACGGGGCGATCTCCGCCGGTGCGTCCGAGGAGCCCCTGGTCGAGGAGCTGGTGTGCGAGGTTCTCCACGGCCCGCTGGTCGAGCGTGGCGAGCAGGCCGAACGTGGAGAGCCGGTCGTGGCCGTGCCGCTGGATCCCCTCGGTCTTCGCTCCGCGGAGCACCTCGGCCACGTGCCGCACGCCGAACCGTTCGCCGACCCGCGCCACGCAGGAGATGATCTTCTGGGCGACGACGGTCGAGTCGGGCAGATTCTCCGTTTCGCCGAGGCACACGTCGCAGGCGTTGCAGGGCTCCGTGCCGTAGGCCTGCCCGAAGTATTCCGAGAGTGCCGCGTGGCGGCAGCGGGCGGCCTGGGCGTAGCGGCGCATCGCGTGCAGGTGCTCGGTCTGGCCGGCGACGAGCCGCGCGATCTCGTCGGGCTCGAGGTCCGACTCCTCGGCGCTCTTGCGGACGAGCGATTCCCAGCTGAAGACGTCGGCCGACGAGTAGAGGAGCACGCACTCGGCCGCGAGGCCGTCGCGGCCGGCGCGGCCCGTCTCCTGCTGGTAGGCCTCGAGGCTCTTGGGCAGCGACGTGTGGAGCACGAGCCGGACGTCGGAGCGGTCGATCCCCATCCCGAAGGCGACGGTCGCCACCACCACGTCGATCGTCTCGTGGGCGAACGCCTCCTGGGTCCGGTGCCGCTCCCTGGCGTCGAGCCCGGCGTGGTACGGCCTGGCGAGGATCCCCTCCGCCGCCAGCCGGGCTGCGAGCGACTCGGTCTCCTTCCGCGAGATGCAGTAGACGATCGACGCCGCGCCGCGGTGCCGGCCGAGCACCTCGAGTGTCTGCCCCGAGCGGTCGGTCCGCGGCACCACGCGGTAGCAGAGATTCGGTCGGTCGAACGTGCCGACGAGCACCTCGGGATCGCGCAGGTGGAGTTGCGCCGCGATGTCGTCGCGCACCCGCGGCGTGGCGGTGGCGGTGAACGCATGCACGCTCGCCTGCGGGAACCGCTCGCGCAGCAGGGCGAGTTGGCGGTATTCCGGCCGGAAGTCGTGCCCCCACTGGCTGATGCAGTGGGCCTCATCGATCGAAAATCGCTTCACCCCCACGCGGGCCAGCAGGTCGAGGAGCCCCGTGTTCACGAGCCGCTCGGGGGCCGCGAACAGGAGCCGCAGTTCCCCGGCCGCGAGCCGGTCGCGGATCGTGATCCGTTCCTCCTGCGACATTCCCGAGTGCAGGGCCGCGGCGGGATAGCCGATCGCTTCCAGCGCATCGACCTGGTCCTTCATCAGGGCGACGAGGGGCGAGATCACGACATCGGTCGACTCGCTCACGAGGGGCGGCAGCTGGTAACAGAGGCTCTTGCCGCCGCCCGTCGGCATCACGACGAGCGAATCGCGGCCATCGAGCGCCGCCTGGATCGCGTCGGCCTGCAGGGGGCGCAGTCGCTCGAAGCCCCACCACTTCGCGAGCACCTCCGCGATCCGCGGATCGGCAGACGCCGTCGTGGCCGTCTCGGACGCTCCGTGCCCTGCCATGCCTGAACCTGCTGCACTCGTGAAGCCCGGCAGAATACCAGAACGTGGGAGCCCGCGGTCGAGACGCGCCGACCTCGGACTCCCCGTGTCCCGTCGCCGGACGTTCGCTGCGGGCATCCTGCCCTCCGCTCACTCGACTCCGACT
>Ga0136644_10002851_pt1 | contig 13052 bp, 7 predicted proteins | sample C_130820_EF_Meta_FD_94780 | JGI IMG/M metagenome (GOLD analysis project Ga0136644, IMG submission 94780) | Freshwater microbial communities from Lake Croche, Canada to study carbon cycling - C_130820_EF_MetaG (v2) (version 2) | ecosystem: Environmental > Aquatic > Freshwater > Lake | place: Lake... | reverse complement strand
CTGGTGGTGGAACACGATGAAGACACCATCCGGGCGGCCGACTACCTGCTCGACATGGGGCCGGGTGCCGGAATTCAGGGAGGGGAATTGGTGTCCCATGGGACCGTGGCGGAGGTGATGGCGGATCCCCGGTCCCTGACGGGACGGTATCTTTGCGGAAATCTGGGGATCGACACGCCCCGGAAACGAGTCCGACCAGAACCCGAATCCCGATGGATCGAAATTGTCGATGCCCGGGAAAACAACTTGCGCGGAATCACTGCGCGCATTCCGTTGGGAACCCTGACCTGTGTCACCGGAGTGAGCGGCAGCGGGAAATCAACCCTGGTGGACGATGTCCTCCGTCGGGCGGTTTTCAGGCGTTGGTACGGCTCAAGGGAGACTCCCGGAATTCACGCGGAAATCCGCGGGCTGGAGGCGGTCGACAAATGTGTGGTCGTGGACCAAACCCCGATCGGACGAACACCCAGAAGCAATCCCGCGACCTTTACCGGCATGTTCAATGAAATCCGGGAACTGTTTGCCTCCCTGCCGACGGCCAAAATACGCGGCTATGGTGCCGGTCGTTTCAGCTTCAACGTCAAGGGAGGCCGCTGCGAGAAATGCGAGGGCGACGGAGTCCTGAAGATCGAAATGCATTTCCTGCCGCCGGTGTACGTCACGTGTGAGGCCTGTGGCGGCCGCCGGTACAATCGGGAAACCCTCGAAATCCTCTACAAAGGGTTGAACGTTTCCGACGTGCTGCAATTGACCGTGGATGAAGCCATTGCCTTCTTCCGGGCGATTCCCAAGTTGCACGAGCCGTGCCAGATGCTGGCCGAGGTCGGGTTGGGCTACCTTCGTTTGGGACAGTCCGCCACCACCCTTTCGGGTGGAGAAGCTCAGCGACTCAAGCTGGCCTCTGAATTGTCACGACGGCAGCAGGGGCGGACCCTTTATCTGATGGACGAGCCCACCACCGGTCTTCATTTTCATGACGTTGCCAAACTGATGGAGGTCCTGTTTCGATTGCGAGATGCGGGAAACACCCTGGTGGTGATTGAGCATCATCTGGATGTGATCAAGTGCGCGGACTGGGTGATCGACCTCGGACCTGAAGGGGGGGGCGGGGGCGGACGGATTGTGGCCGTCGGGTCCCCGGAAGAGGTCGCACGAACGGAGGGAAGCCATACGGGACGATTCCTCGCTCGCACGCTGGCCCGCTCATCGGCAACGTAAATCCCGTGCGAATGTCCTTCCACATGGTTTGTCCTCTCGGTCGGGGGATGAGAGGAGTGTTGCTCCGGGGAATAGTTTTTCTCTGGTGCCTGCTGTCCGCCGGTCATGCCGCAGTCGACGTGGTCGACGACGCGGCGTGGAATACGGCCCTGCGTGACTTTGATCTCCAGACCTGGGATCGGGCGGAGAAATCGTTGGGTGAATACCTTGAACATTTTCCCCAGTCGACCCGTGGGGTCGAGGCGATCCAGCGGCGGGACTATGCTCATGCCGAGGTGCTTTTTTCGCGCGGGGATTTTGCCGGTGCGACCGCGGCCTTCGCGGCCTTCCAGCAGCAGTATCCCCAGGCACCGCGGGCGGCCCTGGCCGCCGTGCGGGAGGCGTCGGCACGCCTCCAGACGGGCGATGCCGCGGGCGCGGTTCACACCCTCGTGGACCCTGATTCCGCGTTTGCCCGCGCCCTGGCCGCGGGTTCGCCTCCGGATGTCCTCTTTCGCGGCTTGATGGTTCAAGCCCAGGCCTGGCTCGCGGCATCGGATCCGGCCCGGGCGGTTCAGACCCTGGAATCCGCCAAACCGTGGGGGCAACCTCCCGTCGGTGAATTTTCCCGGCTCCAAACCCTGGCGATGGCTCGCGAAAAGGTGGGCGATCCGTCGGCGGCATCTGCCGCCCAGGAGGCGGTGGACCTGGCGGCACGGGAGCCCTCCCTGGCGGCCCAACGTCCCTCCTCCATTGCCTTCCTCGCCGACCTTCTTGTCCGGATGAGCAAACCCGAGGCAGCCGCTGAATGGTATCAGCGCAACCTTGCGGCCGGGGTTCCTCCGGAGTATCAGCGTCAGGCCACCCTCGAACTGACCCGTCAACGGCTCTCGGCCGGGGACATTGCCGGGGCCCGTCAGCGACTCGAAGCCTTTCTGGGGACCCAGGCCTTGGACCCCGAAGTCCTGCCTCTGCGCCTGTTGCTGGCCCAGGTTCTCTTCCGGCAATACGAGGCCGTTCGCGAGCAGGCCAATCTGGCCGAGGCCTCCGCTCTGTTGAACCTCGCAGGCTCTCAATACCTGCTCATCCTGACCAACGTCCCAAAGCCCGAAATTGCAGGACCTGCGTCGATGGGGCGCGGTTGGTGCCTGTGGGAGGAGGGGACCACCCGCAATGGCACCAACCGCCTGGCGGAAGCCGAAACCAATTTTCTGAATGCCGTCCGGCTCCTTCCCGAAGGAGAAGGCCGCCATCGAGCCCGGTTCAAGGTCGGGGATTGTCAACTGGCCCGCGGAGATGCCGCCCGCGCATTGGCCTCCTATCGTCAGGTCGCCGAGGAAAGCAGTTCCAATCCAGCCTTTGTCAGCCTCACGGAATCTTCCTGGCGACAGGTGGGGGTTGCTGCGGCCCAGATTCAGGACCAGGGGGCGATCCTTCTTGCCCGCGACAAATTGCTGGCTCTCAACCCGCGCAGTGAAGCGACGGTCCGAACCACCCTGCTGGCGAGTCAACTGCTTCTCCGGTTGGGGGACGGGGACCAGGCCCGGCTCCTGCTCTCCAACTACCTGGCCCAATCGGCCGATTCCCCGTTTCGTCCCGACCTGGAGCTGGCGCTGGCCGGATCCGATTTGCGGGCGCAGCGCTGGACCAACGCGATCCCCGAATTGGACCAATGGATATTCGCCAATCCGCAACATCCCCAGCTTCCCCGGGCGATGTGGGACCGCGCCTGGGCCATGGCCCAGGCGCGGATGTTGACGAATGCCGCCCTTGAATTTGCCCGGCTCGCAGCCCAATTTCCCGCTGCGGCCTCCGCGGGGCAGGCACAACTCTGGCTCGCGGACGATTACTTCAGTCGGCGCGAGTACGATCGGGCAGGCCTTGCATGTAATATTCTGATCACCAATGAGGTCTGGCGCGGGAAGCCCGAATGGTACCGGGCCAAGTTCCTGGCTGCCGAATCGGCGAGGAAATTGGAAAACTGGCGGGATGCGGGCATTCTTTTGTTCGATTTGCTCAATGACAAGGAGGTGCCCACCTTCATGCTTCCCTCCGCCTATTTTGCTTTGGGTGAATTCTTTCTTAGTTGTCCGCCCGACGAAATCAAGCTTCCGGATGCCTCGTCGGACAAATCTCCGGACGCCGCCTACAACAAGGCACTGGAGGCGTTTCGAAAAGTGGTCAGCTACACCAATTCGCCCCTGAGTCCTGCGGCCATGGGCTGGATGGCCAATTGCTACCTGCAAAAAGCAGCCCGGACGACCAATTTCTATGGCACGGCCATTGAGCTCTATGGACAGGTTCTCCGTACTTCAACGGCGGACTCGGCGGTGCGGTCGGAGGCCGCGTTTGGTGGTGCACGCGCATTCGAAAGCTGGTCGGTCCGACTGGCGGCCTCCGGTGACGTCAGCCAGGCCCGGGAGATTCGCGAAGGGGCTGTGAATCAACTGTTGGACCTGCTCCACGGGAAATGGCTCCAACCCGGCGAAGCTCCGGACCCCTCCCTGGTGGAAAAGGCGGGGCGACTCGCAGGTGAAATTTTTGAATCCATGGGGCGATGGGGCGATGCCTCGCGTCTCTATCGATGGCTCGCCGGAGAACTCCCGGTGCAAAAGGCCGCCTGGGAGGCCAAGGCCGCCACCGCCGCCCGACACTCGGGGGCCTGACCCGCCGACCGGTTGCCCCGTGGAACCCTGACCGTACCCGCCCCCCATGTCCGCTGCATTTGAACTCGTTGCCCCGTACAACCCCGCCGGAGACCAACCCCAGGCCATCGCCCAATTGACCTCCGGCCTGAACTCGGGTGTGCGCCATCAGGTCCTGTTGGGAGTCACCGGTTCGGGCAAGACCTTTACCGTGGCGAATGTCATCCGGAATGTGAATCGCCCCACCCTGGTGATTTCCCACAACAAGACCCTGGCCGCCCAACTGTACGCCGAGTTCAAGGCATTCTTTCCCGGCAATGCGGTCGAGTACTTCGTCAGCTATTTCGATTACTACCAACCCGAGGCCTACATCCCGCGCACCGACACCTTCATTGAGAAGGATTCATCCATTAACGACGAAATCGAGCGACTGCGGCTTTCCACCATGAACTCCCTTCTGGGTCGCCGGGATGTCATCGTGGTGGCCAGCGTCTCCTGCATCTACGGCATTGGCAGTCGCGATGATTATGAGTCGATGGTGATCCCGTTGCGGGTGGGCCAGTCCATCACCCGGGACCAGTTGCTCTCCCGGTTGGTCGAACTTCAATACTCCCGCAATGACTATGAACTTCAGCGAAGCCGGTTCCGCGTCCGGGGAGAGGTGGTGGAACTCCACCCGGCTTATTCCGAGGATGCCCTGCGCATTGAATTTTTCGGGGATGAGATTGAACGTTTTACCCGATTTGAACCGTTGACCGGCGATGAGCTGGAGCGCCTGGAAGCGGTGAATATTTATCCAAGCAAGCAGTTTGCCACCCCCCAGGAGAAGATCAACCAGGCCCAGCTGGCCATCCGGGCCGAACTCGGGGACCGGATCGCCTGGTTTGAGAGCCGGGGCAAATTGTTGGAGGCCCAGCGCATCAAAATGCGGACCGAGTTTGACCTCGAACAATTGCAGGAGCTCGGATTTTGCTCCGGCATTGAGAATTACTCGAGGCACATTGCCAACCGTCCTCCCGGATCGCGTCCGGGCACATTGCTGGACTTTTTCCCGCAGGATTACCTGCTCGTCGTGGATGAATCCCATGTCACCCTGCCTCAGGTGGGTGGCATGCATGCGGGCGACATGGCCCGGAAGTCGGTGCTCGTCGAGCACGGTTTCCGTCTCCCCAGCGCGCTGGACAATCGGCCCCTCAACTTTGAGGAGTTTCGGATTCTGGCGGGTCAGGCCATCCATGTCAGTGCCACCCCGGGACCGCTGGAAATGGGCTGGGCCGGGCCGACCCATGTGGCCGAGCAGATTGTCCGTCCGACCGGCCTGGTTGATCCTGAGATCGAGATCAAACCCTTGAAGGGGCAAATCGACGATTTGCTGGAGCAATGCCGATTGCGCCTGGATAAGAAAGAACGAACATTGGTCACCACCCTGACCAAACGAACCGCCGAGGAATTGACGGATTACCTGCGGGATTTGGGAATCCAGGTCCGCTACCTGCATAGTGAGATCGATGCCATTGAGCGGGTCGAGATTCTGAGGGCCTTGAGACGGGGCGAATTCGATGTCCTCGTGGGTATCAATCTGCTTCGGGAAGGGCTGGACCTGCCGGAAGTTTCACTCGTGGCCATCCTCGACGCGGACAAGGAAGGGTACCTTCGCAGCGCCACCAGTCTCATTCAAACGGCGGGTCGGGCCGCCCGACACTTGAACGGGAAGGTCATTCTGTACGCGGATGTCATGACTCAGAGCATTCAGAAATTTCTGGCCGTGTCCGAGTACCGGCGCAAGCGGCAACTGGCCTACAATGCCGCCCATGGAATTACTCCGAGGGGTGTCCAGCGCGCGGTCGAAGAGAGCCTCGGAAGTCAACCACAGGGTCGGGCCGCCGCTGCGCAGGCCCTCCATGAAAGTGTGGAACAACTCGATCTGACGGAAACCCTGCGTGAACTGGAAGGTGAGATGGTGGAGGCGGCAAAGTCACTCCAGTTCGAACGGGCAGCGGTGTTGCGGGATCAGATTCGGGAGCTCAAGCATCGACTGAATGGGGCGGAATTGAAAAGCCCGGGCACTGCGGCCCGGGCGGTTCAGTACGATAAAAAGGCCAAACGCGGAGGTCGCCGAAAGTCGTGACCCGGCTCAGGATCGGTTACTTCGCCGGGGTGTGGAATACGGCTCCGTGAACCAGCGTTTTGCGCCGGTACACCTTGTCGGAACTGCACACATAGAGGTAGGCGCGGTCGGGACCGGCAAAGGCGCAGCTGACCGTGCCCTTGTCCTGCGGGCGGGAAATGATGCCGCCCATCCGTCCTCCCCCATCAAACATCTGGATGCCGAGGTGGCTCGTGACATAACTCCGACCCGCGGTGTCGGTGGTCATGCCGTCCCCGCCGCTGTCGGCCTTCCCAGGCGGCGTCCGCAATTCCATGTTGCGTTCGCCCCCGCGCAATTCACCGGTCGCGGTCACCAGAAAACTCCAGACGTTGGTCCCGCCATATTCGCTGACAAGAACCTGGCGTTGATCGGCGCTGAGTGAAATTCCGTTGGGTTGTCGGATGCCGCGGGCGATGGCGGGGGGACGGGACATGCCGCGGGCGGTGATGGGCACCCGGACGACCTCGCCCGCACCGGTGTCGGTGAAGTAGATGAAACCGCTTTGGGAAACGATGAGATCGTTTGGTTCGACGTCCACCGCCACATCGGTGATCTCCTTGGTGACAGGATCGATGGCCACGATCTTTTGACGATGATCGGCTCCACCCCCCTGTGTGGCCGCATAAAGGCGACCATCGGGTCCGAACTTCAATCCGCTGATTTTGGGGCCTTTTTCAAGCCAGACGGCAGGGGAGCCATCCGACCCCACGCGGTACAAGATCCCGGCACCGAGGTCGCTGAAGTAGAACGTTCCGTCGGCATCACCGCAGGCGGCGTCGGTGAATCCGTAGCCCTGGCCCACCAATTCCCAATCCCCGGGCTGTCCGCCATTGGGCAGGACCTTGGAAAGGGCTTCATCCCCCCCAAGATTGTCCCTGGTCAGCGGTGCCGGGAGTCCGGCTTCAGGACGCCACAGCCAGCGAAGGCTTTCGGGGAGGATGGTGCCTCCGTGACGTCCGCTATGGGTTCCAGTCCCCAGAACAAAATAGAAATCATACCCTTGAAAGGCCAGGGCGCTGGCCATCTCCTGGTTGGCGAGCGGCCAGTTGCCGTGAAGGTTGTTCAGGTCGTTGCTACCGTCCTGAAGAAACACGCGGACGGGCTTTCGCTCGGTTTTTCGAATCCATGACGGATAGACATGACCTCCCCGGATGTTCACGAAGCTGCCGATTTGTGAAAGGACCTTGCCAAAATGCTGGGGCTGTTCCCACGCCACCGTGAAGGCGCAGATACCCCCGCTGCTCATCCCTGCGGTGGCTCGGAGTTTGGGGTCGGCACTGAGATTCAGGTGGTAGGTGTTGGTGACGTAGGGGAGCAGTTCATCCGAGAGAAATCGGGCATAGGCGTCCCCCGGCGAGTCGTATTCAAAACTCCGGTTGTTGGCCTGCCAGCCATCCTTGTGTGAGTCCTCTGAACGGTCTCCTGGATTGACAAACACTCCAATGGTCACGGGCATTTCTCCGCGGTGGATGAGATTGTCAAACACGATTGGGACCCGTTGGTCGCCGTTGGTCGAGACGTAGGCGTGCCCGTCCTGAAACACCATCAGGGCGGCGGGTTGGCTGTCGCCGTATTGGGCCGGGATGTACACCCAGCCCTGGCGGTGGGTGTCCGGGAAGATTTGCGAATGGCGAAACTCAAATGTCTCGACCCGCCCGCGCGGAACGCCCGGCTGATATTCCGAGTCCGGACCGTGGGAATAGGTTTCCGCACGCAACCCGGTCATTCCCACCAGGCAAAAGACCAGGACGGCCCGGACAAAGCGGAGTCGATGCATGAGTAAAGGAAGTGGAGGTTACTTCGCGGGAAGCGGCAGCACTTTGATGTTCCGGAAGCGAACCTTTCCGTGGTCACCCTGAAGGGAAATCCGTCCCTTATGGACCTTGGCGAACAGGGGCATGCTGGCGAATTTGCTTTTGGCGACCCGGGACTTGAAGTCGTCGCTGCCCAGCACGTATTCGAAATACTTCACCCCATTGATTTCATGGAAGCACTGGTCGGGATGAATCACCAGACGGACGTGGTTCCATTCGCCAGCAGGTTTGGTGGCGTCGAGCGGCTTGCCCGTCTTGGGGTCTGTCGGGGGCTGATACAGGGCATACAACCAGCCGCAGCGCTGGGGGTCTCCCGCCAGGGCGTTGTCCTCCAATTGAAACTCGGGTCCGCTGGCCCAGGCGGCCCCGCCTTCGTCTGAAACGTGATACATGATGCCGCTGTTGCCCCCGGGGGAGATGTTGTATTCCAGATCGAGCTCAAACCAATCGAACTGACCTTCGGTGACGAGGTCCCCGGCATTGTGTGGGTCCTCACAGACCAGGTTTCCCTCGGCCACCTTCCACCCCGGACGAATGCCGGAGCTTTTGAAGTTGTGCCATCCAGTGGTGGTTCCGCCGTCGAACAGCAGAACCCATCCATCCGCCTTCTCCTTGGGAGAAAGGGTGTTGTCGGCCGCCCGGGCGGTCCAAAGCGCGAGACTCGCCGCGGCGAGATAGAAGAAACGGTGCATGCCGAAGAATGAAACAGTCTGGCTTGAAAAAACAACCGCGAATGCTTCCACCAAAAGGATGGAATTTCCTGTCCACATGCACTAGCAATCGTGGTGTGAAGTTGCATTGGCCCTTGGCCTCCGTTTCCCGGGTGCTCGTCACCCTGATGGGGTGTGGCATCCTGACCCTCCCCACGAGGGTCCACGCCCGTTCCCTTCCGGACGACGTTCGCATCAAGCTGGAGGCCCTGAACCGTTTGAAGGGAACCGACCTGCGATCCAATCCGGCGCTCGAGGCGGTGGTCATCAAAATTGTGGGCCAGACCCGGGGGGAACCGGAATTCGTCGGCCTGGTGAAGGATTTTCAACTGGAGGGGCAGGAGGCGGCTCTGGCCGATTTCGTCCGAACCCGACCCGCAGATCCGGCCTCTGTGGAAGCCCTGCACCTGTTGCTGGCTTCGACGAACAGGGCCTCCCTGACGGATTTATTGACACCGTCGGTGACCAATCGAACGACCATTCTCAAGGCTTTGGGGGACACAGCCGACCATCGGATCACGCCGCTGATTCAGCCCGTGGTTCTGAGTGACCAGGAACCTTCCGAGGTGCGAACAGCAGGAGTGTTGGCCCTCGCGCGGGTGCGGGAGGGAGCCCAGGCGCTTCTCGAATGGGTGACCACCGGAAAACTTTCGGGTGCCGTCCGCGATTCCGCCGGGGATGCCCTGCGGGCCGCCCGATGGCCGGAGATTCGATCCGCAGCCGTTGCGGCCTTTCCCACGAGGAACGTTCCGCCCGAGCACCACCTTCCATCGATCGCCGAGTTGGTCCGGCAGAAGGGTGACGTGGCGCGGGGCGCGGTCGTTTTCAGACGACCCGACATCGGTTGCATTCAGTGCCATCAGGTCAACGGGGAGGGCATCAATTTTGGACCCGCGCTTTCAGAGATCGGCTCCAAGTTGGGAAAGGACGCTCTCTGCGTCGCCATCCTTGAACCGAGCGCAGGGATTTCCTTCGGGTATGAAGCCTGGAATTTCGTGCTGAAGGGCGACGATGAAGTCCTGGGCTTGATTGCCAGCGAAACCGAGGAGGAGGTCGCGATCAAAGTTCCGGGCGGAGTGGTGAACCGCTACAAGAAATCCCAGATTGCGCGGCGGGAAAAGCAGGCCCTCTCGATCATGCCGTCCGGGCTGGAGGCGAATATGTCGACCCAGGATTTTGTCGACCTGATTGAGTATCTTGCGTCGTTGAAGAAGGCGCATTGAGCTGGCGCGATTCGGACTGCCAAGACTGGGATCGTTGTGTGATTGCCCGGGTGACATTGGAAATCGCCCTCCGCCGGGATTTCGACTATTCGATTCCGGAGGAGTGGGAAGACCGCGTGGAGGTCGGTTCCCGGGTCAAGGTTCCGTTTGGATCGCGCCAGGTATTGGGAGTCGTCACCGCTCTGGTGGCGGATTCAACGCAGACCCAACTCAAGCCGATCACCCGGGTGCTTGGCGAGCCGGGGTTGGTCACTCGGGAGGTGTTGGGATTGGCCCGTTGGATGGCGGATTACTACTGCTGTCCAGTAGAACTGGCGTTGAAAAGCGTGCTGCCCGAATCCGTTCGCCGGGAAAAAGAGGGGTGGCGGGAACGGTTGCTCGTTCGGATTCAGCCCGTCGCAGGCGAACTTCCATCCCTGACCCGGCGCCAGGAGATGATTTGGCGAATTGTTGAAGAATGGCGTGAGATTCCCCTGCAGGAATTGGTCCGGGTCGGCGAAACCACGGCGGAGACGATTCGAAAACTCGAGGATAAAGGGTTGGTCACCATCACCTCCGAACGGATGGAACGCGACCCATATGCCAACGAAGTCGTGGTGGCCAGTGAACCGCTGGCTTTGAATCCACGTCAGGCGGAGGCCCTGAAGGCCATCACGGATGCACTGGACCTTCGAACCTCCCTGGAAGCCGCGGGCACGGTTGGGGAAAAATCAGGATTCAACGGGGCCTTTCTGCTCCATGGTGTCACTGGCTCCGGCAAGACCGAGGTCTATCTTCAGGCGCTTGCTCATGCCTTGGAACGCGGACTGGGAGGCATCGTCCTGGTGCCGGAAATTTCGTTGACCCCACAAACCGTCGAACGGTTTAAGGCGCGTTTTTCATCCGGAAAACTACGGACTCTCGTCGCCGTCCTTCATTCCCACCTGAGCGCCGGGGAGCGCCACGATGAATGGCATAAAATCCGGACAGGGAGGGCCCGGGTCGTCATCGGAGCCCGGTCAGCGATTTTCGCCCCGGTCTCGCCTCTGGGATTGATCATTGTCGATGAGGAGCATGAAGGCTCCTATAAGCAGGAGGAGACGCCGCGATACCACGCCCGCGATGTCGCGGTGGTTCGGGCGCAGCGCGAACAGGCCGTCGTGGTTTTGGGTTCGGCGACGCCATCGATGGAAAGTTACCACAACGCCCGCCGGGGAAAGTATCGTCTGATCGAATTGCCGGACCGGGTGACGGATACCCACCTGCCCCTGGTCCGCATTCTGGACTTGCGGGAGGCCGGCAAGACCGGCAAGGCCGGGTCCCCGGCTGTGTTTGCCCCCCGGTTGCGTGAAGCCATCACCCAGCGGTTGGAACGGAAGGAGCAAACGATTCTCTTTTTGAATCGCCGTGGTTTTTCATCCTCGCTGTTGTGCGAGAAATGCGGGTACGTCGCGGGCTGTCCCAATTGCAGCGTTTCTCTTACCTACCATCGCGCCGCCCAGCGTCTCCTCTGCCACATTTGTGCCCATGAGGAACCCGCACCCACCCGCTGTCCACAACCTTCCTGTGGAAACCCGGCGGTGCGCTATGGAGGACTCGGGACCGAACGGGTGGAGGCCACGCTGAAGCGGCTTTATCCCAAGGCCAGCGTTCAGCGAATGGATTCCGACACGCTCAAAAACAAGGACGATTACCGCCGGGTGCTGACGGATTTCCGGACCGGGAAGATTGATATCCTGGTCGGCACCCAGATGATCGCCAAGGGCCTCCACTTTCCCAATGTCACCCTCGTCGGGATCGTTCATGCCGATTTATCGTTGCACCTGCCCGATTTTCGGGCTGGGGAGCGAACCTTCCAACTGTTGACCCAGGTCAGCGGACGGGCGGGAAGAGGTGACGTGGAGGGAGAGGTGTTCGTGCAGACCTTTACCCCCTTCCATCCCGCCATTCAATACGCCCGAAGGCACGATTTTCTTGGGTTCTATGAGCAGGAAATCGAGTTTCGCGAGCAACTGCTTTATCCGCCGTTTGCGCGTATTGCCCTGCTGACACTCAAGGGGCGGAATGAGGACAAGGTCCGGTTCACCGCTGAACATCTCCGGAAGGAGATCGACCGTTGGTTTGCCTCCTGGAGGGAACTGATCGTCGCAGGTCCGGCACCCGCCCCACTGGCCCGGGCGGAAGGTTATTTTCGCTACCAGATCATGATTCGGACGAAGGCGATGAGCCGACTCAGTCTCGAATTGGCGAAACATCAGGAGTCATTGACCCTGCCCGAGGACATTTCGATGATTATCGACATCGATCCCGCCTCCCTGAGTTGATTCACCTCGATGGGGGCCGATGATCTCGATCAGGGGAAAAGAGTCGGATTCGCACCCGGCCATGCACCCACCGCTCCCTTTCCCGGAGCCTGGGCGATCGGTTCCATAGTGGGGTCACTGAACGACAGCAGGACGTTTTCCGCTCGATGGGGTTGCTCCCCGGAGAGCTCGGTCAATGCCGCCTTCAGGGCGTTCAGGCGAAAATCCGAGGGGCCATCTGCCCGATCCACCCGGTCGAGAAAGGCACCCAACTCGATGACGCGAGCCCGTGCCTCCATGAAATAAAGGTCCAAAACCTGTTGGCGGGTCATAGGATAAAGACGTTGCGTAAACCGTGGTCGATTTCCCCGCGATCCGCCAGTCCACTTTCAGCCCTCCATCTCAGGTTCATTCGGAACGATTCCCGGACGTTTGGCCGGGGAGGGAGCCAGCGCGTATTTTCTCAGGTACTTGAGTGCCACTTGCAGGTCGCGCGGCATGGGCGCTTCCATTTGAAGGGGTTGCCGGGTGACGGGATGTGGCAGCTCCAGTTTCCAGGCATGGAGGGCAAGACTCGGGGTCAAGGGCCGCTCAAAGGCCCCTGGTTTCAGCCGATATCCAGGCTTGATTGAGGACAGCCAGAGCTGCATCGCCCTGCCATAGATTTCGTCCCCGTAAATGCTGTGCCCCGCATACTTGAGATGGACCCGGATTTGATGGGTTCGCCCGGTGACCGGATGGCAGGACAGGAGCGTGACCCCCGCAAATCGTTCGACCACCTGAAAATGGGTCAGCGACTTTTTTCCATCCCGTGTCCAGCGCATGCGACCAGGATGCACCTCGTCCTGAGCCAGTTTGACGTCCACCGAAAAGCGATCTTCGGGCGGACTTCCCTCCACCAGCGCCAGATAGGTCTTCTGGGGAATTCCCGAGCCGAAGTCGTTGGCCAGAACCACCAGTGCTTCGCGGTGTTTGGCCAGCAGGAACACCCCGGTGGTCTCAAAATCCAGCCGATGGGCGTTGGCGAGGTAG
>Ga0136644_10002849_pt1 | contig 13056 bp, 8 predicted proteins | sample C_130820_EF_Meta_FD_94780 | JGI IMG/M metagenome (GOLD analysis project Ga0136644, IMG submission 94780) | Freshwater microbial communities from Lake Croche, Canada to study carbon cycling - C_130820_EF_MetaG (v2) (version 2) | ecosystem: Environmental > Aquatic > Freshwater > Lake | place: Lake... | reverse complement strand
TCAACTGGTTGGTACATCGGTTTTAGAAACAACGGTACTGGCACACTGGCTATCAACCCAACATCACCAAACACCATTAATGGCCAAACTTCCATAAATACCAACCCTGGTGACTCAGGCTTTATCTTTTTAAATGCCGCCCAAACCGGGTTTATTACTGTTGGCTTGGCAAACCCAAATGCTTTGACGTTTACTGCAGCAACATATGATGTGGATTCTATTCCAACTAATACATTTAGCTTGGTAAACTTTGCTCCAATCATTCAAACCTATATTGCCCAGTCTGGTACTAGAACCCAAACTTTAGCAGTAACATTGCCTGCTATTACTCAAATTTATGTGTTGGCTAACAACACCGACCAATCTGGTTACAATATTACTTTCCAAAATGAGAACAGCACCCAGATACCTTTGGTGTTAACCGCTGGTCAAATTGTTACGGTGCTTAGTGATGGTGAATATTTATACCCATTAACCTCTGCTACCACGGGTGCGTTTTATGCAGCTGACGGAACCGCAGCATTGCCAGCGTATTCGTTTAATAATGATACCCATACTGGCATGTATTTGGTTAGCACTGGTATTTTGGGACTATCGGCAAACTCAACGGACATTATTAAGATTGATAACTCCAATACGTCTACACCGTTGGTTACGGTTGCAGCAACCCTAAACGCTCAATTGATTAGTGGTGGGCAGTTCTAAATGGCCGCTGATAATCAGCAACAGGATACCTCACAATACACTTCAATCTACAGCCTAGCAATCCCGGCTGGGATTAAACGTGATGGTACTGTATTCCAAAACGATCAATACACTGATGGAGTGTGGTGTCGTTTTCAACGCTTGGAACCAAAGAAAATTGGCGGCTTTCGCACACTGTTTAATGGCTTGGTAGGTATTGCTAGAGGATTAATTTCTCAACCGTACAACGGTGTTAATTACCTTTTCTCAGGTAACTATAAAGAGCTAGATGTTTACACCACCAGCACTAACTATGGTACTGGTAGTGGCCCGTTTACTGCGCAGATATTACCTGGCACAGCGTTTGTTGGTTTGGTGTCTAACACCACCACGTCGTTTACAGTTGCTGGTGACTTAACTGCATTGTTTCCTGCAAGCACACAAGTTATATTTGCTCAAAGTAATACTGCTCCAAACTATACAGTAAGCACTGCAACTTATAGCGCACCAAATACTGTGGTAAATGTTACTGGTGGCACCATTGTTGGATCACCTACAACGGTATATTTAAACGATAATCCAGTGTTTGAACCAGATCCAGAAAATGGTCCGTTTAGAAACATCTGGCAGTTTGACGCCCAATTTAGTCCGCAAGGTGGTGACTTAGCAATCTTTGCTCACCCAGGCAAAAATTTAGTGAACATTGATAATGGTGTAAAGTCTCAAGTGTTAGTTGGGCCGATTACCCCGGATAACCAATATCAATGGTCATTTACTGGTTTGTCTGATAGTCAAGGTCAAAACCCAACTTATCAGCCAGTTAGTGTTGATGGTGGTGTTTGTGTGCTGTATCCATTTATTTTTGTGTATGGTTCAAACGGATTTATTGCCAACAACAACGTTAGCAGCACATACGATGCTCGAGGGTTCTATGATTGGAATGGTCCACTAGCTAACCAAACCAACGTATCGTCTTCTAAAATTGTTAAAGGAATGCCTTGGCGTGGTGGTACTAACTCACCATCCGGTTTGTTTTGGGCCACTGACAGTTTAATCAGGGTGTCTTTTAATCCGCAAGCAACAGCGATTTACTGGACATACGATATTATTTCTAGCCAAATCTCAATTATGTCCTCTAGCGCTGTTGTCGAAATGGACGGCATTGCTTTTTGGATGGGTGTAGATCGTTTCTATCTATACAATGGTAGCGTACAAGTATTGCCTAATGATAAAAACGTAAATTACCTTTTTGACAATTTGAATTATTCACAACGTCAAAAAGTATGGGCTACAAAAGTACCACGTTACAATGAGATTTGGTTCTTTTATCCTCGTGGCACTGCTACTGAATGTACCGATGCTATTATCTATAACGTAAAAGATAAGTTATGGTACGACGCAGGTCAAGCTAAGGGATCACAACGCTCTTGTGGATACACCACAGAATTGTTTCCAACACCAATTTGGTGTGATTGGAACTATGATCCTATTTTTAGTACACCACATTTTGTAATAACAACTCCCTCTGGGGAAACAGCACCAAACGCAAATCAATTGTATTTGTCAGGTAACCAAACGCAACTGTTTAGTCCTGGCGATTCATTATGTTTTAGCACTACTGATAGTTTAAATAATACTTATTTAATAACCAATAGTGAATTTATTTTTAATGATAATACTGCTCCAGATGGTGTTACATTAATTACCTGTTCTACCAATTTTCCAACGGTTCCGCCAGTCGGTACATCAGTATTTTATGTTACCGGTGGATTTAATATTTGGCAACATGAATACGGTGTTAACGAAATTAATTTGTTAGGTGAAATTGCAGTGTATTCCAGTATTACTACTAGTGATATCAGCTGGCTAACTGGAAACCCAAGTCAAAATGCATTACAAGGTATTAACCGTCGTATGCACCTTCGCCGAGTTGAGCCAAACTTTTTGCAAGACGGCACTATGGCAATGACCATCTTAGGTCGTAAGTTTGCTTCTGGTCCTTATGAAGAATCTTCTGGTCCGTATTACTTTACCAAAGATACTGGTAAGATTGACTTGCGGGTAGAACACCGTTTAGTACGTTTAAAGTTTGAATCCAACGAAGTTAATGGCAATTACCAAATGGGTCGTAATTTGATCACCTGCGAATATGGCGACGAACGACCCTAGTTTTCAATCGTTTTTTCCTTGCCTTCCAGACTACATGACTTGGGAAGACTGGAACGGCAATTTGGCTATTTATTATGGTCAAAAGAATATTGAGTTTTCTTCAGAAGAAGATTGGCGTTATGGCGCCATGAACATTGTACAATCCGAAACCTTTGGCAGATACCCCGTTCCTACTCCAGATACCTATGAGACCTGGCAAGAATGGGCAATGGAATTTGCCAATATAATTAATGGTCCAAGTGCTTGATTTAGGGCAAAAAAATGACATTCTGCGTATTAGTGTAAACAGGAGAAAAGACCTGTGTCCTCATTGATCAATTCAAAACATCAAAAATTATCGCAAGATGAGATAATTGCTATTGCTGCTAAAGAGGCCGGGCAAGGGGAGACGTCCGAGCAGGTAAAAGCAGCCCTAATGGCTGAGTCTTATCATGCAAAAGCATTGATCATTCATGAAGGAAACACTTTGTACGTGGTGCATAGGGCTCCAGAAGATCAAAGTTTTTGCCAGTTTAGAGCTTTAAACGCAGACACTATACCAAACTTTTGTAAAAACACTGTAACGTTTGCTAAAGCAATGGGCATGGCTGGAATACAAAAAGCCATTACCGAGTTTCCCCAAAAAACCTACATGGGCGTTGTAAAATACGTAGTCGATAAACACCCACCATTTACTGGTATGAGTTACCAAACTCAAAAAAGTAAAAATGGTAATGATGTCGTATTGATTGATTTAGGAAATATTAAAAAGGGTGGTCTTCCAGATAAAGAAATTCCAACTAGTTCGGGAGCATTGTAATGAGTGGAAGTTGGAATCCTGTATCTTGGGTTGAACCTGTTTTTAAATCAATTACAGATCCAATTAGTAAATTGGTTCAATCAATTGGTACTGTTGTTAATCCGATTGTTAACAACGCATTAAAAGATCCGGTTGCTACTATTGCACAAATAGGCGCTTATGCTTTGGCTCCAGAAACAGGTGGCGCTAGTTTGTATGCTTTGCCAGCAATATCAGCAACCAGTGTTATTTCTCATGGTGGCGATGTAACTAAAGCACTTGAATCGGCTGGCATTCAATTGGCCACTATGGGAGTTGCTAATAACTACGCTGGTGATTTAGCTCAATATTTGGGCGTAAGCCCAACAACAGCTAAAATACTAATTAGTTCTGCGGGAAGTACCGCAGGAAACTTGGCAACTACTGGCGACATTAACAAAGCTTTAACTGCTGGTGGAACGTCTTTGTTAAGCGGTATGGTTGGGTCACAAGTTGGTGGCGCGCTTAAAGATGATTTAGGCGCAACAGCATCAAGCTTAGCTGGAAAAATTGCTGGGGCAACAGCGGGCGCAGCTGCTAACTCAAAAGATCCAAGCGCAGCAATTGCTAATAGTTTGTTGGGAACAGCATTAAGCCAAACAGGTAGTGTATTAAATTCTGCTTGGAATACTGTTAACAGCACCATCAGTGACTATAACAAGCAATTAGAACAAGCGTCTTCTTTGTACAAAGACCAGTTGTTGCCATCACAGCAATCTGCGGTAGAGGCACAAAATACTGCTAAAACGGCGTATGATAACTACGATAATTTAAACAAACAATATCAAAGTTTGGTCAGTCAGTATAATGATGCTAAATCTGCAAACAATGTTAGTTTGGCAAATAGTTTAGCGGACCAAGCCAATGCTTTGGTGCCAAAATTAAATGAGGCAACCAACCAGTATAATAGTAACGCTACTACGTTTCAAACAGCATTAGATAAATTTAATACATTAAATTCGCAGTACACAGATTCAACCAATCAGTTGTCTTCTTTAAAAGATCAATATACAACACAGAATGATCAGTTAAACAAAACTACTGAAGAATTTGGTGTAGCGGCTCAAAAAGTAGCTGGCATGTCAAGTGATGCGCAAACCGCATTTACTAACTTAACTGGTAATGGTACAGACATTGGTACCGCTTTTGATACTACAGCAAAACTAAATGGTTTGTCAGCTCCAGCGCAACAAGCGTTTAATATTACATTTGGTAAATCAAATGATCCTACAGTAGCAATGAATTTTGCCACTGATGTTAATAGCCTATCTGCACCTCAACAAACAGTTTATAGTAATGCTGTTTCAAATGGATTGTCAGTAGACCAAGCATTAAATGCTGTTCCGATTGCCAGCAACATGGCATCTAGTGCGCAAAACACTTATTTTAATGCTTTAAAATCTGGTGATAGTCCAGATGTTGCGGCAAACAAAGCATTGGTGGCGCAGGTTTTAACCAGTGGTGAAGATACATCAACTACACCAAAGTCTGTAACACCCACTGGCACTGTAACAATAAGTGGCATTTCTAATGAAGATTTAGCTAAGTATGGTGTCAGTGGTGCTCCGGCAGATACAACAGCCGCTGCGCCAGAAACGGAAACACCTGCTCCAGCAACTACTAGCTCTGGACTATCAGATTCAACCATACAAGCATTTATTAATGGTTTGTTTCGTGCACCTAACTCAACCAATGTTAGGGGTGGTGCAGGACCTTCGGTGGCGCCAGTGGGGCCATCAACTGCAGCAACTTCACCGCTGGGTTCTATTTTACCAACAGCGTCTTTTGGTGCCGCACCGTTGACGCTTGCTGATACAACATCCTATGCTTCTGATACAACAGCAGCAAGAAAACCACAATTTGCGGATCTAACTGCGCAATTTACACAAGGCACTCCTGTAGAATTAGCAAACCAACCAACGTTTACTTTCCAAACACCGACAACACCAGCGCCAGCACAAAACGTGGATAATAGTCAACAGATTATGCAACAAATTTTAAACGCCGCAGACGGCGGAATAATTCGCAAGTTTAGCAACGGCGGTGGATTGGGTTGGACACAACCTATGTTGCAAGCCTCTTTTACAAAAGGTGAAGCAGTATCTCATCCATTACGGTTTCATGGTGCTCAACTACCTGGTTACCATGAACGTCGTTTTGCCGCTGGTGGTGATGTGGCACCTGAAGGACACAACCCAACATTCTTTTCTGAAGGTGGTTTAAATAGTTTAGAAAACACTTATGTTCAAGGTGAGGGTGATGGCACTAGCGATAGTGTTGCCGCCATGTTGGCAAACGGTGAGTTTGTTATTCCAGCTGATGTGGTATCAAAGTTGGGTAATGGTAGTAATGAAGCAGGCGCAAGTGTATTAGATCAGTTTTTGGTTAACATTAGGCAACATGCACAAAGCAATTCTCCAGACAAATTACCGCCAAAAAGCAAAGGCCCATTGGCGTATTTATTAGATGCGAAACGTAAGGTATAAAAAATGGCAGGCTTAAATAGTTTATTATCGGACACCCAACAGACGCAGACTACTCTGCCATCTTGGTACGATGCTGCTCAACAGCAAGTTGTGCAACAAGCGGGACAAGCTGCTTCTGCGGCTCCACAATTAGGGCAAACTGTTGCGCAAGGTGCTATTAATACTTTGCAACCTGGTGCTCAAAATCCTTACACTCAAGCACAAAGCACATTACAACAAATTTCTAGTGGTGCTGCCAATCCTTGGATTGTCAATCAAGCTACTGGTGATGTAACTCCCAATACAAACACTGCCATGGGTGGTTTGTTTTCCGCCCAGCAAAAACAATTAAATCAGGTTCTTCCAACTTTAACCGCGCCAACTGAAGCGGGTGCAATTGGTTCTGGAAACTTTGGTAGTTTGCGTGGTCAAACAGCGGTTGATACCGCTAAAGCAAATGCGCTTGCTAACTTGCAAGCACAACAAATGACTGCTGCATTACAAAACCAACAGTATGGTTCGCAAGCCGCGGCCAATCTAGGCACCGTTGCTGGTCAAGGAATTACTAACGAAATGAACGTTGGCTTGGCTCAGCAAAACGCGCCCTTTCAAAACCTGACCAATTATGCTAACCTATTGGCTGGCATTAAAGCTCCTAACACCGTTACTCAACAAACTCAAATGGCTCCCCTTACCCAAGCTGCTACAATTGCAAACACTTTGCAAGGAACTGGTGCTGCTGGTGGTTTAGGTTCGTTGCTGTTTGGTTCTGCTGCATCTGGCAATCCTTATTTAGCAAACGGTCAACCCAATCCAAATTACAAACCAGCGAGTGGTGGCTTGTTTGGTACTGGCGGTCTTGGTGGTGTTAAAAATTCAATTTCTGATTTGTTTAGTGGTAGTGGATCTGGTATTAAAACAGATTCTAGTGGAAATCCAATTGCAGGTACATACCCTACAGCTGATGGTGGTACAATTACTATTAACTCTGACGGGTCTAAAGTCATTACTAGTTCCGATGGCACGGTATTTAATTTTAACTCTCAAGGACAATCAACAGCGCCGGTATTAAACCCAATACCAGAACAAGGTTTACCACCTGACACAAATCCAGGGAATCCAGATAATCCATCTCCGATTCCTGAATATAATCCAGAATAAGGTAAATCATGGCCGGATTAGATAACATTAAAAAATTTGATGATGGTGGAACAACTGGTGAAACACCACCATTAGCGCAAATGCAAATGAACGCACCAAAAGGTTCTAATATTAGAGGACCGATTGAAGTCCCAGTTGGTGGTAACGATGAACTTGTTGCTAAGATGCAGCAATTTATTAACGAACGGGAAAATTTAGGGCTATTAGGTAATATTGCATCAGGATTAAATGCTGGTGTTGCAACTGCTCGCGGCGAATACGATAAATACAAAGCTCAAAAATTAGCTGAAGAAAAACAGTTGTTAGATTATTACCAAACAGTTGGTGCTTATCAAGCAGCTGGTGAACAAGCTAAACAAGAAGCTGCAGATTATGCTTCTAAAATGGGTGGAACCAAAGGCGCAACAGGTGCTGAAGGTACTTACGGCGGTGTTGTTTTAGACGAGTTTATTAAAGCTAAATTAACTGGAAAACCAGCACATGACAGACCAATTCTTGAAGATTGGTTAAAAACAAAATCTACTGAAAGAACTAAAGCAGAAAACAATCCTTCTTCTCTAGATCGTAAACCAACAGTTGTTTGGAACCCAATTAAAAAAGCACCAGAAGTTCGTGATGTTAATATGTTTGAATACTGGGATCTTAAAAATAAAGGACTTATCAAACAACCTTCTGAATATTACGAATCTAAAGGCGAACCTGCTCCTGCCGCTGCTCCTGCCGCTGCTCCTGCCGCTGCTGTCCCGCCAGCACCACAAGGAGATAAAATTACTCCTATCACACCGGAAGCAGCAGCTGTAATACCTAAACTTCAAAAAGCAGTTTACAGCACTGAAAGTAGTTCTGGTACAGCTGACACTACTAAACCCGGTATTCAAGGCGCTGTTGGTCCTATGCAAGTTACACCAGATACTTTTGAAACAGCTAAGCGTTTAAAGCTAATTCCTTCTGATTACGATATTAATAATCCAGAACAAAACAAAGATACTGGTGATCGTTTATTGGCGTATTATCAAAATAAATACCAAAATCCGGATAAAGCATTGGCTGCTTATTTTGGTGGCGAAGGTGCAATTAACGCAGATGGTACTATTAATTTAGATCGTAAAGATAAGCTTGGTACTTCAATTCGTCAATACATTGAAATGAACAAAGCTAAAGCTGGTTTAAATCAAGATTTAAAACAAACTAATCAAGGAGTTCAATTAGCTTCTACTAGCCAAGGTTTTCCAGATGTAGCTGGAATGATTGCGCAACGTAAAATAGACGAAGAAGAACGAACTGCTGCGGCTAAAAAACGTGGTGAATCAGGTGAAGCAGCAAGAGCAGAATTTGAAAATGATATTCGACCTGCAAATATTATTGAAGATAAAGAAACCAGTAAACGAGTTCAAAAATTAGTTTCAGAAAATCCTGAAATTGCTGGTGTTCTTGCTGGCGAAGGATATTTTAAAGCTGTTGCTGGTCAATTGGAACGTGGTATTGGTAATGTTTCTGTTAATGATTTGTCTACTGCAATTTTGCAAACATTACCAAAAACTACCAATTTAACAATGGCACAACGTAATGAGTTAGGGACTTATTTAGCTCGCATAGAATTAAAAGCTGCTAAATTAATTAAAGGTCAAGGACAAATTACTGAAGGTGAACGTGAGATTTTACAACGTGCTTCATCTAGTCTTAAAGATCCTTCAGAAGCTATTTACAAAAAAGCAAAAATGCTTGAACGTATTGCTGACATGAATGCGGAATTAAGTAAAATTTATGGTAATGGTTCTAAATATCCTAATTTTAGAGATTTTGCTATGAGTGATGACCCTCGTGTTATGGACATTCATAAACGCTATCAAAAAGATTTAAATAACATTCTTAACGAAGAAGTTAATTTTGCTAGAAGAACTTCAGGTGCAGCTTCTACGGCACCAAAAGAAGGTGAAGAAAAGACATCGAAAAGTGGTAAACCAATAGTTTATAAAAATGGACAATGGGTGTATAAATAATGGCTGATGAAATTGTTCCACAAGACGACCTACCTGGTGAACTTGTTCCCCAATCAGATTTGCCAGAACAAGAACCAACTTATGACCCAAGAAGTCAAGTGCCTCGAGCTCTTGGCGCTGGCGCTGGTGCTGTAGCAGGCGCCGTTGTTCCACCATTAGTGCAAGCTGGTGTTAATAAAGTTGAACAAGCTAGGGCTGGTAAAATTTCAACGCTAACAGAAGCAACACCTGGACGTACACCTTTTAAACCAAGGGGTGTTAGTGTTGAAGACAGTTTAGAAAACTGGAGAAATTACAACGAAGCTCAATTAGAAGCTGCTAAAAAAGTTCGTCAAGAATCAAAACTGCATAAAAAATATCCGGGATTTACTAGGGCAGGCACAGTGCCTGAAATTCCACCATTGCCAGAAAACGCCACTACAGCACAAAAAATACTTTATAAACTAGCACCAAATGCTGTATCCGATATCGGTCATTTTTTACAAGGCGTGTCTGAATACAGATTACCATTTATTGGTAAAGTAGGTCCTTTAGCTGGGCATCTATTTGGTGGTGCTATGGCGGGATCTCAAGCAGTTGATGCATATAACCGCTCTCAACAAAATGATAATATAGGCGCTTTGATCAGTGGCCTTGGTGGTGTTGGTACAGGCGTTTCAGTATTGCCATTTCCTGCTCCAATTCGTGCAGTAGGCGCTGGTGTTGGTTTATCAGCAGAAGCAATTAATGCGTATCGTGATGCCATGGCTCGTGGTGACATTGTACATGGCGCACCAGAAACATACGAAAATATTGATCCTATGGGCGGTCAGTACGCTCAAGGTGGTTTAGCACATTTAGCTAATGGTGGTCAACCTTATAGTATAGCACCCTATGGATTTCGGCATATTGAATCTGTAGAAGATGTATCTATGCCTAAAGGTAAAGGATATTTTGGTTTATTGCCTAATCAAGCTGGTGGTGTTTCGACTGAAATTTCCGCCGATAGCAATGGAATGCAATATCCTTTACTCAATCCAATGATGAGCCGTCAAGAAATTGATTCTTTATTGGCAAATCAACAACCTACTGAAGACATGTACCGTAAAGCAGAACAATTTGCTAGGTACAGAAAATCTCAAGGTAAAAGCCCGTTTATTTCACCAATAGGTGAACTTAGATGGCCTTTACCTAAAAAATAATCACTTCCGGTAACGTTTTCCATGCCAGCCCTCAGCTGCAAGAGGAAAGTCGGGAGCCCACACTGGTGGTGTAGTCATTATTCTAACTACATCATCTAGGGTGGACTCCGCGCTTTGTTCTTCCACTAAGAGGAGTACTTCATCGTGTATGGAATTTATGATCTCGTAACCGGCATTGTCCAACCGTATCATGGAGTCGGCCAAGAAATCCCGAGCGGTTCCTTGTACAGCGGACTGGAAGATACTACTGCCGATCAAAGCATTCCTACTCCACTGCCGAGTGAACGTGTTTTGGCTGTGGATAGTAACACTCATCTTCTCACTACCCCATGGTGTGGTGACCAACTCGAGCTGTGGCCTTTGCCAACAGATTAATCTACCACTCGGTAGGCGCATCCACAATGCCTCTTTGGCAACCTTCATCACAATATGCCGGTATGCTGCAAACGGGCTACCGGGATTGTTTACTGCTTCAATCGCAGCAGATTCGCATGCTGCCCACAAATCCCTCACTCGCGAATATGAACTGCGGTAATTATCTACTGCGGTCTTGGCTTGTCCTTCAGACAGCTTAACTCCCATTCCTTCCGCGTACTTCACTAGCCCTTTAGCACCTTGGCCAAACATCGCCCCAAGGACCGCAGACTTGCTAACCTGACGTTGTTCCTTCGTGACTTCATCATATGAGACTCGGTATAAGTTTTCTGAAGCAAAGACTTTGTACTCATCCAGCCCTTTCCGAAAGAGAGCCACCTTGTCGTTTTGTCCGGCAAGCCATACCCCCACTCGGTTTTCAATTGAGCTAAAATCCACGTCAACGAAGGTTTTGCCGTCTGGAGCTCGTATGGCGGATCGTACCAGAGAGGAGAGTTGTTGCATTGTGCCCACTCCTTCTGTAAAGACCATTGGTATCGCCAATTCAATCTCTTCATCGCTAAGGGTTGGTCTGGCAATATTTTGTAGATTGAGCCCACCACGGCTCGCCCAGCGGCCAGTACTAGCGCCATGATATACCAGTGTATTCCTAATCTTCCCATCTCTTTGAACCTCCATCATCTTAGCGTACTTAGCCACGCTCGTTTGGCTGCCTTCTTGGCGTAATTCTAACGCCCTTTTTATATGCGCAGGAATGTTGCACTGCAACATTTTTTCAACGGTCTCTGCGGTCAAATCGTCTAATTCTTTAAAACTACAAGCCTTTAAAGCGCCATTAATCCAACTCAGCAATTTAGCCCTCTCAGACGGCTTAAAACCGGTCAAGGAGAGGCATTCGTTGTCTAGTTGGTCCTGCGCCCTTACCACAGCCAAAACAGCGTTGTGGAGCTCGTTATAATCGACTGGTACGCCTCTTAAATTGATGCGCTGGGTGAGCTCCCAAACTGCCTGTTCGGCGTCGCTAAGGGGCCTTAAAACGGCTCCTATGGCCATTTCTGCACAGACGTCTTGTTGGCAGTATTCAAACAACTCAGACATTAATTCTGGGTCGTTTTCAAATACCCCTTTGCGGTTTGGCTTACAGAGCTTTTGGATTAGGTACCGGCCACGGGTATCTTTCTGATGTGCCGCGTCCATAAAGACTGCCGCATCGCCTAGAGCCTGGGGTACGTTATTGGCTGCCGCTATAGCCATAGTGTCAATGCACTGCTCTAGTTTTAGTGGTGGCCAGCCGTACTTTGGCACACAGACACAGTTCCAGATGGCGTACTCAAACATGGCGTTCCATGCTTGGATTTTGCCACCCTTGCTAACGTGCTGCATCAAGGGCCAAAGCTCATTGGTTTCGGGGTTTTGTGGGGATTTGACCTTAACGGTCTCGGGTGTGGTGCCGAATGCAATACACAACACTTCAGTGGATAGGCAGTTTGCGTATTTATCTAAACCTATTTCTGGCAGATCAGCAAAACTGCGGGTTTCAAAGTCAATTGAGTAAATCATAAACGCTCCTATGGCAAGCCAACGAATTGGCGGAATAAATACTATAACATAAAAAAGGGGCGCTGTGTTAGCCGCCCCAACTCACCACCATGTGAAACTGTTTAAATCTCGCAAGACCCAGCACTACAGGCTAGTTGTTGCGCGCCTTCGACGTTGTCGGTGTTTTCTTTGAAGTCTTCCCAGTTGATTCTCGGAATGGAGCTCTTAAGGTCTTTGTAGGTTTGCTCATCACACTCTTCATAAGGCGCTTGACGATACGTTCCTCCGTCGTAAGGGAGGTAGCTGACGCCACTGATTTCGCTGAAGTTTTCCCATGTCCATGCTCCAACACTTGGCCAGTCTTTTTCTTCGACGGAGATGGTGACAGAAGGTTTATGCTCGCACCAGTGCCTTTGATAAGTAAGCCATAGCTCCAGATGGCTAATCGGAGTAACATCACTTCGAGTAAGTCCTTCAGGCGCTCTTTGAGGGAAACTAAATACGACAGTCTGATCTGGTTTGTAAACGCATGCTTCATTTGGTATTCCTTGTGTAATTAAGAATTGGGTCAGAGGGTCTTTCTTATCTCCTCTAACTCTTCGTATGTAGAACTTAGAGTGTCTAGGGTGGATTCCAGAAGCACTATCAACGAGTTGTGAGACGGT
>Ga0136644_10002848_pt1 | contig 13056 bp, 9 predicted proteins | sample C_130820_EF_Meta_FD_94780 | JGI IMG/M metagenome (GOLD analysis project Ga0136644, IMG submission 94780) | Freshwater microbial communities from Lake Croche, Canada to study carbon cycling - C_130820_EF_MetaG (v2) (version 2) | ecosystem: Environmental > Aquatic > Freshwater > Lake | place: Lake... | reverse complement strand
TTGCAATGATGACACGCGATAAACACTAAATCCTTTAAAAAACTGCAGAGTTGTCATAGAAGAATAGATAGTTCTCTTATCTTTAGGATTAGCTAACTGGGTAAACATACCTTCCAACAAATAAATAATAGAATGAGGAGGCAAATTGCTCGCGTTTAATAATCTATGGGATTGTTCCTCATATCGACCATCCTTTATTGATGCTAGCAAATCAGCAAAAGATTTGCGCTCTATCAATAGAATATCTTGAAAATCATCGGATTGAAATAACATATCTCCTATTTTCAATTCTTCTTTTACTAAAGTTAAATTAAATGGGACTGTCTGTTTCGCGAGCATTTCCTGGCATTTCTCATAAAGTCCATTTTCTCGTTTATCAATAATAATACGCATAAATAATATAATGCTAAAGAAGACATTATATTGTTTCAATAAATAACTTATGAGAAGGAAACCTAGGTTTCCTTCGAATCCTTCCTAGTTTTTATACATTACTTCAGAGAAGAAGATGAACCTACAATTACCATTCTAAAAGGAGGGGTTAAAAGGGAACCTAATTTTTCTTCATGAACCTACAATTACCATTCTAAAAGGAGGGGGTTAAAATGGAACCTAGGTTCACCTTAACGAGTTCCAGGAATATGGAAATAAGTATTGGGACGGTATGTAGATCCAATAGGGCGAGAGATATGTACGTTGGGGTTAACTGTGAATTGCAAGCACTTCAAAGATGCGCAACCACGTTTGCTGACAACAGGAGCAGATCCATTCATGTAAATGGATGTCCATGAGTCACGGCCAACTTGGTAAGCAAATCCGGCCTTCTTGTTCCCGCCACCTTGTTGTTGTGTAGTATTAGTATTGCTCATCATTTGAGCACGATTTGATCCGCGAAAAGCGCTACTAGGGACTGGCATTATTCTAGGTATATACTTACTAAATATATTTTTTATAAACTCGAAATAATAATAAAGAAAATAATATAGAAAATTGATTCCATATAATATAGTTCAATATTCATTTTATTTAAAAAATAACATGAATATGGATGATGATATTCGTATTGAAAATGGCGCAAATGGATCCGAGATATACATTTTTGATCCATACAATCCCCTAAATAAATCGATTTCTGAATATAATATCCTACAAATATTAAAAAACTATGGTTTAGATGTAGAGATTAACAACTACGAACTTTATAAACGTGCTTTTATTCACCGGTCTTATATAAGGCGCCCAAATATTGAAAACGAACAAAACAATATAATTATTGCTGATAAACCTAATGATTGCTTGCCATTATATACTAAATCAAATGAACGCCTAGAATTTGTGGGAGATGGAGTTCTAGAATGTATTACTAAATATTACTTATATCGTCGATTCCCTAAAGAGAACGAGGGGTTTATGACAGAAAAAAAGATTGCCTTGGTAAAAAACGAGGCAATCGGAAAAATAGCATATGAAATGGGACTTCATAATTGGTTTGTTTTATCAAAGCACGCAGAATCAAAGCAAACTAGAACTAATCTAAAAAAACTTGGCTGCCTTTTTGAGTCGTTTATTGGAGCAATATTTTTAGATTGTAATAAAATTAAAGTAAACGACGAAGATGGTTGGTTTAAAGATGTATTCCTTACTGGACCGGGTTTTCAAATGGTTCAAATTTTCGTTGAAAATGTATTTGAGAAACATGTTGATTGGATAAATTTGATTAAAAATGATGATAATTTTAAGAATATTCTACAGGTAAAGATCCAAAAGGAATTCAAGGTAACACCTCACTATATGGAGATTGAAGAACATAATGTAGACACAGGTTATCATATGGGTGTTTATTTATGTCTAGGACAACCTGTTCACAGTGTCAATCATTCAAAATCTATTCCACTTAGTCAGTTTGTATCATATAGTGAAATACATCAGCATATGTCAGAAAATGGGAAAATATTCCTATTCTTGGGTGAAGGTAAACATAAGATTAAGAAGAAGGCAGAACAGATTGCTTGTGATGAATCCATAAGACAACTGCAGGGTTTCTAAATACAGTTATAATAACTAAGATCATTGTCTACGTATATCCAATTTTCTCGGTTATTGAGATAATTCTCTAGTATATATAAGCCGTCTGCGTCATAGATATTGGGACTCCATCTGGCGGTTTTGCATTTTTTATAATCAATCAGAACCATGGCGCTATCTATAACTCCTATTCCAAATTTATCTCCTTTAATTCTATCTACTTGGTTAAATGTATATATTTTATCATTATCAATAATGTCAAGCAATTTATATAAATCGTTATGAATAATGTTATCATCATCTAAAAAATATAAATACGTATCGTCGAATCGCATATTACTTAAAGCAAAATTTCTTTGTGGATTTCCAGATATGCCATCTCCTTTATAAACAAATTCTCTTATCTTATTTTGTTCGTTATTATTTTCGAATAAATTAGGGTTTTCAGTAATTTTATTACCGTCGTATACGATTATCCATTCGTTTACATAATTAAAATCAATGCTGGCTTTTAATTTTGGTATATTCTCTACTCTGTAAGAAGGTGTGATTATTGTTATTTTATTAGTATTTTTAAATATAGGTTCTCCCTTCTTAATCAAAACTAATAACTTATCATTGTCCCAACCAGTGGAATTTTTATTGCAATGATCAAGAGTAACAAAATAATATTTCTCAAATTGATCTAAGATAGGTTGTAAAACTTCAATATAGGCGGCCTCGTTATATTTTTTATAAACATCCTCTATAATCATTATACCACCAGGTTTTAAATATTGATGTATATTTAATACTACTCTCATTTGATCATAAAAATCATGGGTTGAATCTTCTATTATTATATCGTACATAACATCTACAGTTTTAAATGCGCTAATAATACTATCTCTATTTGTAACATCTATTTTCGATAAAGTTATATTTGTATTGTCATAATTATTCAAAAACTTTTCGATAAGTTCATCCTTATATTCAAAACCATACAGGTGAGAATTTCTAAAATACTCTCTCCACATTAATAATGAAGAGCCCTCTAAAATACCGATCTCCGCTATATTTAATTCGTTGTTTCGTTGATTTTTAAAGAGCGAATCGTAAAATAATGTGTATGGATGGCAATGTCTATCTGCAGTTACATTTTTTCTTAGTGACGATTTGTCTGTATCATAGATTGCGCCTATAGCACATAATTCCGATCTGTTATATTTATAATTAATATTGAGCGAAATCATATAACTTATATTCTTACTAAAAAATAAGTTATACTACGTAATTAATAAATTTATTATTGTGAATGCAGTTGTAATATTTGTGAAATATATTTATTTTAGCTGCATTTTTAGGAATATATTAATAAATTATATAATGCCAATTATTCAACCAATTCTTACTACAGATCAAATCATAGAAATCACAAATTACATTAATAATTACAGAAATTTAAACCAAGCACCACCAGTAGTTTGGAATTCTTCTATACAAACCTATTCACAAAACTGGTCTTACAATTTACTATCCAATAACCTCTTTCAACACAGCGGGTCAATGGAGTATGGTGAAAACCTTGCATATTTCCGAGGTTATGGAACTGATATAATGGTTTTATTAAAATTAGCAGTAGATTCCTGGTACAACGAAATATCTTCTTATGATTTTTCTAAACCAGGATTTTCATCTGCTACTGGGCATTTCACATGCTTAGTATGGGCTGCAAGTACCAATTATGCTATCGCAATATCTATTAATACTACAAGTGGCGCTGCAGACATAGTATTTAATACAAGCCCTCCAGGTAATATAGAAGGCGAATACAAAAATAATGTTTTTCCTGTATCTAGTCCTGTTCCGGCGCCACCAACACCAATTCCTGTTCCAGAGCCAACACCTATATCAAATCGTGACGTTGTTTTAAAAATAATTAATGATTTGAATAACGTAATTTATGCTATTGGCAAAAAACAATTAAAATACTTTGTAATTATGTACATCAATTTAATCATTAACGAATTATCGGCATCGGGCATACCAATATCAGATTATCTAATTAATAATTTGTATACAATAATACACTCTATTAAGAAAAAGGGGTATTCTTCCTTTATAATAAAATCGCTACAATACATAATAATTCAACTAAACTCATATTTGTAATTTAGTAATTACAAATTCTAATCTTTTGATATAATATATTTAGAGGATGTCTAAAAGAACCCCCAACCAAGAGTTTGCCGCGTTAAGAGCGCAACGCCCTAAACCTGCTGTAGTGGCTAGACCAATGATACCACCAACTCCTGATATCAGAACCTACAAATTAGAATATTCAAAATATTCCAATTATGATAACGTTAATTCTCTTGCCTTAATGACAGGGAATCCATTAGATCCAAACGTCACTGTTTATATTTTGTTAACACTTGATGTGAATCAATATGAACCGTGGGATGATGTCATACCTTCATGGGTTACAAACATAACTTTATACATTAATAGTTATGGAAATGTCTATTCCTATTCTAATCCTTTTACAGGAATGGGTATATCAGGACTTAATGGTCCTATTGATTTTGATCAACCTATACTTCCACAAATTTATGATATTGGCTTTTATGGTAATAATTACAGTTCGGATAATTACTGGGATTGGTGGGGAACCATGTATTTTGGAGACATAGATGAATCTTTATTGATAACCGATTTTAGATTATATAATAATGTTTGCTTTAAGGAGGATTCTAAGATCCTTACTGATAAAGGATATGTGCAAGTTCAAGATTTAAAGAAGGGTGACCTTGTGCAAACCGTAAAGAACGGTCTTGTTCCCATTAACATGATCGGCCATAAGGAAATTCATCACGTACTTACTGGAGAGCGCAATAAGAACGCATTATATAAATGCACTAAAGAGCACTACCCTGAAGTAATAGAAGATTTAGTTATTACGGGATGCCATTCCATATTAGTAGATACACTAACTGAAGAACAAAAGGAAAAGACCAATGAGGAACTTGGTCGTTTAATGGTAACTGATCATAAATATCGTTTAATGGCTCACTTAGATGATCGTGCCCAACTTTATGAGAAAGAGGGGTCTACGAATATCTACCATATTGCTTTAGACCACGAGGACTATTACATGAACTATGGTATTTATGCCAATGGATTACTTGTAGAGTCCTGCTCAAAGCGTTACTTAAAAGAATTATCCGAAATGAAATTAATCGAGTAAATCATTTTTGTAATTAGATAATTACAAATTCTAATTACAAAACCATTAAATCCAACTGCATAATTTAGCAAAGATTCAATGTGTTATATATGAAATATAATACTTTGACAATAATATATTTTTTAATTTTAATACTTGGTATACTCATTATCTATGCTGTATTTTTAAGCGATAATATTTATTTATCAAAAGATTATGATTTAGGACGAGATGGTTTCTACATTCATAAATCAATATTAAACCATAATGAAATTAATACATTAAAAACATATTGCGAAAAAGGAGAATATAAAAAGACGAAGGATTATTTATTACATCATCCAGAATTAAAAAAAATTATAAATGGAATATCACCTGACTATGTATTTCAAGATTATATATGGATAATACAAAAATCTTCTGTACACACATGCCATCGAGATAATAATGGTGATTTTTTTAATGATGGACAGAAATATCCGTCTTATACTATGTTAATATATTTGGAAGATATGGATAAATGTTTGGGACTAATACCTACGAGTCATAAAAATAAAAATTCTTATTTTACGAACTTTAATAATAATTTAGTAAATTTACTATGTAACAAAGGAGATGCTATTATATTTAATGCAAATTTAATACATGTCGGAACATTAAATGATAAAGAAGATAATTTAAGAATACAATTAAAAGTTACACATAAAGACGATGTAGAGCATATATCATATTACCAGAACTTTAATAAAGTGCTCTATAAGGATAATAATTTACCATTTTTTTTACGTAAGGGGCAACGCAATCTGTCGTGTATGTTTCCTGGTATTTCTAATTTGACACAATCAGAAAATATTAGAACATCTAGAGGAAGTGATAACGGTGCTAATATTGGATATATGCAAAAATGGTTTTCTTATTTGTTTTATGGTAATTCTGATTTTTATGATTTACCCAACGCATTCTAAGAAAGGGAACCCAGGTTCCCTTTTAATCCCTCCTTTAATAAAACGTCCAGTAGGTGTCCATTAAATAGGAGGGATTAAAAGGGAACCTTGGTTCCCTTTCTTGGTTCCCTTTCTGAATATATTTTGTATAAATATAATATACATTCATGGAGAAAATAGAAATACCTTCTTTAGTGACACTTGAAAATAAACCAGTATTAACAGAGAAACCTATTGTTAAGATAAATTTCCAGGGTATAAAACCAATAGATAATGAAGGAAAGGATATTGGTCAAAAGCAAGTAGTCAAAATAGTAAATAAAAGAAAAGGTATTGAATACAGAGAAGATGTTTTTAAAAGATTAGCTATGCGAGATATTCACACAGGGTATGCTATTATTGCTACGGAATTGAAACAGAAAAAGATTATTCCAATTCAAGAAGAAAAAGAAAGTAAAGAAGAAGAACCGAGAAAATTAGGCAAAAAATTAATAATACGCAATGTGGAGTTTAAAATACCAGAAAAAGTTCCCGAGTTACCAGAAACAAGAGCTATTGAAAGCAAAAAGGTTGAACCAGAAAAAGAAGTAGAAGAGGAATTAGACCAAGAATTAGAAGAAGATAGCTTACGAAGATTAGTGGAAGCCACTGAACAGACAGCAGTTGTTGCAGAAGAACCAACTGAGAAACCTAAGCGAGGCAGAAAACCCAAGAAAGGCCAGGAAGAACCTGAGGCAAATGTCGATTTAACTACCGCCGTTATTAACAATATGAATGTTAAGGACCGTCTTCCAAAAGAACGTGAAAAGAGAATTCTTGAAACGTCTAGCTTTTATATGAATAATAGAAAAGTTTTTATTCAAAAGCTATCTGAAATATTTAAAAACTATAGGATAGAACTGCAAAAGAATGACGATAGTATTTCTTGTGAGTCAAGATCTAAAAACGATGAATTTGATTTGTTGACGCACCAGAAAGTTGTTCGTGACTATTTGAATTTGTATACGCCATATAGAGGGTTATTAATTTACCACGGCTTAGGCGCAGGTAAAACATGTACATCTATTGCTATTGCCGAAGGCATGAAGAGCGACAGACGTGTTTTAGTTTTAACACCGGCTTCTTTAAAAATGAACTTTTTTAGTGAAATGAAGAAATGTGGTGATGATCTTTATAAGAAGAACCAATTCTGGGAATTTGTTTCAATTGAAGGCAAACCAGATTACGTAGGCATCCTTTCTAAAGCGTTGTCTCTTTCAACAGAATATATTAAAAAACACAAAGGGGCATGGATGGTAAACGTAACAAAACAACCTAATTACACAGAACTTTCTTCAGAAGATCAGAAAACTTTAGATGAGCAATTGAATGAAATGATACGTACCAAATACACCGATATAAACTATAACGGTCTAAATATGAACAAACTCAACCTATTAACTGGAGATCAAACAAGAAACCCATTTGATAACACTGTAGTAATAATAGACGAAGCACATAACTTTGTTAGTCGTATAGTAAACAAAGTAAAACAGAATAAATCGAAAACTATTGCGTTTATTTTATACGAGTATTTAATGAGCGCCAAAAATGCAAGAATTATATTGTTGTCTGGTACACCTATTATTAATTATCCTAATGAAATCGGTATTTTATTTAATATTTTACGAGGATATATTAAAACATGGTCGTATCCTATCAACGTAAAAACAACAGACAAAATTACTACTGATACTATTTTGAATATGTTTGATAAAGAGAATTTTAAGACCTATGATTTTGTAGAGTATAATGGAAATGTTCTAACTATTACTAGAAATCCATTTGGATTTATCAACGTTAAGAAACGCGGGGCAACTAAAGGAACTCAAAGGGAACCTAAAAAGGGAGGTGCTAAGAAGAGCAGAAAGAAGACCGACAAACCATTAGAATCTAATAAAATCGTCGTTGAAGAAGATGTTGAAGATATTGCTGGACATAACTACCGTGTTCCTCAAGATTTATATGAAGGTGGGGGTGACGCATTTAATAAATATAATGGTGTCAAATTAGATGATACTGGAAATATTAGCGATTTCGATTTTCAGGAGAAAACAATGGCTATATTGCGTAAAAATGGATTAGAGGTTCAGAAGGGTTCTGTAAAAGTGACTAACTATAAAGCTCTTCCCGATAACCCTGACGCGTTCTTTTCTGCATTTATAAATTCAGAGACAGGGGAGGTTAAAAACATTAATCTGTTCCAAAGAAGAATATTAGGGTTAACTTCTTATTTCAGAAGTGCACAAGAACAGCTATTACCCAGTTTTGTTAAAACTGGATCAGGGGATACTTATCATATTGAAAAGGTAAATATGAGCCCCCATCAATATGGAGTTTATGTTAAAATACGCAAAGAAGAAGCTGATAGAGAATCTAAGAATAAGAAACGTAGATTAGCAGCGAAAAATCAGGAAGAACTATATCAAATATCGTCGACATACCGTATTTTTTCTAGAGCTGCATGCAATTTTGCTTTTCCAGCAACTATTGAACGGCCAGTGCCTGATATAAAAGGCAATAAGGAGGTATCTGAGAATATATTTGATGCTGTTCCTCTATCCGAACAAAAAATAACTGATTCTTATGCTAGTGTAGATGATGATGAAAACAAAGAAGAAGAAGCCGAAGAAATTAACGAAGCCGATAAATTAAAATATGACGCAAGAATCAGAAAAGCACTTGATGATATTAGTACTGTAGATGAAGAGACAAACAAAAGCAAATATTTATCTAAAGATACTCTCCAAATATACAGCCCGAAATTTTTAAGAGTGCTTGAGAATATTACAGATGAAACTAATAATGGTCTTCATTTGTTATATAGTCATTTTAGAACTATCGAAGGTATTGGTATACTTAAGCTAATATTCGAAGCTAATGGTTTTGCTGAATTTAAAATTAAGAAAACTGGCGATACATGGGAACTTGTAGAGAAAGAGGAAGATGCTGGTAAACCAAAATTTGTTCTTTACACAGGAACCGAAACACCAGAAGAAAAGGAAATTATTCGTAATGTTTATAACAGCGCTTGGGACTTTGTTCCAGCAGCTATTGTAAATAAAATACAAGAGAAATCTGAGAATAATTTTATGGGAGAAATAATAAAAATATTCATGATCACATCTTCTGGTGCAGAAGGTATTAACTTAAGAAATACACGATTTGTTCATATTATTGAACCTTACTGGCACATGGTAAGAATTGACCAAGTCGTGGGTCGTGCCAGACGCATTTGCAGTCACCAAGATTTACCAGAAGACATGAGAACTGTTAAAGTATTCTTATATATTACATCATTAAGTGAAGAACAGAAAACAGATAAACAGAATATAGGAGTAATAGAAGGAGATTTAAGCAGAATTGATAGGAAGACGCCTGTAACAACAGATGAAACTCTGTTTGAAATGGCAAGTATAAAGCAAAAAACCAATAATCAAATATTAACAGCAGTGAAAGAGACAGCAATAGATTGCCAATTATATTCATCTATTTCTAAGAAATCAAAGGATAATGAGAATCTAGCTTGCTTTGGATTTGGTAAAATTGAATCGAATCAATTTTCATCCTATCCTTCTTTCGAGAACGATCGTTCTACCAAAGAAGGTTTAGATGTCGAAACAGTAAAATGGAAAGCTAGAGAAATTACAGAAGATGGCGTAAAATACGCGTTGAACGAAAGCACAATGGAAGTGTATGATCTAGAAAGTTATCAAAAAGCTAAAGAAATAGGAACAGATTTGGTTCTTGTCGGAAAATTAGTAAAGGATAAAGCTGGTAAATACGTGATTAAACGGGATTAATCAATTAACATTATCCCTATATCCATCGAGTTATTTTTTTTAATAAAATGTTTAGCTTCTATTCCGCATTTATCTTCTTCCTTTCTTGCTACTAATGCATACTCGTAATCAATCTCTTCTCCTTCAATAGTAATAAATTTCGAACACTTTCCGTTATATCCTCCTAATGCATATTGATCTTTGTATACAGATGGGACAAAATGTTTACAATTATTACATAATATCTTAATTCTTACTGCATTGCAGAGAAAACCATATAAAATAAATAATAATTTCATATGGTTATTTTGTAGTTATTTTTTTAAATGTTTTTATTAATATCTTATATCGACTCGATAAGTTATCTAAAACTTTCTAGGTTTAAAAGCAACTGCTAAAATCGTGTAATAAACAGTATCAACATTATCTGTAATTGTCACAGTGGATCCATCATTAAAAACGACTACAACAAAACCATTAACCAATTGTGCACCATCGGCGGTGTTGTGTGGCTCGGTATAATTAATTGACGCAACAATTCTATCTTTGCATGGATTGCCATTGCTGTCGGAAACAATGGTAGTTCCTGCAGCATCGCTAAACAAAGAAAGATTTGGTGTACGACCGGTGTTTAATGCGCCATTTAGATCTGTAGTAATAGAAGTGTAAGTTACAATGCTTATAGACATAGTATAATTATTTATGAGATATTTTTTCTAAATATATTTTATAATAATAATTATATGCCATCTCCAAGAAGTAGAAAAATTGAAAAGAAATCGAGCAAAAGTCCTGAAGATAAAAAAGTCAAAACTACCGAATCTACTATGAGTCGGCGAAGAGGTTTAGGTATAACTAATCCAGAACCAGAGGCAGATCCAGAGGCACAAGCCAAACAAGAAGAAATTATGTCTCAAATAGAAGAGTATAAAACAACTATAGCCACACAATTAACAGTAGCTACTCAAGCATACGAATCATTACGAGACGAATACATTAACCAACCCATAACAGATGACGACTATGGGTTTGAATATACTTTTGATATTAAAGAAGCCGAAGAAAATATACGGCGAAAACGAGCCAAAAAATTCGATGAACTAAACCCTACACCTGAAGATATATACTTGACAAACAAGGGACAAGACGATGAACAATATTTCGAATAATACATATTCCTAATAATTATGTATTATTTATTGTTTTTTTGTAACGCGCGTTTTAAATAATTTTTTTTTATTTGTTTTCCCTCCTTTCTTTTTAGATTTTGGTTTAGAAGTAAAACTAAATGCTGTTGTATTTTCAAGAGAAGCTGCTGGATACTTATATAGATGAAGCGGGTTTATCTGTGTATAACAACTGGAATTTGGTAGTTTATATAGCAAATCAGCTGTTCCACCTCCGTCTAAATTTATTGAAGAAACACAACCCAATGCTTTCATTATTTTTGCACACATAGTCAAATCAAAACCATCTCCCCTTTTTGATCTTCCTTCAAATGTAACTAAATAAATGTTATTTTTTTCATCTATTCCAAAAGCAGCTCTAGGATTTAAATTAAATCCGTGGTTTAACCAACCAGCCAAAAAAATTATACCCCCACCGTTTAATGGGCGGTCATCAGTACCACTACATCTTCCCGTGTCATTGCCAGTGTCAATGCTTCTATATTTACATTGTTGAATTAAATTTTCAGAAAAAACAATCGTACTGTCTCTAACCAATAGTGGACCTGTGGTTAAAACCTGACCACATTCTCTATTCTTAGAATCGCTGTCTATATCTGGTTGGATAATACTAATACTGTTCCCAGAAACACAAACAGAAGCATAAACTTCTTTATAATTTGCTGGAACATCATTATATATTAATCGTTTGCCGTTATCTCTTATGTAACCCATATTTTTAAAACAATTTAATCTATTAAACTCTTTTACGCCGTCTTCATTTTTAATATTATTGCAGTGTTTAAATCTACCTGAACCTAAATAATTGGCTAATTTAAAATACCCCCCTGAAAGAGCTACCCCCCAATCTGTATTTACGTAATTGTTTTTAGAATTTGAAAAAATATTTTTTAACGTATCCATTAACTGTTGTCTTTCAAAAATCATATTAGTATTACTAGTTTCATTAGGATTTTTTATTACTATAACGTTAATAAATTGCTTCCAATTGAATTTTTTAGGCGCGTTTCTCACTACTTTGTCCTTGACTAATCCTTCACCGTCTTGGTAATAGACCTCACCACGATGACTAACTTGATTTGATAACCCAGGTATTGCTATATTTTCATAAGAATAATAAACTACGTTTGCTTCCGCAGTATCCTTATCTATTGGTTTTATGTAAGATGGACCACCATAATTACGTCCACCTATAGTTATAGATTTTGGTCCGATATCAGATCTTCTTAATAACGAAGCGTATTGAGTAGTGGTTTTTTCAATATTATTTGTAAACCTAGGCACTGCGTCATTTAATACTATGTTTAATATATTTTCTTTTTTAATACCAGTTGGTTCTTCTTCAAGATAATTAGTAGAATCTTTTAAATATTCAAATAACTCTAGCGCAAAAGGCAAAATGGTTTTATGCGTCTCATTTATTTTCCAAACATGTTTGCCATAATTTGTTAAATTTATTCTAGGATGTTTGGCTCCATGTCCGCTTACCCAACTATCAAACGGAAATTGTTCAGGGATTCTCCTTACTTCTGGAATAAAAAAATAAATCTCCCAGAGACGATTTAATTCTGTATGTAAGTTTATTGTACCACTTCTTATAGAAGCATCGATTCTGTTCATAGTCGACCCTTTAAAAATAGACACAATAGCAATTAATAAAACCCGAATAATATTTTTATGTCTTGAACTTGAATCATTTTCTCTTATTACACGTTGTAATTCATCAATTATTCGTTTAACATTATCTTTTGTACATGGAGCGCCTAGGTCATAGCGATTTATGAATTGTTCGCACATTTTTTTCCCATCACCATATGGTCCTTTTTCTCTATCGTTAAAACTAGCATGTAACGTTGTTACTAAAAAATAAAGAA
>Ga0136644_10002847_pt1 | contig 13059 bp, 18 predicted proteins | sample C_130820_EF_Meta_FD_94780 | JGI IMG/M metagenome (GOLD analysis project Ga0136644, IMG submission 94780) | Freshwater microbial communities from Lake Croche, Canada to study carbon cycling - C_130820_EF_MetaG (v2) (version 2) | ecosystem: Environmental > Aquatic > Freshwater > Lake | place... | reverse complement strand
TTGGACGATTTGGCGCGGTCGGCTCCGGCCGGGTTGAAACTGTATCAGCAAGCGTTATTGCAAGCGATCAAAGAGGCCGGATGGATCGATTGCGGCCGCGTCGCCGCGCGCGGGTTAGAGTCTAAGCGCCACGTATACTGCGCCCCTGATCTTGCGGCCGCGGGCGCGTCTACGCTGCGTCGGATGGTAGAACCGGACTATAACCCGGCACAATGAAAAACGGCCCCGTGGGGCCGCTCTTATAAGTCTAGGGTGATCACTAGGATGGCGGCCAATATGGCCGCAATCACTAACGACATAGGGCCGCGATAATCGCGTCCGATAGGATGACGCTGCAAACGATAACCCATCCGATCAATGCGGCCGCCGCGTAGGTTTCGAGTTTCATTGTGTACCCTTAAATTTCAAGGATGGCGCAGCGCAGCGCGCTGGTAGAGTACGGCGCGCCGTCGGGCGTTTTCTTCACGCCCATATCATCCAATAAGACGCGCAAGCATTCGGCCGCGACGCTGGCGTTTTTATGGCGTCGACGATACTGGCGCGCCAGCGAATATAGATATTCGTCATTGTTGATCCACAATGACACGTTCCAATGATTCCAATTTTTGTGTCCTTGATACATTACTTTCCCCTTAGACTGCTATGTCGTTATGTTCAAAATACCACTCGTCGCTGTACCAAGTGTGCCAACCTTGATCCGAATGGGCGATAATTTGACGGAACCCGCACGAAGTAGTGCGAGTGTAAAATTCATTTATGCTGCCGTCCCTGATTGATTGGCGCGCAGCGTCAAGCGCTTCGTAATATTGCATTAGAATGACTCCAGCGTCCAAGCGGGCGCAGCATAAGCGGTTAACCCTTCCGGGTCGCGGTAAGGCATCAGGCATCCAAAAAAGTCGGGTTCTTCAAGCGTAACGGCCGCGCATGACGTGCCGTTATGCCAGATTTTAGGCGCCCACGTTTTCCCCAATAGCTTGTTAGCGGCCGCAAATTTTGCGAGCACGGCCGGGTTTATCTGAGCGGGTTCCCCTGAGCATTTTTGCGGAATGACGCGCGCAACGTCGGGAAACTTGCCGTCAACGGCCGCCCATCCGATTGTCATGCCACCCACTACGCTAATCGTACCCTTCAACCCGTCGTCAGTTTCAATGACGGCCGCGTCAAGTTTATTTTTCGCGGGTTTGAGCATTTTCACTGCGTCGAGCGGTAGCAGAATCGTTACCTTGTCGCTGACTTCGTTTTCAGCGCGCAGCGTGCGATGGATGCCCAAGCAATGACCATCAGTAGCGGTTAGAATCGTACGGTTCTGATCCGCTTCGACCCGAACCGTGTTCAGATAGTAGCGAATATCCTGATCAGCGCTGAATTGTGAAATTGCGCGCAGCGCTGAGAGTTTGACGTTGATTTTCATTGAGTGCACCTTAGGTTAGTGTGATCGGACAAAACGCCCGTCCATGCGCGCATTGTGGCGCGCGCATGGGCTGGAATTTTAGGCCGCTACAGTTTCGCGCTCACGTCGCGAGTCCTCATATAATCGACACAATTTCGCAATTTCGTCGACGTCAGCGTGCACGTTGTCGCTGTAACCGTCGCAACATTCGCTCCACACTCCGTCGACGTCATCGTGCATTAGCTGGATGCAAGCGTGAAGTTTCCACGCTTTCCCGATACCGGCAAGCGAATGTAGTTCTTCCCGGTATGCTGCGTGTGCCGGATACTTGGCGAGAAAATCACGCTGATGCGCGGCCGCTTTTTCGTACACGTCGACGATGTTGTTACCGGGTTTGACTTTACCGGCCATTTTCCATCCGAATCCGTGGTTTTTGAGAACCGTACCATCCGAACGATAGGATTTTACGTAGTCAACGTAAACCAAGCGCCCAATTTCAGTCCCGTGTTTTGATAGTGTTGCCATTGTGTGTTTTCCGTAGGTTAGTGAAGTGTGGCGCGCCGTGTGGCGCGCCGTTGATTATTAGGCGATAAATTCTGGGTGACGATCAAGCTGCAGCTTGCTGGCGATCGCGCGCAATTCAGTTTGACTGCGCGTGGTGCGCGCGCTGCGGATCAGCGTGGCGATGGCGCGCGCTGCGGTATCGCGCATACCGTGCGCAATGTAAAGGTCAAGGCGGGAAACTTCGCGCTGTTCTGATTTGGTCATTTTGTGCACTCCTGTTAGTGCGCCGCGAACTGCAGCGCATGTGAGTACTGTACACGCGCGGATTACGCTTGTCAACAAGTTTTTGACTAGGGGAAACCCTAATCTGAGAGTGTGGACACTTTGTTAGCGTTTTGTGAGCCAAAAAACGAGGGTAAGTGTCCACACAAAATGGCGTAACGGCGCGGGTTTGAGGGCTGTACCCGCATGTTAACTAGTCTACTTTTGAAAAAAGTTGAATTTTATAATATAGGGGATTTTGCTGGACGACGGCCCCCAAATTGGCGCGCGTTTTTCCCAGCGCGATTTTTTACCCGGCTAAAAACCGCTCACATGTGGGTACACGCTCACACACTAAAAAATAATACGATTCTGCAACATGGCAAACAGGCGGGTACACGTACACGGCTAACCGATTTTTTAGGATGGCAAACAGGCGGGTACACCGGGTACACGTCCGCCCGCCCGCGCATGGCATGGGGCCGCACCGGCCATTGTGCCCATGGCAAACAGGCGGGTACACGAGGGGGCCGGGTAGGGCCTTGGCCCGACCGGTCACGGTAACGCACCCCCCGCAAACATTTTTTAAAATTTTTTTGTTACACTTCAGCCATGTTCAAATCTTTGCCACTAACTGTCAGAAATGTTCAGGCAACTGAGGCGCGTCTTCAGTCCATCTACGACGCGGCAAAGTTAGGTCTGAAAGGTGACTCGCTGGCGCTGGCGGCTGGTATGCTGCCCGCTGAGTACCGGCAACTGTGTCAGCTAGATCCGTTAGCGGAAATGGCTGAACAAAAAGGCCGCGCTGACAATGAAAGAGAAATTTCGCAGGTTCTCAATAGCGCGGCGTTAGGTGGCGACGCCAAGGCCGCGTTAGAGATCCTGCGTCACCGTCACGAGTGGACGGCCAAGCAAGAAGTTAGTGTTGATGTATATCAACGGATCAGCATCACACAGGCGCTAGAAGCCGCGCAAACCAGAGTGCTAGAGAATGCAAAAAACGATCTATACATCAGCCGAAGAGCAGACATTGATGACGCGGTTGTGGTCACCCGCGATAGCGAACGATCCTGAAGCGTTTGTACTGTTCGCGTTTCCTTGGGGCCAGCCCAATACACCGTTAGCTAAGTTCAGCGGCCCGCGCAAATGGCAGCGCGAAATACTGCGTGACATTGCCAAGCACATTAAAGTCAACGAAGGTAAGGTCAACATGGACACGCTGCGCGAGGCGGTGTCTAGCGGGCGAGGGATTGGTAAGTCGGCGTTAGTTAGCTGGCTAATCCTGTGGATGTTGTCCACGCGGATCGGTTCGACGGTCATCGTGAGCGCCAACAGCGAAGCGCAATTAAGGTCGGTCACTTGGGGTGAGTTAACCAAGTGGCAAGCAATGATCATCAACAGCCATTGGTGGGAGATCAGCGCAACAAAGATTGTTCCGGCGCAATGGCTGACCGAACTGGTCGAGCGGGACTTAAAGAAAGGGACGCGCTACTGGGCAGCGGAAGGCAAGCTCTGGTCAGAAGAAAACCCAGACGCTTACGCCGGGGTACACAACCACGACGGGATGATGTTGATCTTTGACGAGGCGTCTGGTATTGCTGACGCGATCTGGTCAGTCGGTGCGGGGTTCTTCACAGAAAATATTCTGGACCGCTATTGGTTTGCGTTTAGCAACCCCCGGCGCAACAGCGGGTATTTCTTTGAGACGTTTAATAGTAAGCGTGATTTTTGGCAGACGCGCCAGATAGATGCGCGCACGGTCGAGGGGACGGACAAGCAGGTCTACGAGCAGATTATTGCGGAGTATGGCGAGGATTCAATCCAGGCGCGCGTAGAGGTGTACGGTGACTTTCCAAGCGCGGGTGAGGATCAGTTCATCTCGCCAATGATCGTCGAGGACGCATTTAAGCGGCCTAAGTACAAGGACGAAACCGCGCCTATAGTAATAGGGGTCGACCCGGCGCGCGGTGGTCTGGACTCAACTGTGATTGTAGTTCGCCGGGGCCGGGACATTGTGGCGATCAAACGGTACAAGGGTGAAGATACGATGTCAATTGTCGGTCGTGTCATTGACGCGATTGATGAATACAAACCGACGCTAACTGTAATAGACGAAGGCGGTTTGGGCTACGGTATACTTGACCGATTAACAGAACAACGGTATAAGGTACGGGGGGTGAACTTTGGTTGGAAAGCCAAGAACCCCGTAATGTGGGGCAACAAACGGGCTGAAATGTGGGGCGCGATGCGCGAGTGGTTAAAGACTGCCAGCATCCCGCAAGACAAGATGCTCAAGGATGATTTGGTTGGGCCGATGAAAAAGCCCAACTCAGCGGGTACGATCTTTCTGGAAGGCAAGAAAGAAATGAAGGCTAGAGGACTGGCATCACCTGACGCAGCCGACGCGCTGGCGGTGACATTTGCTTATCCTGTAGCGCATCGTGAGTACGTCGAACGGCCTCGTACTCTTACGATGAATCGTGACGCAATGGCCGGATCTTGGATGGGTGCATAAATGCTTAAAAAGTCTGCTTCACCAAAAGCCTTCAAAGAAAACATTAAAACTGAAGTAAAGGCCGGTAAGCCGGTCAAACAAGCAGTTGCGATTGCATACGCAACCAAACGCGCGGCGGCAAAGAAATGAGTAAGCCAGGTTTGTACGCCAATATTCATGCCAAGCAGGAACGAATTAAGGCTGGTTCTGGCGAAAAAATGCGTAAACCCGGATCTGCCGGAGCGCCAACCGCTAAAGACTTCAAAGAGTCTGCAAAGACTACCAAGAAAAAGTAGATGGCTTCTAACGCGTTAGCCCCAAGAGCAAAGAATGCACTTGTGCAAGATCCACTACAGGAACTGCTAACGCGCGCGGCTGCTTATCCTCAGTACAATGATTTGGTTAATTTTTTGATGTTGCGTCAAGCGATGCCTCAAATAAAGCAGGAATATTTAGGGCCGTTTAGAGCGGGGGAATTTGTCTATAGCGGGTTTGACGGCCCAGGTACGATTGGCCTAAGTCATGGCGCAGAACCAAGTACGGTAGTACATGAGTTAACCCATGCGGCAGATCGTCAACTAGGGAATATGTCGTATGATTTAGAAGAGCGTCACCGTAGAGAGACGTCTTTTCTTGACAGGCTTATGGGTAAATCTTCACTTACGCCTGAAGAACAACGCTTCGTATTGGCTAGAAAAAAGTTAGATTTTGATGTTAATAAAGATAGATCAAACCCTAACAGATTTCCAAAACAAGAGTTTGTAAATAGATTAGCGCCAGAATGGGCTAAAAAACACTATGATTACAGGGCAAACGACAAGGAATTAGCGGCGTATGGCATGGGTGGTACAGTTAGCCCAAACGTTTACAACGCTGCGCCCGCGCATATTGACCCCACAATGGCTACAGAATTTTCAATCATGTTAGACTTGGCGCAACGCGCGCAAGCTAAAGCGGGTAAAAAATGAAGAAAGGCGTATCGTTATCGGTCGGGCGTGGTGAGAAGTTGCCAGCCAGCAAAGGCGCAGGTCTGACCGAGAAAGGGCGTGAGAAGTACAATCGGGAAACTGGTAGTCACTTGAAAGCGCCAGCGCCTAACCCAAAGACAGAAGCCGATAAAGGCAGGAAATCTAGTTTCTGCGCTAGAATGGAAGGCGTTGTAGCCCATGCTTCTGGCGATGCAGAGCGGGCTAAAGCGTCACTTAAACGCTGGAAGTGTTGATGGCTGACTCTCATCCCTTGGTCTTAATTGGTTTAAGCAGAGATGGCTGACTACACCGGAATTAACGCTGTTGGCAACGTCGCGTTGGGTGGCAAACCACTCAAAAGCGACTCGGATGTGCTGTCAACAGCGCGGGATCGCCTGTCAATGGCAATCTCGGCGTATTCCGAATCGCGTGAAGACGAGCTAGACGACCTGCGTTTTTACGCTGGTAGCCCTGATAACCAATGGCAATGGCCCGCCGATGTGCTGGCAACCCGTGGTGCGGTGCAGGGGCAGACGATTAACGCGCGGCCCTGCTTGACGATTAATAAGCTGCCGCAGCACGTCCACCAGATTACCAACGACCAGCGCCAGAACCGGCCTAGCGTGAAGGTCATCCCGGTTGATGACAACGCTGATGTTGAGGTTGCCGAGATTTTCAACGGCATGATTCGGCACATCGAGTACATATCAGATGCTGATGTGGCTTACGATACGGCTTGTGAGAACCAAGTGGCCTACGGTGAGGGCTATATTCGGGTTCTGACCGAGTATTGCGACGACGATACGTTTGACCAAGACATCAAGATTGCCCGCGTTCGCAATAGTTTCTCGGTCTACATGGACCCGCTGATTCAAGACCCGTGCGGCAGCGACGCCAAGTGGTGTTTTATCACCGAGGATCTGTCCAAAGAAGAATACGGTCGGCTTTTCCCGAATGCTTCGCCTTTGTCTACGCTTGAGACGCTTGGTGTTGGCGATCAGAACCTAAGTCAATGGTTAAATACCGATACGATCCGGATTGCGGAGTATTTTTACTGCGATTACGAGCGCAAAACGCTGAATTTGTACCCCGGAAACGTGACTGCGTTTGAGGGTACGCCGGAAGACAAGCAGTTAAAGGCGGTTTACGGCAAACCGAAGAAAACGCGCCAAGCGGATATTAAGAAAATCAAGTGGTGCAAAATCAACGGCTACGAAATCCTTGAAGAACAGGAATGGGCCGGTGATTGCATCCCTGTTGTGCGGGTGATCGGCAACGAATACGAGGTTGAGGGACGCATTTACATCAGCGGGCTGGTCAGAAACGCTAAAGACGCCCAACGGATGTACAACTATTGGACTAGCCAAGAGGCAGAAATGCTGGCGCTGGCTCCAAAGGCCCCGTTTATTGGTTATGGTGGGCAGTTTGAGGGGTATGAAACCCAATGGAAGACCGCAAACACCCAGAATTGGCCTTATTTGGAGGTCAATCCAGATGTAACGGACGGCCAGGGTGCTGTATTACCGTTACCGCAACGTGCGTTGCCGCCAATGGCCCAAACTGGTCTGATTCAGGCCAAAATGGGGGCGTCGGAAGACATAAAATCGGCAACTGGACAGTACAACGCATCACTTGGGCAGCAATCAAACGAGCGTTCTGGCAGGGCTATTCTTGCCCGCCAGCGTGAGGGTGACGTTGGTACTTATCACTACCAAGACAACCTAGCGCGGGCTGTACGGCACATTGGTCGGCAATGTGTTCAGTTGATCCCAAAGATTTACGATACGCAGCGCATCGCCCGCATTATCGGGTTGGACGGCGAGACGAAGATGGTAAAGATTGACCCGACGCAACAGGAACCTGTGCGTAAGATCCAGAACCAAGAGGGTATTGTGATCGACAAGATCTACAACCCTTCAGTTGGCAAGTACGACGTAGTGGTTGCGACTGGTCCGGGCTATGCCACCAAGCGCCAAGAGGCTCTTGAGGCGATGGCGCAATTGCTGCAAGGCAACCCGCAGTTGTGGGCGGTCGCTGGCGACTTGTTTGTCAAGAATATGGACTGGCCTGGGGCGCAGGAGATGGCAAAGCGGTTTGCCAAGACGATTGATCCCAAGCTCATGGGTGACGCCGAGGATAATCCTGGTTTGCAAGCAGCGCAGCAGCAGATGCAAGCGATGGCGGCAGAGTTGGATCAGTTGCACAATATGCTGCAAAATGTCGGCAAGTCAATGGAAGCGCAGGACATGGAGCGCAAAGATTACGAAGCTAAGATCAAGGCGTTTGACGCTGAGACTAAGCGTATCGCAGCGGTTCAAGCCGGTATGTCTGAGGAGCAGATCCAAGACATCGTTATGGGTACGCTGCATGGCATGATTACGAGTGGCGATCTGGTTGGCGAGATGCCGGGTCGGGAAACAAACGAAATGCTGCCGGAATCGGCTGAGTACGCACCACAGCAAGGAATGATGCAATGACGCAAACAGAAGCATTCGCTTTGTTTGAGTACAAAGACGGTAAACTATACTGGCGCGTAAGGCCATCCCGTGGTGTTTACGCAGGAGACGAGGTTGGATCTATTTGTTCAACTGGCCATCGGCGCTTGATGTACAAACGCAAACTTTATTCAGTCCACAGAATAGTTTGGCTTATGCATTATGGTTATATGCCTTCAGAAATAGACCACAAAGATACAAACAAATTAAATAATAAAATTGAAAATTTACGGATTGCAAACGGAAAAAATCAACAAAATGTTGGTTTTCGCGTTGACAATAGTTCTGGGGCTAAAAACGTATACTGGCATAGACCAACTAACCGCTGGTCAGTTATTGTAACCGCTAATAAAGTTAGGCATAATTTGGGTTATTTTAATGATATTGAACTAGCAGATTTGGTCGCTACAGAATCGCGTGACAAATATCACGGGGCGTTTGCAAATCATGGTTAATAAAGTTGCCGATTTTGTAGGTTTGCTGTTCTTAGGGCGTGATGTAGCGCACAGCGTTCATTTGAATACCCGCAGTTACAGCAAGCACAAAGCGTTGCAGAAGTTCTACGAGCTAATCATTGAAGCGGCAGATGACTTTGCCGAAGCCTATCAAGGTCGGCATGGTTTGATTGGTCCGATCACGTTGATGTCGGCAAAGAAAACGACCAATATTATTGAGTTTTTGGAAAGCCAACTGGCTGAGATTGAAGCTGCTCGATACGAAGTTGTTGACAAGACTGATATGTCATTGCAGCAGTTGATTGACAACATCATTGAAGTTTATCTTCGTACTCTATACAAACTACGCTTTTTAGCGTGAGGTAATCATGGCTGCAACATATAAGTATCTAACGGCCTCGGCTAACGTCAAGCCGATGGGTGGCAAGCTCAAAGGCATCTTCGTATCTGCTGCTAGTAGTACGCCGACAATTACGGTGTACAACAGCGCAGCCGCAACCACCACCGACACGATTGTTGGGGTGTTTACGCCAACTGGTGCGACCAGTTATGTGTTTACGGGCGACGAGGGCGGGGTTTACTTTAGCTCTGGCCTGTATGTGGCGATTAGTGGGACTGTTAATGCAACGGTTTTCTTTGAGTAAAACATGGCAAATACCACCATTACAGGACTACCGTCAGCAACCACCCCGTTATCGGGGTCTGAAGTTGTCCCTGTTGTCCAAAACGGCGTAACCAAACAGGTTCCCGTTAGTTACGTTGGCGGCGGTTCTGGAACGGTCACAAGTGTTGCAACCGGGGCAGGTCTGACTGGTGGTCCGATTACCAGTAGTGGTTCAATTAGTTTGGCGGCTACCACGGTTGCGCCTGGTAGTTATACCAACGCGAGCATTACGGTTGACGCTTATGGTCGGGTGACTGCGGCGTCTGGTGGCTCGGCTCCGGTTACGAGCGTGACGGGAACGGCTAATGAGATTACGTCTAGTGGCGCGGCGGCGGTTACGTTGTCGTTACCGGCTGCGTTGACGTTTACGGGTAAGACGGTTACGGGTGGCACGTTTACTGGCGGCACGATTAACAACGCGCCAATTGGTGCTACGACGCCAGCTACGGGGGCGTTTACTACACTTACGACCTCAACGGGTCAGGTTACGACTGCGCCAAGCAGCGCAAACGATCTGGTCAACAAGGCTTATGTTGACTCGCTCTCTACTGGTCTGACGTTCCATACGGCGTGTAATCTTGCGACTACGGGCGCTCTGCCGACGGTAACGTACAACAACGGTTCTAGCGGTGTTGGCGCAACGCTGACTGCAACGGCAAACGGTGCGCTGTCGGTTGATTCAACGACGCCTAGCTTGGGCAATCGGATTCTTGTTAAGAATCAGGTAACCACGTTGCAAAACGGTGTGTACGTTGTCACTACGGTCGGTGATGGATCTACGCCATTCGTGCTGACCCGTGCTACGGACATGAACACGGCGGGTACGGGCTACAACCAAGTCAATACCGGCAATTATTTCCTGATTACGGCTGGAAGCTCGTTGATTAACACCTCTTGGGTGTTGACCACGTTGCAGCCGATTACGATTGGCACGACTGGGCTGGTGTTTTCGCAGTTTTCGACTGGCGGCACGCTTTATACAAACGGCGCTGGTTTAACGCTGTTTGGCAACGAATTCAGCATTACTAACACGGCAGTTACGGCAGGTAGCTACGGTAGTGGCTCGCAGATCCCTACGTTCTCGGTCAACTCTCGCGGCCAGTTAACGGCAGCGACAAACGCCAGCATTGCAATTGCTGGCTCGCAGATTACGTCTGGGACGGTCGGTATTACCTATGGTGGTACGGGTGCAAACTCGCAGCAGGGCGCAATCAATGCGCTGGCCGGAGCCACAACGTCTGGGTATTTCTTGCGTGGTAATGGCACAAACGTGTCAATGTCTACCATTCAAGCTGCCGACATTCCTACGCTTAACCAGAACACAACGGGTAACGCGGGTAACGTAACGGGTACGGTTGTAATTGCCAACGGTGGTACAGGGCAGAACACCAAAGCTGCTGGTTTCAATGCGTTGTCTCCGATCACGACCACGGGTGATTTGATTGTCGGGTCTGGGCTTAACGCGGCAGATCGACTGGCTATTGGCACGACCGGCCAGGTTCTGAAATCAACCGGAACAACTGCAACTTGGCAGAATCTGGGCGCGGTTACTTCGGTTGGGATGTCTGTTCCGGCGTTTTTGTCGGTTGCCGGATCGCCGGTCACAAGCACGGGGACGTTTGCGGTTACGTTGTCTGGTACTGCGTTGCCGGTGGCAAACGGTGGTACGGGTCAAACGACCGCAACGGCAGCATTTAACGCGTTGTCGCCTATCACAACGACTGGCGATCTCATTATTGGTAACGGGACCAATAGCGCAACTCGGTTGCCGATTGGCGCAACATCTGGCTATGTGCTGACCTCTAATGGCACTACTGCTACCTGGTCGCCACCTACGGCAATTGGTGGTGTGACCACGTTTAGCGGTGGTTCAACTGGTTTGACGCCAGCCACGGCAACTGCTGGAGCGATTACGCTTGGCGGCAAGTTGGGTACTGCGTATGGTGGTACTAACCTTAGTACATTTACGGCTAATAGCGTTCTTTATGCCAGTAGCTCAAGCGTCTTGGCATCTAACAGTACGCTGACGTATGACGGTAGCATATTCAAAACCAGCGGCGGTGCTTCTTATCAATACCTTGATGTATTAAGCGCAAGCGGATTTTCTGGCGCTCGTTTTTCGTCTGCTGGAACTCTAGGAACAGACAGTTTTGATATTTATCAAGGGTCAACTTATTGCGTAATTAACAATAGGGCAAACACCCCTATTATTTTTTACGTCAACAACTTGCAACAGGCTTACTTAGATACGACTGGCTTGGGGATTGGTAAATCTTCGCCGGGGTCTAAACTTGACGTTAAAGGCACGATTAGACTGTCTGGTGCTACGTCTGGTTATGTTGGTCTTGCACCTGCTGCTGCTGCGGGTTCTACGACTTACACGTTGCCATCCGCTGACGGCACGTCGGGTCAGTTTTTGTCTACTAGCGGATCGGGTACGTTGTCGTGGTCTTCTGCTCCTGCTGCTACAACACCTGGCGGCAGCGACACCCAAGTTCAATACAACAATTCTAGTGCTTTTGCCGGATCAGCAAACCTAACCTTTAACGGCACGACGCTTACCGCTGCTGGTTTGGCCGGGCCACTCAACGGCACGGTTGGGGCTACGACTCCGACAACGGGTGTGTTTACGACTGCCAAGGCTATTGCAGCCGCAACGCAAGACTCAGTAACTTTGCAAGGGCGGGCTGGTGGAACGTCTAGTTACGGCGTAACGATTACCCCTACCACTCTCACGGCGAGCCGCACCCTGACCCTGCCAGACGCAAGCGGAACGATTCTGCAAAGCGGGACGACGGTAACGACGGCGCAGGGCGGTACTGGCCTGACATCCTTCACCGCCAACGGGGTGGTATACGCATCTAGTTCTAGTGCGTTGGCTACTGGGTCGGCGCTGGTGTTTGATGGGACGAATTTGGGGGTTGGGACTAGTTCGCCTTCAAGCTACGGTAAATTAGCTGTTCAAACCGATGGGGGAACTGGAACGGCTATTGCTGCATACAGCCCCTCAACAACCAATGGCGCAAAACTGCGGTTGTTTGACAACTACAGTTACGCTGCAATTGAAGGAATCCCCGTAACTGCCACTGCATCAACTGACCTTAGCTTTGTTGCGGGTGGTTCCTCAAAGATGCGCCTAGACTCCTCCGGCAACCTTGGTATTGGGACGAGTTCGCCTGCACAGAAACTGTCAATTCAAGGCGCGACTTTTGTAGGAGCTTCTTTTAACGGCCAAGCTATTGGCGATGTAAGTGCGGAACGTATTCGAATTGGATACAAAAACGGAACACCTGATACAGGTCTCGTTCCCGCTCAAATTATTGCGGACACAGCGCTTTTACAATTTGCATCACGAGACACGGCTGCTGGAGCAATTACATTTGCTACAGGTTCTGGCATTCCAGAACGTATGCGCCTCGACGGCTCCGGCAACCTCGGTATTGGGACAGCCTCCCCAAACGCATCAGCCATTCTAGACGCGCAAAGCACCACCAAGGGCGTGAGGATGCCCAACATGACTACAACGCAAAAGAATGCGATTAGTAGTCCTGCTGCTGGTCTGATGGTGTTTGATACGACGTTGGCAAAATTGTGTGTTTATAGCGGTTCTGCTTGGCAGACTATTACTTCGGTTTAAGGGGTAACATGATTCAAATTGATGGGAAAACAGTTGATTTGACAAAGCCCCAGACATGGGGAAATTCAATCCAAATTAAACCCAATGGCTTTATTCAACAGACCAAAAACGGCGTGACAACTATTGTTCAGCCTACACCACAACCTTTAAAGGAAGCAAAATGACCACTTTCAACTGGCAAATTGAGCAAC
>Ga0136644_10002846_pt1 | contig 13059 bp, 9 predicted proteins | sample C_130820_EF_Meta_FD_94780 | JGI IMG/M metagenome (GOLD analysis project Ga0136644, IMG submission 94780) | Freshwater microbial communities from Lake Croche, Canada to study carbon cycling - C_130820_EF_MetaG (v2) (version 2) | ecosystem: Environmental > Aquatic > Freshwater > Lake | place: Lake... | reverse complement strand
GAATAAAATATCCAACTTGCTCCTTCCAAAATTAATATTTTTTTTTTTGAATTTTTTAAGTATTTAAAAATTTTATATATAATAATTGGTAATACTATTATTTTAAAAAAGGGTTTATTTCTAATTAATTTTATATTTACAATTTTTTTTTTCTTTATATTGAACTGTGAAACTTGAAATAAGCGTTTATTTGAAACCGGCCAAGAATAAAAGAAATCATAAACGACTACTCCAGAGCCGGTTTTAACAGGATAAACGTCAAAAAAACTTACTATTGCTGTTTTCATATTTAATTTAAAATATACGCTATAAGTAATAAAATAATTATTATTTTAGAATATAGATTTACTTTTTTATGAATACTCAAATTAAGGAAAAAAAACATATAATTTCACTTATATTTTATTTATTTTGGTTTAGTTTAATATTGTCAATAAATACTAAAATAGAAGAACTAGGTTTATTAGGAAAGACACTTATAGAGAGTATAAATAGTCTAAGATTAATTATTCCATTAATATTATCTGCAATATTTATTATATTAAATTTTTTTTTTATATATTCCAAGAAAAAACCTAACCATTCTTATACTTTTTTATATTTATGGTTAGGATATTTTTTAACTCAAATAATAGCTGAATTTATTTTCTATGATATATTTTCCATTGAAAATATTTATTTAGTAATTCTTGGATTGGGTAGCTTTAGTTTATTTTTTTTAATTTATTTTTTTAAAATTGAAGTTGAAAATTTTTTAAAAATTTTAGTACTACTTATTACTACAATTTCTATTTGCTTACTTTTTATATTTATTATTAAATATGGAATTAAAAGTAATTTTAATCTGCATGATATAATCGATCAAGATGTCAAGTTGCTAAATCAGTCGACACAAAGAATTACTGGTTTATCTAGAGTTTTAGCTGTAGCTAACTTATTTTTAATATTATTTTATTTATTTAAATCTCTAAAAAAATATCAAAAATTTATTTATTTTTTTTTAATTACCTTTTTATCAATTATAATTATTTCTACACAAGCCAGAGGAACTTTTTTATGCTACTTTTTATCTTTGGTTTATTTATTATTTTTTTTAACTAACCAGAACATAAAAGAAAAAATAAAATTAATAATTATTTTATTAGTATTGCCAATTTTTTGTTACATATTAATTAATATTGCTTTTGAATACCCGTCTATCAAACATGAGAATACTTTTAATCTAAATAATCAAATTCAAAAAAATACGTTTATAAATAAATTTACTAATCAAAGGTATTTTCTAAAACATGACTCTGGAAGAATTGATTTATGGAATAATATTTTAAAAAAATATGATTATCAAAATATATTTGGGTACGGTCCCCAAGCAGATAGAAAATTACTTAAAACTGGCGATTTGGTTATTGATCGTTATGGCAATAATGTATCAAATGCATTCATATATGCATTTATTTGCGGAGGATATTTAGGATTAATATTTTTTATTTTAATAAATATGAATATTATTATGACTGTTGTAAATTTATCTGAAATAAAAAAATTTAAAAATAATTTTTATTACAATTTATCTTTAGTGTATTTAGTTTTTTTTTTAATTAGACAACTATTTGAGAATAGTTTCTCATTATTTAGTATTGATTTTCTTATAGTAATAACATCTCTTGCTATTATAAATAAATATTTAAGAAATGATCATGCAAAAAATTATAATTTTAAATTTTTAAAATATTGATAATAAGATTCTAAACCATTCTTCAAGCTAATTGTAGGGTACCAGCCATAATTATTAATTAATGTTGTATCTAATTTTCTTTCCTTAACTCCGTCAGGATATTTTTTATTAAATAATATTTTTCCCTCAAATTTAACTATTTTCTTTATTAATTCTGCTAATTTTTTTATACTTAAATAATCGTGACCACCGATATTTATATAACTTTCCGAAAACTTTTTCTTTAAACAAAAAAGAACTAATTTTGCTAAATCATCTACATGTAAAAATTCTCTCTTAACTAGTCCTGTTCCCCATACTTCAACATGTTTTCTTTTTTTAATTTTAGCTTCATGAAATTTTCTTATTAAAGCTGGAATTACATGTGATGATTTTGGATTAAAATTATCATTTTCGCCATAAAGATTGGTCGGTTGTAATGTTATATAATCTTTCTTATATTTTTTTTTTATATAGTCGGCATACTTAAGTGTTGCAATTTTTGATAAAGCATAGCCTTCATTTGTTTTCTCTAAATATGAAGACAATAAATATTTTTCTTTAATAGGTTGCTTAGAAAACTTAGGGTAAATACATGCTGAACCTAAATTAATAAATTTTTTTACATTAAAATTTAAACTTGATTTTAATAAATTAAAACCAATTAGGGTATTTTGATATATATAATCATCTTGATATAAACTATTATCTAGAATACCGCCAACTCTACCTGCGGCATTAATAACAATATCTGGCTTATTATTTCTAAACCAGTTATGAACCGCAAGTTGATTAGTCAGATCAAGTCTTTTTCTTGGGCAATGAATAATAGAATATTTATTATTTAATATTTTATATATAGCTTGACCTACCATTCCCTCTTGTCCCGCTATATATATTTTTTTTATCTTCAATTGTTAAAAAATCTATCTTATTGAATCTTTATAAAATTTATAATCCTGGCTCATCATTTCATTAATTAACTGCGACACAGTTATTTTAGGTTTCCAATTTAGTTTTCTTCTAGATTTTTGAGAATTTCCTTTTAGATAGGTCACATCTTGAGGTCTAAAATATTTTTTATCGACTTGCATAATTTTCATACCTTTTTTTAAACCTGGGCAAATTCTATTATCAAAACTTTTTATATATGCAGATTCATTAAATCTTCTACCCTTCCAATAAATATCGATTGACAAAAATTTACAGCACTTTTCGAAAAAAAATTTAACTGAATATTCTTTATCTGTAGATATTACGAAGTCATCAGGAACTTTTTGCTGTAAAATTCTCCACTGCATTTCTGCATAGTCTCTAGCATGGCCCCAGTCTCTGTAGGAATGAATATTTCCTAAGTACAATATCTTCTGCAATCCTAAGGCAATTCGACTTAATCCTATAGTAATTTTTCTTGTAACAAATGTTTCCCCTCGTCTTGGAGATTCGTGATTAAATAAAATTCCGTTTACGGCATACATTCCAAATGACTCACGATAATTTCTTGTAATCCAATAACCAAAAAGTTTTGATGTGGCATATGGACTTTGTGGCTGAAATGGAGTTTTTTCGGATTGTCTTTTCACATTAGAGTTTCCAAATAGTTCGGAAGTTGAAGCTTGATAAAATTTTGTTTTTGATTGAAGTCCTAACAACTTTATTGCCTCTAATATTCTTAATGGACCTAAAGCGTTAACTTCAGATGTATAATCTGGAATTTCAAAACTTGTCTTTACATGACTTTGTGCAGCTAAATTATATATTTCGTCTGGCTGAATTTTACTTATTAGCGATATAATATTAGTTGCATCCACGACGTCACCATAATGTAAATAAAAATTACTTTTAAAATGAGGATCAACATATAAATGGTCTACTCTTTGTGTGTTTAACGAAGAAGATCTCCTCTTGATGCCGTGTACTATGTAATTTTTCTTTAATAAAAATTCTAATAAATAAGAACCGTCCTGGCCAGTGACACCTGTTATAAGCGCAACTTTTTTTTTCATTAATTATAAATTTAAGTTTAATTACTTATTTAATTAACTATAAATATTATTATGAAAGTATCAATAATAACAGTATGTTTTAATAGCTCTAAAACAATAGAGTCAACCTTAAATTCTGTTTTAACACAAAGTTATAAAAATATTGAACATTTAATTATTGACGGCAAATCTACAGACGGTACCGTTGAAATCTTAAAAAATTACCCTTTTAAAAACAAAAAGATAATTTCAGAAAAAGATAATGGGTTATATGATGCTATTAATAAAGGACTAAAACTAGCTACTGGTGAAATAATTGCAATTTTAAATTCAGACGACATATATCATTCTTATTTAACGATAGAGAAAATTGTCGACGAAATAAATAAATACAAAAATGTAAATGTTTTTCTTTCTAATGTTGTTTTCTTTTCAGGTAAAAAGTTTAGTAAAATTACACGCTTCTACTCTTCATATAATTTCAAAAAATGGACGTTCAAGTATGGGTTTATGCCTCCACATCCTGGAGTTTTTTTAAGAAGAGAGCTTATAACAAAATACAATTTGAAATATAATAATAGTCTTAGTATTGCGGCAGATTTTGATTTTTTATGTAACATAATTAAAAAAAGAAATATTCGATATAAAGTTATCAAAATAACAAGCGTCAGAATGATGACCGGAGGAATATCTGGAAGAAATATTCTAGCCTATTTAATCTCAACCTATGAGATTCTTAAATCACTGAAAGATAACAATATTCAAAGTAATATATTTAATGTTTTATTAAGAATACCATCAAAAATAAAACAATTTTATTTATTTAATTCAAACAGTTTAAATAAAGATTTTAAATTAAAAGTCTCAAAAAATTATTTTAATTATTTTTCAAATAAGTTTGTAATTTTAAAATCAATTAAAAAATTAGATTTAAATAAAAATTTCATATTATCTGGAATGAACCTTGCTTTCTTAGGTTACTATAGCAAGGGAGATATTAAAAATTATCCTGATTTAATTCATTGGCCTGATGGCTTTTTTAGTAAATTATACGGAAAAAATATAAAAAAAATTCCTGGGAGGGAAATTTTAAGAAAATTAAAACTCAATAAAAGCATTAAAAAAATTATAGTTTATGGAAACATTTCGAAAAAAGGGAAATTGTATTTAAATCATAGGTTTAAGTTACCAATTGCACAAATAAATTTACCATTTGCAAATATATCAAAAATTTTAAAAAAGGTTGATATAAAAACAAGCAAAAAAGAATTAATTTTGATTACTTTACCAACTCCAAAACAAGAAATTATTGCAGAAAAAATTTCTAAATTAAACAAAAATTACAGAATTATTTGTATTGGAGCATCGATAAATATTGCTTGTGGAGAAGAAAAACAAGTGCCATTATTATTAAAAAATTTTGAATTTATATGGAGACTTAGATATGAAACTAAAAGAAGATTTAAGAGATTAATAGAAACCTTTATATACTATGCTTATGGAAAATTTATTACAAAAAGATTATCAAATATAGAAATTGAAACTTTATAATCAAACGGAATATTATTGTTGGGCGTGCGATTATGCCAGGACTTCTGGGGAAGGAAATTTAGCTCGATTATTTATAAAAAAAAATTATGGATTAAATAATACAATAATTTTTACAGCAAACAAAATATTTAAGAATAAAATACTTGGAAAAGTTTTTAATCACAAATATGTTTCGCCTATCATAGGAATAATTTTTTGTTGGTCATTTTTTCTTCTCAAAAAAAAAATTATTTATATTAATTATTTACCCTTGTGGAATTTTTTTTTATTTATATTTTTACCACCAAAAACTATATTGGGACCAATAACAGGTGGCGCCAATTACAATTATAACAAACAATTTATTGTTAGACATATTATATTTCCTTATTTATATAAAATTAGTGAGTTTTTTTTAAATTTGAGAGAAACCAAAAAAATTTTTTCTACAGATTTATTAAAAAAATATTTATCAAAAAATACAGTAAATAAAAGTAGTTTTAATTATGTATTTAATTTTTACAATCCTAAAATAAAAAAACAAAAAGATATAGATTTTTTAATTTATTACCGTCAACACTTTAATAAAGAGAATTTTTTTCCTTTTAAGTTAATAAAGAAATTAATATCATTAAATTTTAAAATTCATATTGTCGGTAATTATTTGCCAAATACCTCAGTGGTAAATCATGGATTTATGAATAATAATAAAATTAATGACTTATTGGCTAGAACTTATTTTACAATTTCCTCAAATGAGAATATTTATGGAATTTTTGCAATGGAATGTTTTAATAATCATGTAAAAATAATCGTACAAAAGTTTAAAAAAAGTAGTACTATTTATTTCAAGGATAAATTTTTATTTATAAACTACAATTCAATCTATTCATTAAAGAACTTAAAAATCTATAAAGAAAAAAAATAACTATTTTATTATATTTAATTTCGCAGACTTTATCTCAATAATTTTATCAAAACATTCAGAAAAACTATTAATATCATGGGTGACCATAATGATAGTTTTCTTACCCTTAAATGATAAAATAATTTTTTTAATTAGGTCTTTAGTATTTGCATCTAAAGCCGACGTAGGTTCATCCAAAATCATTATATCGCTATCTTTGTAAAGCGCTCTTGCTAAAGAAACCATTTGTTTTTGACCGCCTGAAAGATAAATTCCGTCGTTACCAACATTGGTATTTAATTTTTCTGGTAAATCCTTAAAGTAATCATTGAGTTTTAAAGCTTCAACAATTGTATTAAATTTTAGTAAATCAACATCTTTCTCTTCAACTAAGACAATATTCTTTTTAATGACGCTATCTAATAAAAAAATATTTTGCTGAACATAACTTAGGTTTAATAACCAATTATTTTTGCAACTATATAAACTTGAAAAATTGTCAATTAAGATTTTTCCTTCAGATGGTTCAAAAAAACCTGCTATTAGATTTAAAAAAGTACTTTTTCCAGATCCATTTTTTCCAATAATACATATTGCATCACCTTTTTTAATATTTAAATTAATCTTATCTAAAATTTTTTTTGATTTGTCAGAATAATAAAAGCTTACATCTTTAATATTAATAGAGTCGTTAAATATATAATCCTGCTCTATATTAACTAACTTAGAATTAGAATGTTTTTTAAATTCATTTAGAATTGCTACAAAAGAGGGATAGTAGAATTTTAAATTTTGACCATTCATTATAATTCTACTAAATGAGGACAGTAGCCTAAATAAAACAATTATAAAAAGTCCGAAAATTGGGATTAGTTTAGTTATATCAGCAGTAACGAAAACAAAATAAAGCAAAGCTATTGATAAACTAAATACACCAACTATTTCTAACCAATATCTTTGAATATTATTTAAAAAATTAAGTCTGGCTAAAGAGTCGTTTAAAGAAGTAATGGCAATATTAAAAATATGAACAAAATCCTTCTCTAACTTATAAATGATTATATCTTTAAAACCTTTTGCGCCCTGATAAATAATTTCTTGGGCACTACCAATATACTCTCTGTAATTTTTTGCCCAACGTGTGACACGAGATTTAAAAAATAAAGTATAAATTGTAACTACTGAAAAAAAAATAGTAAAAGAGAATAAAAATATTTTATAATTGATTATAAATAATAAAATAGAAATTCCAAAAATAAAGATGATTTCCGTAACAAAATTTACCAAGCTTACCAAAAAAGTATTTAAATTATTAGTATCGGTATTTATTTTCTGCAAAAATTTATTTGATGATTCTTTTAAGAATAATGAATATTCTTGATATACGTACAAGCTAAATAAGTCATTAGAGATTCTAATAATTATTTTTTTTAAATAGTTTATAAAAATAAAATTAGATAACATAATGAAGACATTTTTAGCTACAAAACATAAAACGAATAAAATCAAAATTAAAATTTTAAATTGCATATCTAATAAAATATTAGGAAAATAATTAGAATTTAAAAATTGTGTTTTATTAAAAAAAACTGCATTAAAAACAGGAATTATAGTTGCAAAAGATACAACATCTAAAATTGTACAAGATAAGACAATTAAAATAACAAAAACTAATGATTTAAGCTCATTATTATTAAAAATATATTTTAACTGGTTTATTTTTTTTAAAAATAAAAACATTACAAAGTAATTTAAATTAAATGTATTTTTTATTTTTATTTAATGAATGGCTCAAAATTAAAATCATTTAATACTTCTAGTAACACAATTGGGAAGTTTTTTGAAATTAAATTCATAAATAAAACCATCATTAAGTTCTCTTTTTCTGTTAAACGGATTTCTTGTTGCATAAAAACTTACATTTTTTTGAAAAGCAAATAAGTTTTGTACGCAATCCTTAAAATTATACATCCCGTAGGTAAAATTATTTTTTTTACCATAAAATAATATATAATCTGGCTCATTTTGTTTCAACTTCAACAACCAAAAGTTTTTTTTTTCCTTATCATCAAAATTTACGTAGTTAATAAAATCTAAGTAAAAATTTTTGTTTTCAATAGTATATGTTCCTTTAAAATCATAAACAATTATACTGCTATTTTTTGGAATAGATTTATTTACCCAATTATATAAGTCATAACCACTTGCATTTTCAGATAAGATTTTGTCCATTAGTTTTTTCGTAAGACTACCTGGGAAAAGTGCAAAAACACCATAAACTAAAAGAATTAAAACAAATAAAGATTGTAAATAGATTAAAAATTTTAGGTACTTTAAAATTGTGCTATGCAAAATATCTTTATAAATAGTAACAAAAATCAAAATGAAGAATAAATAAATTTCCAAATAAAATCTTGGACTTCGTTGACCAAAATAAGACATCATAATTAAAAAAAAAATTATATTAAATAAATATATTTTTTTAATAGCTATTTTTTTATTAAGAAAAAAAAATAAAATCGAGAATCCAAAGCCAAGGAATAAAGTGAGTTTCGAAGATGATAAAGGAAAAATAATGGATAAGGGAAATCCCTCTGTGTCATAATTGTGAGTTAAAAAAAGTGCCTGATCCATTCCCGGAATATTCATTGGGAACGGGTTAAATAAAAAGTAGTAAAAAGAATAATTATATAAATTTTGTTTCCATAAGAGTGACGGTAAAATAAATAGAGTAAATAATAAAATAGATATAACTATTATTAAATAAAAACTTGATTTTTTTTTTATTAAAAAAAAATAATTTAGAAATATTATAAAAAAACTTATAGAAAAAGAAATTTTTGCGGCTACAGCAACGCTGGAAAAAATAACTGAAATTATAATAATTAAATACTTTTCTTTCAGAGATGAAAATTTATCTAAACTAACCAAGCTAGAATAACAAAAAAATATTAATGCAGTATAAAAAAATTGTGGCTTAGATGAACTAATTAAAAATATTAAAACAGGACAAGCTAATACTAATAAATAAATAAATTGCGCGTCTTTTTCATTAATTGAGTTATCAACTAATAATTTTTTAATAATTCCTAATATAGAAACTAATCCTAAAAAATGAACAAAAGATGTAAACTGAAAAGCGTTAATTGATAGGGCAAAAGCATTTAAAAATTCACCAATTCCGCTTAAATATGAATTAAAATCAAAACTAAAACGAGGAAATTCTCCCTGTAAAAAAACATGCTTTGCTACATCTGTATGATAGGAAAGTGAATCACCACTTGTAATTGGGCCTAATGATAAAAAAAAATATAATAATATAAATAAAAAATATAGATTACTTTTTTTTAAATAACTTTTTTTTTCAAAAAAATATTTAACTTGAAGTATATAAAAACTTTTAAAATGATATATTGCTAAAAATGACAAAAAAATTAAAATGTAACTTAGATATTTAAAAAAATCTGGTTTAATAAACCCTAAAAAAAAAATTGGGTACAAAATAAAAAGAAATGCAGCAATACCAAAAGCACTATATTGATACTCTGGTCCAGAAATTTTTTTTATAGTTTCCTTAAGTCCTAAAAAATTAATAATTACGAAACCTAAAAAGAAAAAGCCAATTCCTAGTAAAATTGAAAATATAAGACTAAAAATTATTGGCATTAGTATTTAAAAAAAAGTGTTCATTACTTCTAAAAAAATAAAAAATATATTAAAAAAAATATTATTAATAAAAATTATTTTCTACTTATAATGTAATTTTCTAAAACTAATATATCCATTTTAGTTCTAAAAAAACATTCTAAAGCTTCAGTAGGATTTGATACAATTGGTTCATTTTCATTAAATGAAGTATTTAACAAAATTGGAACACCAGTAATATCATAAAAATTCTTAATTAATTTATAATATCGCGGATTATCGTTTGTTGTTACTGTTTGCAATCGTCCTGTGCCATCAACATGAACAACTCCGGGTATTAAAGTTTTTTTATTTTCTTTAAACTTTAAAACCCTAGCCATAAATTTATCTTCTTCAATAAAATCGCAGAACCATTCATTTTCATATCCTGATAAAATTGAAGGAGCAAAAGGTCTAAAAGACTCTCTTCTTTTAATTTTATTATTAAGAGTATTTTTAATATCTTTATTTCTAGGGTCCGAAATTATAGATCTATTTCCCAAAGCTCTTGGACCCCATTCCATTTTACCCTGAAACCAGCCTACAATTTTTTGCATTGAAATACTCTTTGCAATATTTAAACATAGCAAATCTTCATTTTTTACAAATTCTACTGCAAAATCTTTATTATTTAAAAATAATTTATTTTTTTCGATTAACAATTCTATATCATTATTATTGAAGCTTACTCCTAAATATGCTGTCAAATTTCTTTTAGGTCTCGAATTTGAAATCTTTTTCCATGCAATATAAGCAGCACCTAATGCCCCCCCACCATCGCCTGGATTTGCTGGAATAAACAAGGAACTAAATTTGGAATTTTTCAAGATTTTACCGTTAGCCAATGAATTTTGGGAACAACCACCAGATAAAGTTAGATTATCTATTCTATATTTTTTATATAGAAAATCTAAAATATAAAACAAAGTATCTTCATAAAATTTTTGTACACTTGCAGCGATGTTATAATGATAGTCACTTAGTTGTTCTTGAACTTTTCTAGACGGTCCAAATAAATTTTGGATTTTTTTATTAAATAAAGTATTAGTAATTGGCAAACTGTTGCTCCATGAGTAATGAGATTTATTTTGATGATGCATAAAATATTCTAAATTTAATTTAAACTCACCATGACCAGTTAAAGTAATAATGTTTGACAACTTTTTTAATTCCGTAGGCTTTCCGTACGCTGAGAGACCCATTAATTTATATTCGTCACCATAATTATTAAATCCTAAAAATTGAGTAAATGCCTCATAAAATATTCCTAAAGAATGAGGAAATATTATTTTATTATCTATTTTAATATCTGAACTAATGCCAGACCCCCAAGCAACACTGGCAAAATCACCAAAGCCATCCACAGATAGATTTACTGCTTTATTATATTTAGAGTCATAATAAGCAGATGATATATGCGATAAATGATGTTCTACCTCAATTAATTTACAATTTTTTTTTAATTTTCCAATTTCATGTTCTATTGTCTTTAAAATATTAGATCTATTCATTTTGATTTTTATTTTATCTAAAAAAAAATTAAAATTATTTAAATTAAAAACTCCATACTTAATTTTTCTAAATAAATTAGCTTTAAAATTTTGATTTATAGCGACACAATCAATATCTCCTATATTAATAGAGGCTGATTCTAAGCACTTTATTATTGATAACTTAGGAAACCCAGCCCAATGTTTAATACGATTAATTCTTTCCTCTTCTAAGGCTATTATTAACTGTCCATTTAACAGTAAACAAGCGGATGAGTCAGCGTGATAACAATTTATGCCTAGTATATAACTCATTAAATAAGAATATTTTATAATTTTATTAAATATTTATAGATTTCAATATACCTATTAAACAAAACACTCCATCTAAACTTAGATGCCAATTTTATTGAATTATTTGATTTAACAATAAATTCTTTATTTGGTGTGTTGAATATCTTAATCAACGTAAACTTTAAATTGCTATAGGAATTATTAATAACCCACCCTGCATTAAGCATTTTTATAGAATTCCAAGGTGTATTTTTGGTTGTTAATACGGGTAGACCCCTTGCCAGGGATTCTAAAATAGCAATACCAAAATTTTCATTATGAGTAGGTAAAACAAAAAAATCGTAGCAATCAAAAATATTTTTTTTTTTAAAAGAACCGTAAATAGGTTTTAATAAATTAATATTTTGAACATCATTTTTAATAAGCATTTTTCTGAAAATTTCTTTATCTTGACCCTCTCCAATTACATCTAAAGTCCAATCTTTGTTATCAATAGCTACCCAGGCATTAATTAGATTAAACAAACCTTTGGTAACAAGTAATCTCGAAAAAAATAATGCTCTTTTTTTTAATTTAAGATTTATTTTTTTTTTTAAAAAATTATCGTGAATACCAAATGGCAGTATCGTGGTTTTAAATCTCTTATCTAATTTAAGTAAATTTTTTTCTTCGTTAATTGAAGCACAATGTATTAAATCTGCTTTGAGTAGCAATTTTTTTTGATATAAAATCCAAGCTAATCTTTTTTTTATTTTTTTTTGATTTAAAGACCATGGTTCATAAAAACCTAAAGGATGTATTATAATTTTTTTTTTTAGCTTTGTGGCATATAATTGCATTTTTATATAAAATAAAGTCCACCCTCCAAAAATATGAAATATATCGTAATCATTTAGTTTTTTTTTGTGAAAAAAAAAATTTTTTTTATCAACAATGATATATTTAATTTTTATATTCTTTAATTGGCGCGCAATCTCTTTGACTGCCACATATGATCCTCCGGTATTAGGATTAAAATCGTCTATTACGATACAAATTTTCATATTTTTTATAAATTATTTTGGCCCATCCTAATATAAAAATTTATATTAATTACAATAATGACTTATGCAGCTTTTTTATAACTTTGGGTTATAAAAAAATACCTTGAATTATAATGTTTATATAGGGATGGATAACTTTTTTTTAAGTCAACGAAATACAATATATGAAAGTTTTTAATTGAACGTTTTTTTTTAAAACCTCTTATATCCCAGTAGACCGTTTCTTTTAAATCTAAATCATCAGAAATGTAAAACTGAATAGTATTACTAATTTCGCTCTTGGACTTTTTGCTTAACTGAGATTTTTTAAAATTTAGTTCAAGAGACTCTGACATTGTTGCAATATAATAATATTTAGGTTTTGTTTTACAGAAATAATTTAACTCCCAACGAGTGGTTTGATTATCTGAAT
>Ga0136644_10002845_pt1 | contig 13059 bp, 15 predicted proteins | sample C_130820_EF_Meta_FD_94780 | JGI IMG/M metagenome (GOLD analysis project Ga0136644, IMG submission 94780) | Freshwater microbial communities from Lake Croche, Canada to study carbon cycling - C_130820_EF_MetaG (v2) (version 2) | ecosystem: Environmental > Aquatic > Freshwater > Lake | place... | reverse complement strand
TGTCTCAAGAAGCCACTAAATTTGGTACTGATATTCAATTTGATAGGGAACCTTTCAAAAATATAATAGAAGGTTTTCAAAATATTTATAATTTTACTAATGATAAATTAATGGTTTGTGTAATATGTATTATTATTATTTTCTGTTTTATATTTTATTATAAGAAATAATTATACATCCACTAAACCTTGTTCAATATCTTTTAATACATCATTATACAAATGAAGTATTAATTCTTCTTCTTCTTCATCACTTTTCTTTATTATTTCATCTGAATGAGTAATTAAAATATTATTTATATAATTATATGCTTCAATTACTTGTCCTTTAGATCTAGCTCCTGTAATAATTATATTACCTTTCTTAAATATAAATATACTTACTTCTTTATTATCTACATTTTCAGTATTAGGAGTATATTTTATTATTACACAAGCCCTACTACATGGTTCGTAAATACACTTTACTCTTTTCTTCTTTAAAAGTTCATGTAATTTTTCTCTATCAACCTGAATACTAATTCTATAATTACAATAAATCATATCAATTTTAAAATTGTAAATTCCCAATTTATCTAACTCTTCTACATATGTAATCTGTTGAATCTCGGTTTCACCATTTTCTTTCTTTATTTTAACTCCTTTTATTTGTTTCAAACGATTAATTACTTTAACTAGAACTTTATTTACATTTTCTATATTTTTACAACCTGACATCTGCATGCTTCCATTTTTAAATAATTTTATATTAATCTTAGGTTCCAAATTTAAATTTTCTGTTGGACCATCTGTAACTCTAACAATTAATGTTATGGAATTATAAAAATTATTATAATTGTCTTTCTTTTTTAAATTTGCAACTGCTCTTTTACTTGGTTTCTTTAATTCTATTAAACTTTTAAGACTATCTTTATTTCTTTTTATTGTTAAAATATCTGAATCATTTAAAATCATATATTTTTCTATGTTATCTAAATTTAATTTTGTTCCTAAAAAACAAGATGAACACATAGTCGCAACTTTAACACCTTCTGGTAAATTATTTATCTCTAATTTATCAACATCGATTAATTTTCTTTTACTAATTATATTTTCCTTTTCATCAATAAAACTGTTCAAAATTTGTTTGGTTACCGTTTTGTTTTTAGACATTCTTACTACATAAAGAAAGTAATTCTTTAAATATATTTTATCAATTTTATTTAAAATAATTATTATAATGTTTACGACACAAAGGCATATAACTTTCTGAACCTCCTATTTGAACTTGTTCATCACTATTATTAGTTCTGAAAGTAAATATTCCAGGTGTCCCATCATTACATTCTTTACAAAGTGAGTTTATTTTTATACAAGAATCAGAAAATGGGATTAAATCTAAAATTTCACCAATTTTATTTCTTTTATGTCCTCCATCTAAACCACCTACAATAACTTTTTTATTATCTTTGTCAACCCATTTTAAAACATACTCTTTTAAATCAGAAAAAAATTGACCTTCATCAACAATAATTACATCGTAATCAGAAACAATGTTATCTATATTCATTAATTTTTCTACAGAATAACATTCTTCTTGTTCAAAAGAATGTGTAACAATTTTATTATCTTTGTATCTAATATCAATAATTGGTTTTATAACTAAAACTTTTTTATTTATAATTTTAGCTAATCTAATTTTTTTTATTAGCTCTGATGATTTACCAGAAAACATTGGACCGATTATTAATTCAAGGGACATTAATGAACTAAAATTTATGTAAAATTTTTTAAAATCAATTTTTTTGTTTGATTTAAAATAATAATATATATGAATTTATATGGAAAAAATTCTATCGTTTGATGTTGGAATTATTAATTTAGCTTATTGTTTATTTACTAAAAAAGCAGACTCTAATGGAAAATTGAATTGGGATATTATTGATTGGGCAATTATTGACCTTGCAGAAAGACAAGAACATAAATGTCAAGACTGTGGAAAGAAAGCTTCTTTAACACAAAATGATAAATACTATTGTAAAGTTCATTCTAAAAAAGTAAATAGTACACCATTTGCTTATGAAGACTATTTTAAAAATTTAGAAAAAAAACAAATAAATGGTTGTGTATTTATTAATAATGAAGAAAAATGTGATAAAAATTGTACTATGATTGATATTAGTAAAAATACTTTTTGTGGAACACATGCAAAAAAATCTTATAAAAATTTATGCGATAATATGAAACTTAATAAAATAAAGAAAAGTAATGTTAAAAATTTAGACTTTGATGATACACGCTTAAAATTAGTTATGGAATTTGAAAAGAGAAAACATTTACTAGAAGCAAACGCTGTTGTGATAGAGAATCAACCATCTTTTAAAAATCCTAGAATGAAAAGTATTTCAGGAATTATATATGATTATTTTATGATTAGAGGAATAGTTGATAAGTCAACTACTAAATCAAATATAACTAAAGTAAAATTTATGTCTCCATCTAATAAAATTAAATTAGCTTCAGAAGGTGAAACTCAGCAAATCGTAAAATTAAAAGCTGATTCTGAAAGTTCAAAGGCTTATAAATTAACAAAGAGTCTTGCTGTAAAATATACTCAAGAAATGGTTAAACATATTCCTTTTTGGTTAAATGATTTTAACTCGCATAAAAAGAAAGACGACTTAGCCGATGCATTTTTACAAGGTGCTTATTATTATGAAATGAACAACTCTAAAAATAAAGAAATAGAAATTTAAATTTTTATCTTTGATTTTTCAAAAGCTTTTACTATTAATTCATTATTAGCATTACTTTCTAAACATTTAATAAAGTTCTCATGATTATCTGCATTGGAATCTTCTGAACTAGTTTCAAATATATAAGCTGGAAATGATTTCTGTCCTTTTTTATAATATCCATAAGTTAAAGAATATTTACAACTAATATTCATTAATGATTTATCAATTAATTTTTTAGTATTTTCAATACCACCATAAGAAATAATACCTATTGAAGATTCAATTTTAAAAACTTTCTCTTCCATAAATTTATTAATCATTTCTTCAATTTTCAGAAATATAGGTTTATCTTTAAAAAACTCTTTCAACTCTTTCATATTATCAATACAATATTGCAATATAGTAGGTATTTCTTCATCATATTCTTCACCTCTTCTTTTATCATCAATAACATAAATTATAGAAGACCAAATATCATTTATTGGTATATCTGTATAAAATGCAACTGATTTAATTATGGAAATTAATTTTTTATTATTCTTACAATTTTCTAAAAACTTTTCTTGTTCTTCGTAAATAATAGAAACTTGTATTGTATCATTTCCAAAATCCAGATTATTTACTACAACAATCATTTCTTTATTTAGTGAAATAATCTTATTCCAACTTGTAACTCTTTTCTTTCTCGTAGCATCTTCTTTTCTCAAGAAGATTTTACTATCATATTCTAATAATTTTCCTTCAAAATAAGAATCATTTTCTTTTTCAAAAATAGCCAATACTAATTCATTATTAGTAGGTTTATGTTTATAAAATGGAATATTTTGCATACAATATAATTATTACTATAATTATATTATTTTGCAATTTTTTTTTTACAAACTCCTGCAAATTTTTATGAACTAGGTTGAACTTCAAATTTTTTAGTTTTTCTTTTCAATCCCATTGTTTTTTCCAAATTAAAATTTGTAGATTCTATTGGTTTATTTCTTTTTAATACTAATTCACCATCGTAAATATTTTCTAATTTATTTGCTGTCATATTTGTGTTGTTTGATTTTTTATATGATTCTTCAATTTGTAATTGTCTTGTAATTAATGGAGGATGTAATACTAAATAATCTTTATTATTATAGACAAATAATTTTCTAAAATCCTCTATTTTTAATAATCCTCCATAATCTTCTAACATTAACCAAGAGGGAGCTGGAATAATCTCTTTGAAATCACCATAAGTTTTGTAAAACATTAAATTTAATAAAGATTCCCTCTTCCAGGTAGATGAATCATTTATATCAATATTATAAGATTTTGCACAATTCCAAGAACAAAAATTTCCAATGCAATAAAAAGTTTCATTAAAATAATCTTCTGGTAATTCTATTGCTGGAGTATCAAATGAATGTTTACACCATAAACATTTAGAAGTTGGTTTAAACTTTATATTGTAAACATTTACCTTGTTCACACTTTTTCCTAACATAAATATTTTTTCTGTTTCTATTAGTTTTTGATTAATTTGCTTTAGTAAAACTTCTTCATTTTCTACATGTTTATTTACTTTGATTAAATCTTTTTCTGATTTTATAAATATTTTATTTTCTACTGGTTGCTGTAAAGATTCGTTAACAACATCTTCTAATGAAATAGGTAAATGTACTATAATGGGTTCTTCTTCTGAATTAATTTCTAAGTCAATTGTTTTATTCTCTATAATTTTATTTTTAGGTTTTCTACCTCTTTTTTTTAACATTGGTAAATTATCCTGATTATCAGACATTTATTAATTAAAACGTTTATTCTTTAAATTTAATTTTATTATTATTTAAAGAATAAGTTAATTTGTATTTATCGAAATTGAAGGGATACTTAAATTTTGTTTCTTTCCCTTTTTCCCTTTTTTTGATTCAGATAAATTTACATCTGAAACTAATCTATCATTATTAGAACCCGTTGAATCAATAGAATCTGTATTAGAATTTAAGTTTTGACTTCTTATTCTATTTAAAATTTCATGAACATTATGTGGTGCTCTTATTTCAGGAACATTCATTTTTGGTGTTTCTGGTTGTAATCTATTTGAAACATCTGTTTGTACTCTCATATTTGGAGAATTAATTATAGGAGGATTCATGTAAGATTGTTTAGGTGGTTGAGGTGGCGCAACAGGCGGTTGAACTGGTTGAGGTGGAGCACCACCTCCAAATAAACTAGCAAAATTAGGCATTCCTGAAAATTGTGAATTATTTTGTGGTGGTTGTCTATTCATTTGTTTTTGCTTTTGTTCTTTTTCTTTTTGTTGTATTAAAGCTCTTTGCCTATCAATATTAATTTCTTGTTCTGTCATAAATTGAGATTTTGGTTTTTGTGGATTTAATAATTTACTTATCAGCTCTGGATTTTTTGTTAATACTGACTCTAATCCAGGAATAGAAGATTGAGATTTTGAAAAATGGAATGCACTTCCAGAAGCAACCATTAATAATACTAATTTAATTTCAGGTGCCATTTTCTTGCCTGTACCTTTATATTTTTCATATAATTCTTCTAACACATCATCATATGAATCTATTTCTACAGACATATGTTCTCCCCAACCTTCTAAATGAAAGTCAAATGGATCATATTTTTCATTTAAAAATTCCATAATAGAAACACCATTTAATAAAATATTTTTATAAATTTTAATTCCATTTCTTTTATCTACAAAACTTTTTAATAATTCAAACTCATATTCCATTTCTTCCAAAGATGAATTAAAATCATATTCTTTAGTTAAACTAAACCCTTTCGATTTAATCTCTGATAATTTTCTTAATAATTCTATTTTCTTCATTCTTATTTCTTGTGGTGATAATTGTTGAGTAGTTGTTGTTGGAACAAAGATATTTTCTTTTGTTGGATTAAAACTTTCTTTTACATTTGATTTTTCAGGTGCTTTACTATTTCCAAAATTTATTGTTTCATATCTATTTCTACTTCCTCTACTACTACTACTCTTTTTAGATGAACTGTCAGAATCAGTAGATGTTTCTGTTTTTTTTGATTCTTTTTTTATAGAAGAAGTCTTTTTAGATACATCTGAATCTGTTTCATAATTTGATGATGAAGATGAAGTTTCTGGTTTTTCAGCAACTGTTTTATTCTGATTTGCTATTAAATTAAAATAGTAATCTGTATCAGAACTTTTTTTCATATCTGTTTTATTTTCTATTTTGCCATTGTTGTCATATAGATTTACATTAATTTCAGATGATGTGTTTGAATCTGACATATTATAATATAATATAAGAAACTTTTCTTTAAATTAACGCACAGTGTTTTGCGTTAATTAAGATTTTATAATTTATTCAGAAACATTTTTTACTTGAGTAAAAGCTTCTTTTGCTTGTTTTTGATTTAAAAATATTAAAGTAGATACATAAGCTATTCCTAAAAGTAAAGAAAATACAGGATCTTTATTTCCTCTTACTACAACTAAAAATAATACTACTACTCTAAAGATGGGATTGTTAAATAATACTGATACAAATTTAGGTAAAGATGTAGTTAGAGATGCAATATATAATGCTGTAACTATAGATAAAATAGCCATAACGTATGAATTATCAAATATATTTTCCATATAACTTATTTTAGATAAAAATATTTATTAAATATTTTCTAAACTATATAAATAGTATAAAATATGAATTATTGTTCATTACAGGAAGCCTGGGGTCAAGGAAATTATATTTCAAAAGAATATAAAAAATATGACCAAAAAATAGACAATATTAGAAATTTTCAAAAACCAAACATAGAAAAACCAGTTATTAAGAAAAAATCTATAGAAAATTTTTCAAAAGTTAGTAAAAATGAAATTCATTGCAATGAATTTATTATTCATTTAAAAAGCTGTAGAAGCTGTCAAATTAAAGTTAGAGACCAATTTAGACCTAAAATTTTAGAAAATATAGAAGATATTATTCAAACTAATAGAGATATTATTGTATTAGTTTTAGTTGGAATATGTATTATGTTGTTTTTTAATTTGATAACTTCAACGGTTAAATAAAAGTGAAACTTTTATTTCAGCGAACTTAAAACGGTTAAATAAAAGTGAAACTTTTATTTCTTACTAGGTAACCATTCAATATATAGAAAATTCGGTTCATAAATTTTTGTTTTAAACCCATTTTTTTCTATTTTTTTTGAAACATAATCAATACATTCTTTTAAATTATATAAGGGTAATCCTATTATAAATTCTGGAATAACATACCAAGCAAAATAATTATTAGCTGAGCTTGCCATAATTATTTTTTTTTCTACTTTATTCAAAATTTTTTTAAATGTAATCTTTTTTTTATCATCTCTTTCTTTTTGTTCTTTTATTAATTCATCTGCTTTAACCATTAAATTGTGTTTGAAAATTTTTTTAGTTTATTGAGTTTATAAAAAAAATAATTAAAAGATTTATTAAGATAAATAAACATGGAACAAGAAAATAATTTACTTCTAAAAGAAACTAAAATAATTTTAGAAGATTTAAAACATTTAGAAGAAAAACCTATCTTAGAAGAAAAACCTGTCTCAGAAGAAAAACCTATCCTAGGAGAAAAACCTGTCTTAGAAGAAAAACCTGTCTTAGAAGAAAACCCTATCCTAGAATTAAATAATAAAACAAAAAGAATTAATACATTATGTTTTAGTGGAGGTAGTGTTAGAGGATTATCTTTCGTTGGGTGTTTAGAAAATTTATTAGAAAAAAAAATATTTGATTTGGATGATATTACTTTATATGTTGGAACATCTGCAGGAGCGATGTTATCGTTTTTATTAAATTTAGGATGGACTGTAAATGAAATTAAAGATTTCATAATAAATTTTAATTTTTCAAAATTAATAGGTGAAATAAATAGTATTAATTTTTTTGAACATTATGGAATCGAAAAAGGAGAAAGATTAAAATTATTATTTATAAAATTTTTAGAATCTAAATTTAATAAACAAGATATAACTTTTAAAGAATTATATGAATTTACTAATAAAAAGATAATTATAATAGGTGCTAATTTAACTAAAAGCAAAGAAGTAGTTTACAGTGTAGATGAAACTCCTGATTTTTCAGTTATATTAGCATTAAGAATATCTTGCTCTATTCCAGTTATTTTTCAACCAGTAGAATATAAAGATGAATTATATGTAGATGGTGGTATCGTTAATAATTTTCCAATAAATTATTGTTCTAAAAAAACAACAATTGGCTTTTATGTTAAAAACTGTACTTTTAATAAAATAGATTCAATTGAAAGTTTAATTTCATCTACTTTAAGATTAACTGCAGATACAATTAGTGAAAAAAATATTAAAAAATATTTAGATAATGTTATTGAAATAAGTAATATAGATTTTAATGTTTCAAATTTTGATATAAATTTGGAACAAAAATTAAAAATTTTAGAATTAGGTTATAATTCTACAGAAATATTTTTAAGAAGGAGCCCATTCATTAAAAGTTTTATTTGAATAATCATCTGGTTTCCTTGAACTAAATTGTGTTGTTTGATTTTTATATTCTTTCATTCTTTCTGCAATAGTTTTTTCTTTATATTCTGAATTAATTTTTTGCATTTTAAATGCCATATCTAAACTTGTATAAGAACCAGTTGATACAGAATCTTCTGCATATAGACTTGAATAATCATTTATAGTTGCCAGACCGTCATTTGGTTGATAAGTTCCTAAATTTGTATTATGATTTGAAACTATAAGTTGTTCATTAAATACACCTGTTTCTCTTTTACTTTCAAATTTATTATTAAAATCTTTTGTATTAGCTATTCTTTCTTGAGGAATAGAAATTTGTGAATTTCTATTTTTCTTAATACTTTCATATTTTGACATTGTATTTAAATTATCATTATTTGCAACAACACCATGTTTTTTATTTTTTTCTTCAATAATATTTAAAAATGTCTTCTCCGCTTCTTCTTTTACTGGAAAATATTTTTCTATATCAACTTTTTGATTTGTAAAATTACTTTTTAAATCTAAAAAAGAATCTTTTTTTGTAGAATCTTCTAAGAAATCATCATAATTTTTTCTGGATTTAGGATTACTTAAAATATCTTTTGCTTTATATAAATGATCTAATATTTCATCACTCGCATCTTTATTTTTATCAGGATGTAGTTCTAAAACTAATTTTTTAATAGTTTTTTTAATACGATTTTCAGAGGCATCTTTAGTTAATCCTAAAAGTTCGTATAAATTATATTTTAAATCATCAAAATTAGTAATTACTGAATTTGACATTATTATATTATATATAAAATTATTTTTTAAAACACGATTATTATTTTAATATGTATATATTAAAATAATTAAATTAAAGTCCTTTTACAGTTTCTACTAAATCCTTAGAATCTCTGGGACCTTTATAAACTCCTCTTTTGCCATCTGTTTCAATTATAACTGTGGGAAATCCGGCAACTTCATATTCTTTGCATAAAAAGTCATTTGCGGGATTATCACATTTGACATCGTAAGCTTGTACATGGCTTAAATCTCCTTTGGATTTAATTTCATTTTCGAATTTTTTCCATTCAGGTTGGAAGCGAACTGACCAACCACACCAAGATGTATTAAAGTTATAAACTTTAACTTTTTCTGCATCGGAAGATGCACCTTTGCTTTCAAAACCTTCGAAAGAATCTGAAGATTGCGAATAAGTAGTTATTAAAAATACTACAACTACAAGTGCGATTAAAAGCCAACTGTAAACAGGTAAACTATAAATTCTATCGTTTAGACTAATCATTATATTAATTTAGATTAAAATTTTTTTTATAAAAATATTTAGTTTTTTAAATTTTATTTCTAAACATTAGTATATATAAATGTCAAGTTTAACAAGTTTAAGAAATGCTTTAAGCAGTCAAGATGAAAATCAAATTAGAAGTGCTTTATCTGCATATTTAAAAGAAGATTATAATAATGATCCTAATACAAGTGTATGGACTCAACCTGAACCTATTAATCAACAATGTGGTATTGAAGGAGTTGATGCAAGCGTATGTGCCGAAATAATTAGTGATTGTTTAGCTGGAGATAGTACTAAATGTACAAATACTTTACAACGAATAGTAGCTTCCGGTAAATTAGCCGGTGGTATTAAAAACATGAATGGTGAAATGGCAAGAAAAATTATCAACATTTTAGGTATTAGATCAAACTCTAGTAGCCCTATCCAAGATTGGATTAATAGCTTGGGATCTGCAGGTCAAGATATTGCTAACAACGGACCTTTAATGACAATTATTTCTAGTTTTGTAACCTATGCTCAAAATCCTCTTACCCCTACATCTTCATTAAACTTTTCTAGAAATAGAGTTGCTTTACTAGCCTCTCCAGGTATTCCTGTAAGAATACCTAGATTTGTAGCTTCAGGAGGAGCTGGACAAACAGGTGGTTCTATAAGTACATTTAATACTTATCAACAATATGCTGATTCTTTAAGAACATATGTATCTATGCAAAATGGAGGAAATCCTCATCACACAAAAGTTTATGATGAATTTTCTAGTATGTACAATTCATTTGTAGATAGTTTAAAGAATAAAGGTAAAAAAATTGACGACAATGATGATGCTACAATCAGAAGAACATTAGATGAACTTAGATCTGTTGAAACTAAATTAGGTAAAGTAGTTTCTTATATTTCTAAATATGAAGACCTCCAAAGAGTACCTGAATTTAAAGATGAATTAGCTAAAAATCCTGTAACTGTAGACTTATTAGCTGAATTAAATAGAAAGTATAGTGAATTGAAAGCTAAACATCAATCTAAATCTGCTAGATTTATTTCTTGGACAGATGCATTAAATAAAATTATGGAACAAGAAGGTGAAATTAATGAATTAAAAGCTAGAGTAGGAGCACCTGCAGAAAGAGCTTCTAGTGGTCCCGCACCAATGTTTCCACCTGTAAGTGCATCTGTATCTGCACCTGCATCTGTAACTGGAGCTTCTGCAATGTTTCCTGCATCTGCACCTGCACCTGCACCTGCATCTGCATCTGCACCTGCATCTGGAAATGCCGCTGCACCTACAGGCTCTACCATAAACAAATATTATTCTTATTAAATAAAATAATCTAAAGTAACTTTTTCAAACTTATATTAATATGGCATTAGGACTATTAATATTAGTTTCTGTTGGTAAAGAAAACATTTACCTTTCTTCAGATCCTGACATAACATTTTTTAAAATAGCACATAAAAGACATACTAATTTTTCTACTGAAACTATAGCACAATATTTCAAAGCTACTCCAGATTTTAGCAGAAAAGTAACAGTAAATTTATCCAAAAATGCTGATTTACTTGGACCAATAATATTATATGTAGAATTACCTGATATAATTAAAGAAAATAGTTCTGTTTTACCTACCGGAATTAAAAATTTTGCTTGGGTTAAAAAAATTGGTTTAGCTTTATTAAGTTATGTAGATTTGGAAATTGGAGGAATCTTAGTAGATAGACAATATGGAGACTATCTCAATATTTGGTATGAATTAACTTTAAATTTAGGTAGAAAAATTGGTTTTAATAATATGATTGGAAATGTTGAAGTTTTAACTAATTTTTCAAATGGAAAACCAACCTATTCCCTTTATATTCCCTTGAATTTTTGGTTTTGTCAGGATTCTGGATTAAGTTTACCAATTGTTTCCATGATTCATAATGATATAAAAATACATGTTCAATTTAATGATTTTAATAAATGCTATTTAGAAACACCAACTAACTATATTAAAACTAGTGAAGCATTTAGCTTATTTAAAAAAGGAGAAATTATCAGACAAAATGTAGCAGGTGTAACTGCTATTGGAAGATTTATTTATTTTGATACTCTAACAAATAATATGTATTATGATAAAATAAGTGGTAATTTTAGTATACCTACTACTGATAATGATTTAAATTATATTATAACTGGAGACAACTCAAAATTTGTACAAAATTTATTGTCAACTTCCATTGTTGTTACTGATGAAGACTATTTTAGATTTAATACCCCAACAATACAAGATGCATATTTATTAGTAGATTATATTTACTTAGATAATTCCGAAAGGTTCCTTTTCATAAACAATACTCATGAATATATTGTACCTGTTATTCAAAATATTCAACCTCAAACATTTTATTCTACTAATATTTCTTACAAAATTCCTTTTTATAATCCAGTTAAAATTATATTTTGGAGAGCCCAACTCGTTTCTAATTATAAATCAAACGATTTATTTAACTATACTTTATACCCCGTTTCAACAACTATTAATAAAATAATTTCACAAGAATATATCGTATTAAATTCAATTAATAGAATTGAAATAGGTATTCCTGAATATTATAATCTAGTCCAAATTTATCAAAATAAATTTACCTCTTCTCCAGAAGGATTTCACATGTATTCTTTTTGTATTAATCCTTTAGATTATCAACCTTCTGGAACTTTAAATTTTAGTAAAATAGATGATGCTTATTTATCTATCAATTTTAATAAATTAGTAAATTATCAAAATCCAGCTATAGTTACTGCTTATGGAATTCAATTAAATATTTTTCGAGTAATTAATGGATTAGGAGCTTTGGGGTATTATGTCTAATATAGAATTTTTTGCTATTTCATAAAGACATTTTTCTATCAATGATTTTTCTTTTGGAGGAATCCATGATAGATAACCTGCAATTTTATATGAATTTTCTGATTCATAGTTTAAAGCATATTCTTCATTAAAATCTTTGTTTGTTAATTCTTTGTATTCTTTTAATAATTTATCAACTTCATCTTGATAAATCATATGAATTTTTTTATATGTTTCATAGTTAATTGTACCTATTGTATAACAATACTGTTCTGAGTTGCCATATTCTTTATGAATATACTTGATATTATCAGTTATATTAATTTTTTTTTCATTAATAAATTTATTATAGGGTAATTTTTTTAATATTCTTTCATAAGTTGGAAAATTTCCACGGTAAGTTTGATAAAAAGTTGGCTTAGCATAATTCATTAAAACAATTCTTTCATTAGCAATTTTTTTAGTAACATTTATATAAAGATTATCATTAGATAAAATTTCTTTATATAATTGTAATATTTTTGACTTTATTTCTTCAGACATAAAAATATTAATTTGATTAATAATTTTTAATTAATTCAATTTTTATAAAATTTAGTCAAAAAAAGCAAGCGCTCCCATACCACTCATGAGTCTTAATATTTGATATTCTCTAACAGTGCTTTTTAATAAAAATGGATCTTTGGTTACATTATCAGGACATGTTA
>Ga0136644_10002844_pt1 | contig 13062 bp, 15 predicted proteins | sample C_130820_EF_Meta_FD_94780 | JGI IMG/M metagenome (GOLD analysis project Ga0136644, IMG submission 94780) | Freshwater microbial communities from Lake Croche, Canada to study carbon cycling - C_130820_EF_MetaG (v2) (version 2) | ecosystem: Environmental > Aquatic > Freshwater > Lake | place... | reverse complement strand
TTTATATGCTTTATATAGAGGGCATTATCATCTTGTCATGGTTCCAGCTAGTGTATTTTTATCATCTATAAATTATTGGAGAAAGCCTGATTATTCTTATAGACGATATCTAGATATGATTGTAGTAAAAACAGCTGTTTCATACCAACATTATATGGTATATAATACAGATAATGCAATGCTATATTATGCTATAGTTTATATAGGATTACTATCATATCCAATTGGTATTTATTATTATAATAAAGGTGATTCTTGGAAATCAACTTACTTTCATATTCTTCTTCATGTAACAGCAAATATAGGGAATATGGTCTTATATTCAGGTAATCTAGATAACTCTACGTAAAAACTCTGATGAAAATATAGGAATATCTGATTCGCATTCATATATCCATTTCTTTCCAAGACTATGGACTTTGAATTTTGTTGGATAAAATTGAGGAAATCTTTCAAGAAATTTTTTGTATTTAGGATTTTGAATAAGATTATAACTATGCGGCGGTAATACAATTGCTAACTGTTGCTCTGGTTCAATCGGCTCAGTAAATGTATATATAAATGTATGTATAACATTCGTATTCATATAATTATAAATATCTTTCCATAAAGGCACATACATAAAAGGGTAATACCAATCAAATTCAATAGGTCTTCCATTATAATAATCAAGAATCCATTGTAGCCCTTTTAAATATTCTTTAATGATTCTATCTTTATCATTGTGTAAAAATTTACTATAATATATTTCTTCCCAACCTTGTATCATGCTACCATTATAAATGCTAGATTCCACATTCCATTTAGCAGGTAGTGCGTAAACTGGTCCCATTTTGAGTTCATAATCAGATTTACCATTAAAAGTGTGAAAATGTTTTTTCTTTTTACACATATGCTCAATCATCGATTCTTCATTTTGCATAAAATTTCCAATAAATTCTTTTAGATTAGACCAGTGAATTTTTCCAGATTCTACTAAAAACTTATCTTTCTTGTGAAATTCTTTTAATAAATTAAATAAAACAACATATCCACCATCTTTAATAGTTACTGATATAGAATGTGGGACAAAATCATTTCCTAACAAACTCATCATCATAATATAATCTTCAATGTATTTTTCTTCAGATTTAAAAAATAATTCTTTTTTCAAACTATCAATACATAAATATAAAAACTGTTCTTTTTCATAAATATCTTTTACTACAGAGTTAAATTCCATTTCTTCTCGCATTAAAAATACATTTTGGTTAAATGAGTTTTTCATACTTAGAAGAATTAAATCAGCATCAAGGCCATATACAAGTACAGTATTGTCTGTTGTTTTATACTCACGAATAAATTTCATAACTTTGTGTTCTCCTTCACCAGGATTTGCATAACCGCTACAAGTCCAGCCACTATGAGATTTACACAAGTCGTTAAGTGCATTATCTAACTTCTTCATAAATAATGTTCCTGGTGTAATAGAATTTTTATCCCAAGACTTTTGTTCAGGAGCCCTAGCGCCATATTCTAGTTCATAAGGCTCCATAAATATACTTTTAAAACGGCGTAAACGTTGCTGTTTCATTTTTGCCATAGGGACAACCCCATCTACGGCAATGAATACTTCATCAGGCTTTTCAGCACATCTCCAAATATGCTCAACATATTTACATACTTCTTTAATAAGTTGTGATTCATATGTTATATCATCCACATATGGACCCATTTTACTTAGACAGTAATAAACAATACAATTGAAATCTAGACATAACAGTGTAGAATTCTTCTTAATATAGTCATTTTTAATAATTTTTTTATTTCTTTGATAAAGAAATCTATAATATGATGGAATACCCATACTTCCTAATTTACTATAAAACCATTCCTTAAAGCATTATAGGAAGATGTCTGAACTAGTATTAGAAGCTTTAAATTTATTTCCAGACGGTATATTATTTGGCTCATTTTTAATGGGGTTAACAACATTGTCAGTGCCTCACAGCACATTTTTCCTATCAATAATTGTAAGCTTATTTATATTAAACGGCTTTCAGAATCTTTCTCAATTTATATTTGGAGGTTCTATTGATAAAGAATCTTGTAAACCTAAATTATTTAAATATACATTCGAACAATTATTTGTGAATCCTTCGGCGAATGCGCCCGCCTATGGGATGTATATTGTAAGTTTTGCTTGTTCTTATTTAGCAAATTCACTATATAATCTCAAAAATGAACTTGAAGTTCTAGATACATCAGTTATGAAACAGTATTATATTTCAATAACATCGTTAATAGTTGTAGCAGTGTTATATTTATTCTTCGTATTGACAAACCAATGTAATTCTATAAGTTCAGCTAGTTCTGGTATTCTGATTGGTTCTATGGTGGCAATGATTATTGTAACAATTAATATACAGGTATTTGGTAAAGATAGTATTAATTTTCTTGGTATACCATTACTCAGAAATAAAACGGTTGATGGAAAGCCAATTTATATATGCTCTAAATAGATGAATATTATAGATAATTTAAGAAAAAATATATTATATTTCTTTACAAGTCTTCCATTTGTAATAGTAATATATGAAATACTCATGACATTAACACTAGGAAATACTGGATATGCAGTACTATTATTTGGACAATTAGCATTTGTACCTATTTTAATTGCATTATCTAGTATTCTATTTGCGTTTCAGTTTGCAGATAACATATTTGCAATATTATCTCTAATCGCAGTTCTCAGTGGTATTATTTATGGTATATATTATGCAGTAAAGAAATAATTTAATTTATTATCTACCGGCTTATTAAGATACATGGATTATAATACAATTTTAGGATTTGCTGTTTTTGGAATAGTAATTCTTATAGGATTACCTATAGTTCTTATTGGTGTATCATATCCATCACAAACTTTTAAAGTTCTATCATATCCTTTTAAATTATTAGCCTTGTTATTTATTAATATATTTAAATTATGTGGAAAACTTTTTGTAAATAATGAGAGACTTGTTGGCAAAGATAATTGTGCTATTATTCCTGACACTGAAGGAGATGTAACAAAAGTTCCAAGTGCATATCTTGCAAATGTGGCTTTCTTTTTTGCTTTCTTATTTACAAATGCATATTATGTGTATATAACACATGATGGAGGAAATTCTTCATCCACCCAATATGAAAATCGCAGATATCGTAGCGCAATGATAATGGCTACAATTATTACATTATATTTGATTATAGTGTTTACAAGATATAATATAACAGGTTGCGATTCACCTTTAGGAATATTGTATACAACACTTGCATTTGGTGCTCTAGGATTTGGCACATATAAATTAGCAGAAATGTGTGGTGCTAGAGCTGTTGATATTCTTGGTATATCTTCATCATTTATACCAAATTCAGCAGAAAATGATGTGCCATTAGTATGCGGACGCTAAAAATTAATAAATCTCCGTAAAAGAATTAATATTCTATTAAAATCTTTTAATTCATCATAAGCAATATATTTTAAATTTGTATATTTACGATATAATGTTGTAAATTCTGTAATAATCTTATCTAAATCATCTTTTGTATATTGTTTATAAATATCTAAATCTTGAATTGTATATTGATTTGTAGAATTTCTTAGATTTATTTCGTTATGTAAATTTAAATAAAAGGTTTTACTATAGGTTTTAAAATTAGTATATTCAATATCTTTTATATTTTTATACTGTTCTTTATAATGTTCTCTACATATTTTACATGGTAATATATAATAGATTTTTCTCTGAAATGCTTTATAATATGTCATCTCATCTTTTTGCATAATTGTATTGGTATTTTTACCCAATTGCTCAGATATTATATGTATAATTTTCCAAACTGTTGGACCCCATTCTTTAGGATCGGCCATTACTTATTTTTTATTTCATAAAAAATTGATTTAATATACACACTAGTAAAAATACAACAAATGGATAAACAAACAATTGCTCTTCCAAGATTAATTTATGAAGCAATCGAAGATGTACTAGAGGCTCAGATTCGTAGGCTTGCGATTGATATAGCAAAAACATTAGATGTAAACGAAAAAGTTCTTTTACAAGAAATAAAAAAAGATAAAGTATCTGTATTTATTCTTGATGAAGCAGAAGCAGATGATATTCATGGATATAGATGTAAAGCATATGAAAAACATAATACAATATATATTCCATGTGAAGAGCCTATAGTCTATAAAAAAGACTTCTGTGTAAAACATTTAACAACTCATATTTTAAAAGAAGATGTACAAATGAATGAAGTATTATATATTCTTTGCATTAATAATATGAAATATTATAAGGATAAGAATAATAAGGTATATAATAACGAGTTTAATATGATTGGATTTTATAATCATTCAAATCAAACTATTGTTGAGTTTGTTGAAGAAACTAGTAATACTTAGCAAACACTGTTCTTAAAAGTGTATAAATGGCACCAAAAATAAGAGTGTGTACAATAGCCACAGTGACCTTATCACCCTTATCAGGTAATGTAACTAACAGGCCGGGCGTTAAAAGAATAAAAAGAATCATAGGCACAATAATATTGAGAGGTTTGTCGAGCATGGTCATCTACTCTAATGCAGATAAAACTAATTTCAAACTATTTAAATTCCAAGCATTTTTAGCAATTTTGATTTCCTCATTTTTTAGATCATATTTTTCAAATAGTTCATCTTCGATATAATATGTATTAAAATAATCATGTATATCTTGTAAACATTTATTTACAATAAGTTCTTTGTTCCAAATCTTACAATCACTTTTTAGATCAACCCATCGATTAAAATATTTACGCAGGCTCGGAGTATCTCCTTTTTGATTTATCCCAATGCCGTGACTTTTCTTTCTATCTTCAAGAGACCATTCATCCGGGATATCATCCGGGAAATACCAATCCATAAACATATCATATTGTTCTCCATTATAAAAGCTTTCATAAGAACCATACTGTTCGATTATCGAATCATATATTGATTGATTTTGTAGTATATATGGAGGCTCATGCAACTCTTCATCATTATTTTCATTATATGTCATTGTACCACGATATGTTCTTCCATATAAACAATCCTTTGGAATCGCATATATACGTCGTTTGCGCTTTGTAATTAGGGATTTCCATAATTGAATTTCGCCAAGACATGATGTATAAGACTTTAAATAATTAATAGGCTCAGTATAGTGCTTCTCAGCAAAGCATAGAATTCCAACGATGGTACAACGTAAGTACCATCTATTAATAAAATTTGCATCTTGTAACTGAGTGTATGCTGTATAAATTATATTATTCTTATATTTGTGTTGTAAAAGTTTTTTATTAAATTCATGAATATTTTTTTTCCATAATACAATACTTAGCATCCATGCATCAAGATATTTACCAAGAGCACATGCTCGGATATATGTATCCATATGTGCATCAGATTGTACTAAATCTTCTGGAAGATTAAATATAATATTTCTGTTTTTATATGTAGTATTTGTTAGACCATATAGATACATAACAGATAATGTACAATCACGTTTTGTATAACAAAGAGAATATACTAAAGTGAATACTGTATTTTCATCTTCAACAAGCTCTAAAATATTTGTAAGAATATGAATATTTGCTAAACCAATACAATGAAACCATGTATTGAATAGTGCATCTTTGAGAACTCTAAACTCTTTACTTTCAAGTAACTCTAGCGACCAAAAGAGTGCTTCTTCACTTCGTCTTTTGGATATACACATTTGAAGAGCAGCTTTTACTTCATCAGTCCTATAGAAGTGTCTTGTGAAAAGCATTTTGCTAATTATTTTTTGTGAAAATTTATAATCAATTTTTTTACACTATTATAGTTAAATGGTTTCAATGAATAATGCAGATTTAATTCTACCCGGACTTTGGTTAGGAAATAAATCAGCATCTATGGATGAGAAGTTTTTGAGAAATAATAATATAACTTGTGTTTTTAACTGTACAAAAGATTTACCATTTAATTCATTTCCCAAAAGAAAATATAGAGTTCCAGTGGATGATAATTTAGAACGTGAAGAGATTCGTAATATGGAACTATGGTCTTATGAAATCGTATATAAACTAACAAAAGAACTTAAGCATGGTAACGTATTAGTTCATTGTTATGCTGGTATGCAGCGCTCTGCCGCAGTTGTTGCTATGTATCTTATTGCAAATTATAGTATGAAAAAAGATAATGCCATATCTTTTATCAAAAGACAACGTCCAATTGCTTTTCGTCCTTTCACGAATTTTGAAAAAGCGATTCAAGGATTTCAAGATAGTTATGAGCGAGATATTATTCCTAAGTTGTTAAATGATTCTTCGTCGCCCAGATAGGAACTTCCTCTTTTTCTTGGGGTTCAAAACCTTCTAACATATTTGGTGCTAAGCGAACAACTGCTTCACGTCTATAATAATATTCACTTTTTGGCTTTCCTCGTGGATTACTTACGAATAATACGGAGCCTTGATATCCGACTGGTGTATAATAACGTCTATTATATTCTACAGGAAGATGATTATGACCTATTATCCATGTGATAATAGGGTATGTAATTAGTTTTTCTAATTCTCTATCAATAAGTGCAGATTTTGGCTCTTGCATCCAATCTTCTTCATAGAGCCATGTGAAAGGAGGATAATAAGAACATATTAATAAAGGTACTTTAGCATTTGTTAGTACATAATTTAAAAATTTTACATTTTCTTCATGTGCTTTTCTAAATATTTGTGGATTACATGGGGTAGGAATAGGTTTTATAAATATATTATTATGATAATGAAGCATAACGTCATTTCTTGGCTTATGCCATAATGATAAGCCTACTAATAAAAGTTTCTCATCATTTTCTTCTAACAAAAAAGTATCTTTATAAAGTATTTTAATATTTCTATAAGGGCTACTAATTTCTCTCATTTTTTGAAGACTATAATCTTCTAAATTACTATATGACCAAATTTCTTCATTACCAGGAATCCAAAAGATTAGTTTCCATCGCTCGGAGCAGTATTCAAGAAATTGTCGTAGATTTGGTGCATTTAATTTTGCTACATCACCACAAAGCACTAAATAAGGGGCAACAGGCTCTAATGTTTCATCAAATGTAACTTTTGACCATAATTCTAAATGTAAATCGCTCGCATACTGGATGCGCATCTATTATACCAATTCTACAAAATTTGTTCTCAAACTCACATATGCTTTAGGATTATAAGAAGCGTTGTAAGCATTTCTAGCAGAGTTAAAATTAGTATAAGGATTTGTTCCACAAAACACATCACTTGAATATCCTAAACAACTTGTAACTGATATATCACCCGCCCCTCCTAGCCAAATTTCAACAGGCTTATGAAGCATTTTTTCTAAATTGGAAGAATCCATTCGCATTCGTCCAATGTCGTTATGTAATATATTATGAGGTAAATGATGCGTCAAAACAATAGAGCGGTAGCCCCCTTTTAGCGTATCATCAATGTAATCAACATCGTCTAAATGCCAGCTAGCAATATCTTCACCCATTATATTCGCTAATCCAATATGTCTTTGAAGCCATATATAATTATACTCAAACATAGATTGATGTTTTAAATATGGCTTTCTTGCCCATAGGGTTGATCCAATAAGTTGTATGTCAGTATTTGGAATGATTGCGTGAGAATTATTAAGAATTGTAAGATTATCAAAAGATTCTTTTAGTTTATATAATTCTTCTATGCAAATTGTAAAATCTTTTGGTTTTACAGAGCAATATTCATAAGGACCAGGGACTATATATACTTTATCCCAGTTATAAGAAGCATATGTTAAAAAATCTTTATAAATACGAATAGACTTTTCTGTATCAAGAGAGCCGATATTTCCTAACAATGCAAGATTATTACATTTTGGGCTTAATATATTTCCAAAGTGTTTGGGTTTCTGTAAATTCAGAAAAAAATTACTTGCGTATTGAAGCTTGAATGCTTGATTCATTTTATTATAAATAAGTATTATATCTTTATATTGCTCTGTTTCATTTACCAATAACAACCGTCTTCTATACATTTATAACCATCAGGTTTACAACTATCTGGTGGATACACCCACGCATCATTAAAAAACTTACTAATGACTTCATGATTTTCCCAACGCTTTCCTCGAATACCAAATAAAAGTTGTGTAGCACCTCCCATAACAATACATTGTATTCCATGCTCTTTTAATCTAGAACCAATAATCATACCCATACCTCCACATCCAATAATTGCTACATCTACATCTTCAAGTAATACTCTATTTACAACATCATCAACTGCATCTTTCCAGCTATTTATATAAGATGGCCATTGAGCTTCTATATTAGTCGATGCAAGAGCTGGCGAATAATATGTTTGAATAGGAATCCATTTCGTTGATTTAGGCAATAAAGATTCAGAATCATCACCCCATATTGCGTTTGGCATATATGTTTGTTCTTCACATGTATTAGCAAATGAATTTATAACTGCTACACGTTTTCCTTTCAAATGCTGGGTCCATCGTAGACTAGGTTTTACATAATATGGTTCTAAATTACGCAATAATATTTTCTTTCTATTTTTATTTATAGTATCAAGAATACTTTGTTCAGTCATTTTTAAAGGTTCATACCATCCTTCAGCAATTACATTTGTATTTGTTAATGCTTTTAAATATTCAAAACAATAACTATGGACTTCAGTTTGAGGAAATATACCAGCATGTAATTCTAACTTTTGCTTATAGTTATCATATATTTCTTTTTGAAAATAGTAACGAATTATAACTTCAAGTTCAATTGTACCATTTCGTCCAACTAAAAATGGTTTATCCGATTTAAATAAATCACACAATACTTTAGCATTCTCTTCCATCTAAGATAGATAAGTTTAAAATCTTTATTAGGTTATTTAGGATACATTTGGCTTAAAATCCTTATTACGCCAAGGATTAAAACGGGGCATCTGTGGCTTTTGCTCTACTACTTCTTCTATTATAGGAGTAAGAGGTGTAGGCAGTTCTTCGAATGGATATGGTGTTGGTACTCTCATTAGTTTATCAATAGATTCTTCAAACTCAAGAGTAACTTCATCGCCTTGACATAATACAACACTGGCAGGCTCAATCATTTTCACAATAAACTGTACATCGAGTTCTTGAATCTTCACTTTAATAGTTGTATCTTTTTGAAGAACTGCTAACTTCGTTAATTCATATGAAAGAATATCTTGAATATCTGCACAATGAAATTCATTGTCATGCGGCTGAAGTACAATTTTACTTGACTCATCAAAGACTTCTGATGGAAGCCACTCAACTTCTAACTCTTCTCCATTGCCATTACAGTTAATCTGATCCAGCATCCACTGAGGGATAAATATAGAATTTAGATTCTCAATCTCTGTACGGACAGGTGAGCCAAGAGAAGAAACCCAAAATTTATCACCTTTAATTACACGAGCAAACATGCGATTTGTTGGAATCTCATTTGTAATTCTTTTCCATGTATTTTCATTTACATAACAATTATAATCTTCAACATCTTGCCCAAGATAGACAGTCGACCATACAGAATACATATTTGATAATAAATATAATATTTTTAAGTTTTCAATTTTTAATATTATATATTAGGTAATATGGTTAGCCATACTCGAAAATTAAGAAGATCTAAGTATCCTAAACATACAAGAAAGGGTATACATAAAAAACTCTTTGAAATTCAAAAGACAGGCAACAAGTATCAATGTCAATGCACTTCTTCTTGTAAGAATAAAGTTGTAAATAATGCGTATTTTTGTGCAGAACATAAAAATGCTTGCCCCAGAATTGGTCCATTAAGCGGTTATGAGCCAGATTATGACCCAGCATTTTGGAATGATAATTTTAAAATAAAAGAAACTCATAATTGTTTTGCATACGCATTTAATATTAATGATCCAAAACAACTTGCAAAGTGTAAAAATAAGAATTGCGATGTTCCTTTTCATCAACCCGGAAGTGCATCGGGACATGAGAAATTTAAATCATCAAACCCAAAGACATGCCCAAATTTGATGATGCGTAATTTTGGTGATAATCCAAATATTAGAATGGCTCACTTTACAGATAAATGTCCAGCTGGTACTTCAAAGATTGCGCTTATAATTGATGAAGATGAAGACTATCATTATTTGCGCCAGGATTCAAATGGACTGTGGAGTCACAAGCCTGGAGCAAGAAATGTAACAAATCGTGATGCTTCTGGAAAACGTATATATGACCCAGCACTTGCAGATTATAACTATAAGAAAAATGCTGATGGTTACTTGAATTATGATTTATTCTGTTCATACATATGTGTTCCTAGAATAACACCAGTGCGAGTAAAAGTTGGGGGTTCTAGGAAGAGCGTTTAACCCTACGCTGTTTCTGACGAGCCTCTACCCAATCCACGCCGTATTCCATATAGATTTCATTGACTGGGTCAATCATACTTAGTGCTTCGACGCAATCAATACGTTCTTTAGGATTTGTACTTAACATTTTTTTCAATATATCAGTTACAATACTTTTCTTAAGTTTCCATTCAGAACTTTCAATAAACTCATACGAAAATATTAAAGTATTTAATGTATCGAGTAATAAAACTCCAATCGCCCAACTATCAAAGCCAGGATAATAGAGTTTCCAAATTTTAACAATATCTCTCTCTTTATATGCTTGTGAAGTTCTAAAAAATGTTGCTAAGTCTTTTAATTGTGTTCTTAGTGAAACACCTAGTAATTTTTCAATCTTATGTAACACTTTCTTTTGTGGCATTAATTCTATTAATGCTTCTTCAAATGTATAATTATTATTATCATCAATTGCTGTTAAAAATGTAACTTCTGGTGGCTCGGCTGAGTATTCTGGTGTTAACACTTTCCAGCGTTCGCTAATAGATTCTAATGATATATCATTTTTACTAAATGCTTGACCGAAATCAATAATACGAGCAATATTTTTATTATCAATTAAGATATTACCACCATGAATATCATAATGAATAAATCCGTGTAATACCATTAACGAACCAGCTTCGAGAAGATGTCTCATAAGTGTAAAAAATGAAATAGTATCTTTTGATTTTAAATTATATTTAAATAAATCTTTTCCTCCAAATGGCATTGACATTTGTTTTAATGTACCCGGCTGTACACGTTGTAAAAATTTGCATTTATCAAGGTCTTTTTCTTCTTGATTCTCGAATATTTTTGGACTACAAGAAGCATTTGGTAATAAAAAATAATATTCAAAATTTTTAATACCACTCAGCATTTTATACGCTTTTTCCTCTCGCTCTACATCATCTTTTGTTGTCAATTTTCCAACATACTTTGTATCTAACTGTTTTTTTTTACATAATAACGGGTGGTCAAAGACACATCCATAAGAACCTTGTCCAATAAGTTTCCCACCTTCCATTCTACTACATCTGCGAAGCAAATTCTTATAAGAAAAGCATACAAAATCATTAGATGGAACTACCCGGGACAATCTGGATAGCGTTATTTTTATTAATAACAATTATAACAATTGAAGTTCTAAATCCTACACTTATAAATGAAGGTTTTGCGTTAGTTTCGGCAATGGATGCTTCTGGTGATAAGAATAACTTTTTTGCACCATTCGCTATGAGGCGTGGAGATATTGGTATAGATGAAGAAGAAAAAGGTTATAGTCAAGATGCCAGATATTATCGTGGATATGTTGATGTACAAAACTTTGGATTCAAACACGATTTCTGTAGATTAGTTGTTCCAGATGATGTATCAAATTTACTAGAAAAAAATGCATTAAAACAAGTTGAAACTGATAAAAAGAAATTTGGTAATTTAATGAATGCATTTTTCGCATGTGCTCTTGCTGGAACAAGTGGATTATCATCTGTATCCTATAAATCAAAATCTGTAAAAAATGGGCTTAGATTGTCACGTGACGATTATATGAGAGATATTTATAGTGAAAATAAATATGCTTATTGCCGTATTCTAAAAGCGGATGATGGAGCTTTTCAGCCATTATGTTTACGAGCAAAAGATATTGGATTCAATGATTACGATGAAGTTGATTCTGACCCACCAGAAAATATTAAAGCACTCTTACAATTCTATGACGGTTGTGTCGGTTGGTTACGATTTAGAGATGATATGTCCGATTATGTAAACAATCTTATAATTCAAAAGGCTGGCGGTATAAGTATTCCCGAAGACCCAAATCCTTCTGTAACACAAGGTGTAAGTTTCAATGGTGTAGATCAATATTTAAGATTAAGTGATGCTCCCGATTTAACACTTGGTCGTAAAATCAATATGAGAAGTGTTCGTGCGTTCAGTGTATGGGTTTATTTCGATGCGTTCAGCAATAACGCCCATATATTTGATTTCGGTGATGGTCCTGGTAATAATAATACAGTGTTAAGTATTGTAGGGAAAGGTGATGCTACAAGCGATAATAACGAGTTAAGACCTATGTTATGTGGTAATCAACAAAATACATTACCAGAATATCCATCTGGTCCTCATCCTTGTGCGGAAACAACTCCTCAAAACCTAATGTTATTAAAAGCAAACGTAAATGAATATGAATGTAAGTTATTTGATGTGTTGCCAAATAAAATTCAAGAATTAACAAAATTCTCTCCACCAGCACCTACAAGAGCTTCGCTTCTTTATGAAGTATGGGACTCGAAACAACGAAAGCAGCGTATTCTCGTAAATGGTGTTATACCATTAAAGAAATGGTGTCATATTGTTATAACCGCAAAAACAAATGATTCTTTCAGACCAGATATCGCTATCTACATAAATGGGACACAAGTATTTGTTGAGCCATCAGGATTTTTACCACAAGCGCAAAGTACAACAAATAATTATATTGGAAAATCAAATTGGGCGAACGCAACAAGTCAATATGAAATGAAAGATGAATTATTTAGTGGTAAAATATTTGATTTTAGAATGTATAATTCAGTAATGTCTGAAGAAAAAATTAAGAAGTCAATC
>Ga0136644_10002843_pt1 | contig 13068 bp, 14 predicted proteins | sample C_130820_EF_Meta_FD_94780 | JGI IMG/M metagenome (GOLD analysis project Ga0136644, IMG submission 94780) | Freshwater microbial communities from Lake Croche, Canada to study carbon cycling - C_130820_EF_MetaG (v2) (version 2) | ecosystem: Environmental > Aquatic > Freshwater > Lake | place... | reverse complement strand
CTGTGCATTCTCCGGTTTCTTCGGTTTCTTCGGTTTCTTCGGTTTCTTCGGTTTCTTCGGTTTCTTCGGTTTCTTCGGTTTCTTCGGTTTCTTCGGTTTCTTTGTCTGTTCCAAGACATGGCTCAATCGTCTCGGCGCTTCCGGACCAAGTCATTGTTCTATTGGCCCGGTGTCTTGGATCGGACCGCGAAAGCAACGTTTTGCGGTCGCGAATGCGCCTTGTTTGCAAGAAATGGAACACTATTATCAGCACCACGTCGCAATGCTGGACCCCTGGCATTGGCGCAGTACTGGAGCGTCGCGTTTGCAACTGGTCATTCGAGTACTTCTCCAAGCTTCACGCGCTCTTTGACTTTACTCCTACCGAGATTGCTCAGTCTCAGCTTATGGGCAACATTTTAAACGACAAGGGCGACCCAGTAAACATTGCGATTCTCGTCAAGGCCTTTCCCGCAGTAAGAGCGTATGGCAAGTCCATTACTGGAAGTACAGCTAACGGCAACCTTGACGGCAACCTTAACGGCAACCTTAACGGCGACCGTAAAGGCGACCCTAAAGGCAACCCTAAAGGCAACCCTAAAGGCAACCCTAAAGGCAACCCTAAAGGCAACCCCAACGGCAACCCCAACGGCAACCCCAATGACCACCCGCTTTTCTCGCTCTGTCCAAACTTCCTCAAGATCGCTCTGGCCCAGTCTTCGCCCACCCTGCTTGCCATGCTCGTCGAGTGGAGGGTGCTGACAGCAGACACGTTTCGCCGGCACTTTCAACACTTTATTTGGACCAAGGTCAGGGCAAGAAGGGACTGGATTGCCGTCTTTCAGCTGCTGCTCAGCGACCTGGTGGGGCTCGCGTTTCCGGAGCTCGCCGCACTCCACGCATCGGCGGTGTACAGCGTCACGTGGATCGGCGACCTCAAGGGCCTTGTCCAGCTGCGGGCTTGGGGTCTGACCCTTGACACCCTGCGACAGAGCGGCAACAAGGCCATTTACGACGCCGTCAACTACAACCGCGCCGACATGCTCAACGAGATGGCGGGGTGGGGTCTCACTGCCGACGACGCCCGCGACATGGACAACCGCGCCCTCAAGTTCGCCGCGCAGAACGGCAAGGTCGAGGCGTTGGTGGCGCTCGCGTGGGCGTTTGGGCTCAGCAGCGACGACGCCCGAAGCCAGGGGAACCGCCCGCCAAAGGACGCCGCAATCAACGGACACGCGAGCGTTCTTCGCGTTCTCGCAAGAACCTACGAGCTGACGAGCGACGACGCGCGCCACGCCTGGAACGTGGCGCTTGTTGCCGCTGCAATGAACGGGCACGACGACGTTCTCGTAGAGCTTTCTAGATCATTCGGTCTAACAAGCACGGATGCCCGTTGCCAGGACAACCTCGCCCTGGTCATGGCGGCAAGGCACTCCAGGCTCGAATGCATGCGCCTGCTTGCTTCGGAGTTTGCGCTCGGCCCCGACGACGCCCGCGCCGCGAACAACGACGCCATCCGCACCGCCGCGCTCGAAGGCAACGTGCTGGTCCTGCAGGAGCTTCGCGTGGCGTTTCAGCTGGACGGGAATGACGCCCGGACGATTGAATTTGACTCTGTCATGTGGAGGCTCAGCGATGAGGAGGCGCTGGGCGTCGTTCGGGAGCTGGTCGAGGGCTACAAAATGCTTCGGACCGAGATCTGCCTCGCCATCCCCGACTTTGAGCTCAAGTGGCACCCGCGAGTCGCCGAGTACCTGCGGGAACCGTTTTCTGCTTCTTCATCTAAAAAATAACTTGTCAATAAAAATGACGTGGAATGAAATGTAATGTAATGTATTTCATAAAAAGTATTTAATAAATAGTTTTCTACTTGAATAGTTGACAGACACATTTTTTTCGATCTGGTCATGCAAAAAAAAGCTGTACTGTCGTACAATTAATTAGTGCAAAAACGTAAACATTTAATTATAATTGGTCATTTTTTATGTAGAAAGATATGTTGTGAAAATTTTGTTCTTGCGTTATTTACAGTATAGTACTTTTTTTGCAATGAAACTGAAGGCAAGGTGAAGAAATAATGAAATGAAAAGTGAAATGAGAACAATAGCAACTCCACGGAAATTCGAGATTTTTTTCCCCTATTTAAGTTCGCGAAGGGCTCGTCTCGGCACAAACAACACAAGATGGCTTCATCCAACAACACGGCGGAATCTGGTGTTTTTTCAGTGGTGATTCACCCTTTTTTTCGAACCTTTCTTATGAAGAAAGAATCTTTGATTTTTGCTTTGTTATCATGACCTCAGCTTGACCAGCATGATCCAAGGACGTCAGGCCCTTCTTCCTCTCTGAAGCGACGGATACCTCAAGAACCACATTGCATGGTGAATGCCGTTTTTTTTTTCAAGAGTTTTTCAAAAAAAAAAGCGTCTCGCGTCAGTTTATGTACATATACCCAAATCTGCTGAAACCATGTATTGTGCCTTGTTATTTTATTACAGTAAATATTGCTGACCTTTTTTTTTGTTTGATCTTTTAGGACACATTCATCACGCTTCCGGACGAAGTGCTCCTTGCAATTGTTAACTTGCTTGGACACGACGCAGATGGCTACAGCAGTCGTCTTGCAATGATCGGGGTCTGTAAACTGTGGAACGCCAAATTCCGTAATATTACCAAGCAATACTGGGACCCATTCAGGGAGGCAGTGACTCTCTCCCTCAAGGAACGCCGACCCCGCAGAGGACTTGACGACACATTTTTGGCAGTCCACGCATTGATGTCTTTTTCAGAAGACAATGTCGCCAACACCGACGTTTTGCCCTTTGCGGTTGCCACCAACGACCTAACGATGGTCCGCCAGGTGCGGCGGTTGTGGCCCTGTTTCACCCCGGAGCAAGTTATGAGTTTCGACTGTCAAAACTTCATCAAGCGGATGGCTGAGGGCGCGGAAATTGAGGTCTTGAGGGAGATGAGCGACTGGTGGGGCTTTGAAACAATGCAAGAGGCCATCTTGACTGCACTGGAAAACGGTTCTTCATGCGACAGGATTCACTGGCCCGCCGTCAGAAATCTACGAGACCTGCTTTTATTTCTTCGCGAGATGAGGATCGAAACCGATGTGATTTGCCGTCACAACAAGGACTTGATCGCAAACGTGATCGGCATGTGCGGCGCGGATCGGTTGTCGGTTCTTAGAATGCTGCGCGAGTGGGGGGTCGGCATTCGAGAAGTGCGCCAATGCAACCGCGATTTATTATGGCTCGAGCTGAGTTGCTCAGCAGACTCGATTCGCGAGCTTGCGACGTGGGGCCTGTGTGCAGCAGATGCTTCGTACAAGAAATGCATCGTCGTGGACTGGGCGGAGCACGAATTCAACAATGGCAGCGACGTCAGGGCTGCACTGACTCGGACCTTGAGGATGAACCTGTCGTGCAAGCCTCTCTATGAACCCCGGGAAAATTCCTTTTTTGGCGCAAAGACAAGGGGATTCAGCTTTGGGATTCTCGCCCGAACAATTCTTCGCAATGGCGTGACTGATTCCAGAAAATCTTCGCTGATTAAGCATGCGGTTCGAGAAGGAGCGTGGCTTCAACTGAACGGTCTACGCGAGTATTGTGGCTTCACTTGCGACGATCTTTTGAGAGAGGAGCCGCGAGAAATGTTGGTGAGGCACTGGGTGTTGCGGGGGGAAACGTGTCTTCTGGAAGATCTAGTCTCGGGGTGGAAGCTGGTGCAGCTGGGAGGTGCCAAGGGACTAATGCTTTTGAGGGAGATGATTGCAAGGGTGCCTCTTAAGCGGGATCGTGATAAGGCGCAGCATGTATTGGACCGTTTACTGGGAAGGGGTTGGGAGCTCGACACTTGATTTGTATGACTCGGTTGATCAGAAAATTAAAAAATAAATGAATGAGTATTCCATGAGCTGCTTGTACGCGCGCATTATGTAACAATATTAATATTCTTTTATAATGTAGGGTCATTCCCGATATATTTTAAAAGTTAATTCCAGAGAATCAAAACAAAAAGGGAAAAAATGAAGTAAAAGGATTTTTTTTACTGGATTGAGGTACAAAAGTTCAAAAAAAAAAGAAATGAAAACAATGGCAACTCCACGGAAATTCGAGAATTGTTTCCCCTATTTAGCTTCGAGAAACCCTCGACCGGGCCAAAAAACAGGACAACCCAAGACCCTTCCCTTTTTTTGCTATGGATTCCAACATGAGCCAGCGAATTACATCAATGCCTCGGTCGACCATTGTTACAAGGTCTGCCTCGAAAAGGTCTGCAGCTTCGACGACGCGAAATGTCAGGCACTTGGAAGCGGCAACTAATCATTTATACCCATCATGCTTCACGGTATCACCAAACCTCTCTTGATCTTGTGAAATTGTTATTTATGTTTGATTTGATTTCTCATTCTGATGTAATTTACACATGAAGAAATATAGGATTCGTTTCAATTAGTGGTCTTATTGCTTATTATTTGTTTTATTTGGTTGTTTTGTTCTTACAGATGGTACCTGAAGACGTCTTGGTCAAGATTGTATCAATGTTGGATTTGGCCGAGCATCCGAACGTGGGAAACCGATCCAGGCTTTCAATGTCCCGAGTTTGCAAGCATTGGAACCAGATTGTTTTAAACACCCCTGCTTGCTGGGAGCGTGGCAAGGCTGATGTGCTTAACGGCATGACGCAGAAGAACCTGCAATTGGGGGTATGGAGCAACCAAGCCACCGTTCGATCTGCAATCCGCATGTTTGACCTGAAACTGTCGGATTTTCGCAAAACCCAGGACTTGCTCAAGTTCATCCCAGAAAACGGCCCGGTCAACAATGCCAGTCTTTTGCATGTCTTGATTGATGATCTGGGGTTGACCGCTGACCACGTGCGCGAGTTCGACAATTACGTCCTACGGCACGCGGCGAAAATGCGGCGCACTGACGTCCTTGAAGTCCTTGCTCAAAAACTGTTCCTGACGGCTCGGGATGCGCGGGCACTTGACAACGAGGCGTTGATTCTTGCAGCTTCCAACGGATCCTTTGACGTCTTGCAAGTTTTGATTTACACGTTTGGGCTTACCACCGATGACGTGCGGGCGCGTGAATCAACGGCCTTGAAGATTGCGGCTGATCGGGGCTACGCGGCATCACTCTGGGTGCTGATTTCCGTGTTCGACCTGCCCAAGATGGCAACGCTTATGCAGAGCTGTCATGCAGACCTCCCAAGATCGGGGTGGTATCAGTTTCCGCGCATTGAGTACCGGTCTTATTGCCACTACATTCTTTCGATTTTCAACAAGGAACTTCAACAATCAAGGTTTTAGAAGAAAATTACAGCCAATAAAAGAGAGCATTTTTAAGTATTAGTACATTTTATTGAATTCAACTTAAACGTTATATCCAAACGGTAAAAAATCATGTGATTCACCTTAATAAAAAACCATCTGGTTCTCCGCGTATTTTTGAGACATTCTAACGATGGAATTATTTTTGAGAATAAAAAGGTTTGCAACACCCTGATTTTCTATTTCTATTTCTATTAGATATGTATATATGTTTTTGATTCAAGAATAAAACTAATAAAACCAATAAATCTAATAAAACTTTAATAAAAATGTTGCAACTCCCTGATATATTCTAGAAATAGAGTTCCCTATTTAGCTTCGAGAAACCCTCGACCGGGCCAAAAAACAGAACAACCCAAGACCCCTGAGTTGCCATGGAGTCCATCACGAACCAGGAAACTGATTTTTACGGGGAAGTGGAGGAGGCCCAAGCTGAGGCCCAAGCTGAGGCCCAAGCTGAGCTCGACCTTAATGCTGTTCACAGCCCAGAACCAACTCAGCGATCGACCTTATCCAGCAGACCAGCAAACCGCAAGCGATCACTTTCGCCATTCAATTACCGCGACTTCACACTTATGTACAAGCGGACCCCAACCAAACAGGAGTGCAGGAATTACGGGTTGGTTGCACCTGTACAGGCCAGTCCAGACCTCCCAGTCATGCATGACGTCGACCCAATCAACTTTACTCGGGCGACTGCACAGGAGAAGGCCTGCTTTCCAAATCCTGAGGACTGGGTACTTAGCTCTGATGATAATTCAGAGCAGCTCAATCAAGACATGGATCTTGAAGATGAAGATGATGACTGCTACATTGTTGAGCCCCAAGCACAGGTGCAGCAGCAACAGCAACAGCAACAGCGACAGCAACCAAGTCCTCCTGCAATGGCTCGCAGACTCGGTCCGCGCGGCACGCGTGAATGATTTTTTCAAAGGAATAAATAATTTAAGTCATTTCTTGTTGCTTTATAAATTTCTTTTTCTTTAAGGGAGAAACGCTTTTTTTTTGTGCACTTGTAAAAATCAATTAAGTTAATAATAGTGTTTAAACAATGAAATGCCTTGTTTTCTTTATAGTCTTTAGTTTTACTTTTTTGTAAGAGCATTGCTTTTTTGTTGTACAAGAACACAATTTGTAAACTTAAAATATCTACTGAAGATACTTGATATAATTTTTTTTTAATCATCATGTCAAAATCTGGTTTTTATCAAGAATAAATTACTCGTCTGCAATCGAGAATAAACTTTAAAAAGGAATTGAAATGAATCCAACACAACTCTATGATTTCTCGAATATCTTGTCCCTATTTAGCTTCGAGAAACACCCGACCGGGCCTCAATCACACAACAAATGTCAAGCCTTGATTGCATTGGAACTCGCTCGTCGACGGGAGCCTCGGTAACTATTCTTTATTCTTTCTTTTTGATATTCACAACATATTCCCAGCAAATCACGGCTCAGCCATTTCTCCGAGCCCTTCAACGAGGGGACATTAATTGGTACCAGTTTTGGCAAATTATGGGACAACGTCCGACGGCCGAAGAATGCCGACAATACGGCCTCAATGATCCTGCCTCCCCTCCGTTTGTACCCACTGAAGACTATCAAGACCCGATGGTGCAAGACCTTCCGTTGATCGAGGTTCGTTTTGCCACGTTTGCCGAGATTCTGGCCAGCTTCTCATATCCTTCTGCAGCAGCCTCCAATTCCAAGGACTCGAAGGACCCGAACTGCCCCAATCGAGCAAGAGATAAAGGTTCGTTGCCCTCATTGTTTGGGCAATCCCCCTGCCCGGGATCACTTGCTCCCGGCCGGGGCAAGACCTGGCTGTGCTTATTGTAACGACGAGGGGGTCGTCTTTGCCCGCAGATGAGCTATTTTAAAAGAACAAATAAAAGCCTTTTTTTTGATTCTTAATGAACTCTCCAAGTAATTTGGAGTATACAGTACTTGGAGTTAAGTTTAAGCCTTAAAAGAAAAAAAGCAACAGTAATATACATTTCTTAAATGTCAAAAATTTTTAGTTCTTCGAACAGTTTATTTTTCCTGAATAAAAATTTACAATAAAAATGTAAAGGGGAAACACATTTTATTAAGCTTGGCACTTTTAGGTCTTTACCCAATTAGTCTTGAATAAAAACTAAAAAATAATTGAAATGAAAAAATAAGCAACGGCACGACTTTCTGGAATTTTGTGTCCCTATTTAGCTTCGAGAAACACCCGACCGGGCCTCAATCACACAACAAATGTCAAGCCTTGATGGCATTGCAACTCGCTCGTTGACGGGAGACTCGGGTCAGCTGCAGCGACAGCGACAGCTTAGGCGCGAACGAGACATCAACGCGCACAGTCTGGTAACTATTCTTTATTCCTTTTTTTGAAATTCACAGCAATTTAATTATATTTTGGGTTTCTTCAATCAATCTTGGTTAATTTGATGTGATACTCATCACTTTTCTTGTTGTTTTTATGATGAACCACAGGCTCTTCCTGCTGAAGTGGTTGTCATGATTTCCCAGGCTTTGAAAAACAGCAAGCAAGGATGTCTTGCCAGATTTGCAATGATGGGGACTTGCAGATATTGGAACCAAATTCTTGCAAACAATCCCCTTTGCTGGGAAGGAATGCATTCTCGGCTCATTTCTTGGTTCAAATACTCGCCACATCTCGTCTACTCCGATCAAGGCATTCGCCTGCTGCGAAGATGTAGTCTCTCTCTGGAAGACGTGCTGGACTTCGATCCTTATGACGAACGAAAGAGCTTGCTTTACATTATTTCACGGAAAGGAGACGTTGCCATGCTTCGGTTTCTTGTTAGCCACTATGGTTTCAATGCCGAGGATGCCCGGAGGTGTGACAACCTGGCTTTGCGGGTCGCGGCTTCTCATGGTCAAACCAGTTTCCTTGAGGCATTGGTGGAGCTATTTGGGCTGGGGGTGGATGATGCTCGGGCGAGGGACAACGATGCGCTTAATTCGGCTGCAGAGAACGATCGCATTGACATCATCGACGTGCTCTTTAATCGGTTTGGCCTGACGCTTCAAGATGTCCACTTTTGTCCAGGAAGAGATTCGTTTCACAAATTCCACTTTGTGTACCGGGCAATGAAGAACGAGAGCTACAATGTGATGTTGGAGCTCATGGGCAAGTACAATCTGACTGGGTTTGACGAAAAAATCAGAAATTGGGATCTACGCGCATTACAAAGCGGCAACCCGGGAGTTTGGTGGGCACATTACGATTCCGATTTTTATCGAGTGTTTCTTGCGGCAGCTCAAGAGGCGCACGGGCCTGAATTCGACGAATAAAAATATATTTTTGGTTACTTTTTTTGGCAATTTTCTATTCTATTTTAAATGATTAATGAACTCTCTGAGTACTTGGAGTATACAGTACTTGGAGTTAACTTTAAGCATTAAAAGAAAAGGCAACAGTAATATATATTTCTTATTTGTCTAAAATTTTCAGTTTTTTCCTGAATAAAAATTTACAATAAAAATGTAAAGGAAAAACACATTTTTATAAGGTCGGTACTTTTAGTTCTTTCCTTGGTCTCGAATAAAAACTAAAAAACCTGAAATGAAAAAATAGCAACGGCACGACTTTCTGGAATTTTGTATCCCTATTTAGCTTCGAGATTTGTTCGACCGGGCCCAAATCACACAGCATGAAGAAGACAAGCAAGGCGACTCGACGAGGAACCAAGCGCAAGGCTGCAACAACTTCTTCTGCCTCTGCCTCTGCGTCTTCAGCAAGCCCGGGAGAACAGAATTGTGGACATACTATGAGTATACGGACCGAGTCTTCCAGCAACTTGTCCCTTTTGGTACTTTTTAGACTATAATTTTTCTGCTTCATCTCATTTTTTCTTTTTGTGTTTGTTTTGTTTTTCAGATGCTCCCAGACGACATTTTAATCAAGATTGCCTCGCATCTGGACGTGAGACCCAAAAAAAGGCTGAACCAGGGCAATCTCGCCAGGGCTGTATTGTTCAGTGTTTGCAAGAAGTGGAACCGTGTTCTCTCAAACAACCCGGATTGTTGGGAAAATGGCAAGTGGGATGTTATCTACAGTATGAGGCGCTATGAAATATTTTGGTGCTCCAAAAGCATGTACGTCTCTGCCATCCGCATTTTTGGCCTGAAGCTGTCGGATTTCATGCAAGGCTCACATGAACTGTCATTCTTCGTCGTGGAAAATGGCTTAAACGCTGACCTGTTTCATGTCCTTATTGATGAACTTGGTTTGACTGGGGATCACCTGAGACAGGACGGCAACAGGGTTTTACTTACAGCAGCCCGAAGAAACCGAGTTGACATCCTCATGGTGCTGTTTGAAAGGCTTGGCATGACAGCCATTGACGCGCGCGTAGATGACAACGAGGCCTTGGATTCTGCGGCGACGGGAGGTTATTACAACGTTCTCAAGGTTCTTCTCAATACTTACGGTCTTACTGTCGATGATGTACGGGCTCGCAATTCAAAGGCATTGACAACCACGGCTCAATTGGGCTACACGGCATCTCTATACCTCCTGATTGCTAAGTTTGGTCTGCCCAGTATGGACCGGTACATGATGAGCAATCGTCCGGACATTCCAAGGAGAGGAGTGTATGAGTATCCACGCCTTGACCAATCGCGCTATAGTCAACAGCTTCTTACGGTGTTCAACGAGGAGCTCCGAAAATCATCATCGAGATCTTGAAACAATCATTTCATAAAATAAACAGATTATTCAAAATTTGAAAGTTTTGGTGTTACGGCATTTTTAAAAAATTTAAAGTTAAACTGAATTAAAAAAAAAACATTCCAGACTACTACAACTACTGTTACTGCCACCACCATTACATTTTGACAAGTATTAGCGTTTTAGATATTAATCTAAATGGGAAGTTTTACTGATATAGTATACTTGAAATGAAAAAATAAGCAACGGCTCGACTTTCTGGAATTTTGTGTCCCTATTAAGCTTCGAGATTCCTTCGACCGGGCCTCAATCACACAACAATGTTTCCATTGTTTGGCTTGCTGCCCGAGAAGCCCGTCGTGGAGGAATCGCTCAAAGATCTCAAGAGACCTGCCATCTCGCATGTGGCAGACTTTGTTGTTTTCAGGGGCCATGTTTGTCCTTCGGATCATTGTCCTCAATGTTCTCCGCCCTACAATCCTGAGTTTTGGGGCTGGCCTCCCTGCGGGCCCTCGCGACAATTCCACGATATACTTGAGACTGCTTTTGATTTCGAGGAACCACGAGAGCAAGATTACGACATTGATGCCCTCGAAATGCTGGAGGAGGATGTTGCTTTTGTCCAAAGTCTGGCTTCCCGGGGAGGAAGGATCTCCGACGTTTCCCTCACATTGTCTGACCTTGAAAACATGACAGACGACGAAATGGACACGTCAAACTCGGAATCATGCACCATCGGCTTTTCCAGCTCGCGTGAAGAGAAAATCGATGAGGGCGAGGACAGTGATTGGGCTTTCTGAGGAAGAAGCAATAAACTGGGTTTCCCACGTCTTTGTGTTTACTTTTTTTTGGCAATTTTCTATTCTATTTTAAATGATTAGTGAACTCTCCAAGTACTTGGAGTATACACTACTTGGAGTTAACTTTAAGCATCAAAAGAAAAAAGCAACAGTTCTATATATATAATTTCTTCAAATGTCAAAAATTTTTAGTTCTTCGAACAGTGTATTTTTCCTGAATAGAAATTTTACAATAAAAATGTAAAGGGAAAACACATTTTATTAAGGTTGGCACTTTTAGGTCTTTACCCAATTGGTCTCGAATAAAAACTAAAAAATAATTGAAATGAAAAATAACCAACGACATAACTTCTAGATTTTTGTGCCCCTATTTAGCTTCGAGATTCGTTGACCGGGCCTAATCACACCAAAAGGCAACAACCAAGATGGCTAGCCGAACCCCTGTCTCTCCGCCCCTCTTTGCCCCTACCCCGGAGCAAGTTGACCTCGACCAGGTTCTTTGACTTTGCAACCTCCTGGTCCTTGATTCTGACATTTTCCCTGCAGGTCCCAACCCCAGAGCATATAGACCTCGACCAGGTTCTTTGACTTTGCAACCTCCTGGTCCTTGATTCTGACATTTTCCCTGCAGGTCCCAACCCCGGCCTCACTTATAAACTTAAGTGAGTACTCGCCATCGGGGGCTCGGTATGCAGCAGTCTCTCCAGAATACCCCCCAGAAACTGAAAACTTCTTTGATCATACCACGGGCGAGTTCGGGGAGCTCGCGATGCTGGAGGAGGACAACCGCCCCCCTGTTGATGATATTGCCCCTGATGACTTTGATGACGAAGTCTTCAACGATGAGGTCACGGACCTCTTTGAGACGCCTCCCGCAACCCGGTCTTCGCCCTTCCCTCCCTCTCGCCCGGCCAAGCGCCACCGTGGCCCTGATCCTCGTCAATAAAGGAACCTTTTTTTATAATTTTTATTGACTTGAGCATTTTTCTTTTTATTAGTGAGGGTGACAAACATGTATATATATATAGAGACTTTTCAAGCACATCTTTATGTGCTGTTTCTTGTGCAAAACACTGTTTGATTCTCTTGTGATTTTACATCCAAACGCATTCTAACACATTTTTAGGCATTTTTTTCTGTGTAGATTCTCGCATAAAATTATGTGCAGTCACCAATCGAGTTCCTTGGTGCTAAAAAAGTAATACTTTATATACGAGATGTATATTCACCCAATCCATATCACATGATTTTACGTTTAATACTACACATATTTTCATGCGTAGTCTCGGGTTATAATCATTGCATCATAAGGCATTCGAAACCACAGGTACACGAAGGCACAGACATGCATAAAAAATGACACACATGTGTATGGTTATACACAGGCTTGACATGCACATGAAAATACATGCACATGCACATGCACATGCATCCGAAAAATAAAAGGCCATATAAGGCTAGGTCAAAGGAAACCTGGGTCGTAGCATCAGAATAGTAATTCTACTAGCATCAATGCGTCCTGCGTCGTTCACCGAATCATTTCCAGGTCAGTATCCGATATGGTAGATGTTGCGTCGTTAAATGCAACGCAAAAAAGAGAGGGGGCGTAGCTGCATCATGCACCTGCGTCGTTCGCGAAAGTCTAGAACCGTAAAAACTATCTGCGTTGTTCGAGAAGAAGACTGTTACCGGTACACCCTTGTCTGCGTCGTTAAACGGCATACACGACGCAATGCACATGCAGCAAGGCATGGGTCGCCACGTTGTGCCTCGTCGCCGAGGGGCAATGGGTCGTCACTGACCAGAAGGGAGCCCTCTGGGTCGTCGCCTTGGTCATCACGACGCATGCCGTCTGGGGCGAAGGGGAGGCGACGACCCAAGGGACATCGTCGCGCCCTGGGACACGACCCACGAGCCGAGCGGCCACAACCCACCTCGGGGAACGGTATGACCCAGAACGGCGGCGCGGTAAGTATAAGCCTGCACGCCATAGCATGCAGGCCGTGTGTAGTAGCGCCCCCCGCCGGCGCGATGTTCATGCTGGGTCGTTTTGTCGCCTCCCCCCGTATACGACTAGTCACCGACCGGCCGCGCAACGACCCAGTGACACGTACCCCAGTCACATGACCCCCCCCCTCCCCCCTCCCCTCCAACCCCCACCGGGCCCGGTGGGGGGTGGAGGGGGGGGGGGGGGGGGGGGGGCATGTGGCTGGGGTGCGGGTCACTGGGGCGTTGCGCGGCCGGGCGGGGGGTGGGCG
>Ga0136644_10002839_pt1 | contig 13074 bp, 15 predicted proteins | sample C_130820_EF_Meta_FD_94780 | JGI IMG/M metagenome (GOLD analysis project Ga0136644, IMG submission 94780) | Freshwater microbial communities from Lake Croche, Canada to study carbon cycling - C_130820_EF_MetaG (v2) (version 2) | ecosystem: Environmental > Aquatic > Freshwater > Lake | place... | reverse complement strand
GTAATTGATCTTGCACCACAGGTACTCGGTCGACTACTGCCAGAAGCAGCTGCACAAGCACTTCAAAGTAAGTTAAGTGATGCTGGCGTGCACTGGCACTTCTCCACTACCGTGCAGTCTGTGAACCATAAAAATAATGCCCTTGAAGTAAGCTTGGCAAATGGAAACTTGATCGAATGTGATGTTGTTCTTTCTGCAATTGGTTTAAAGCCCAGAGTTACTCTGGCCAAGGCTGCAGGTATTGCAACTGGATTAGGAATTACAGTCAATCGCGAACTTGAAACTAGCGCTTCAAATGTCTACTCTCTAGGAGACTGCGCAGAAGTTGAAGGCCTAGTACTTCCTTATGTCATGCCCATCATGCAAGCTGCAAGGGCTTTGGCAATCACCCTCACTGGCCAGCCTACAGCCCTAAGCTATCCAGCCATGCCGGTGATGGTGAAGACTCCAGCATTACCTACAGTCGTTTCTCCGCCCGCCAAGGGAGCGCAAGGCCAGTGGAAAACCAATGTACTTGAAGGTGGTGTTGAAGCACGCTTTGAATCATCCGATGGAAAGCTACTAGGCTTCGTATTAATGGGTACCGCCACTTCACAGCGAGCCGCTCTCACAAAAGAGTTGCCGCCCATATTGCAATAATCACAATGCAAATAAAAAGGCCCGCAAAGCGGGCCTTTTTATTGAATGCAGGATGGTGATTAAGAAACGATCACAAACCAAGTCGTGTTGTGTGATTGCGCAACCATCAAGAACAACATTGGGATTGAGAGCAATGTATTCAAGCGGGAAGTCAACATCGCTACACGAGCAGACTTTGCTTTTACATCGGCTTCTACTGGAACCATTCCGAGCGCGCGCTTCTGGTTAGGCCAAATGATGAACCAAACGTTGAAAGCCATTACCAAAGCGATCCACATACCGAGACCAATTGCACGGAATGGGGCTTGCAATGTAAATGCTTGATGAGCATAGCCATTTACTACTGCAAGGATCAAACCAGTCAAGACTGTGAAGAGTGCTGCATAACGGAACCAGAACAATGCTGCTGGTGCAATGACTTTACCAATCGCTGGCTTTTGCTCATCAGGGATTTTTGGCATGGAAGGAATTTGTACAAAGTTGAAGTACCAAAGCAAACCAATCCACATCACACCAAACATCACGTGCAACCAACGGAACATGAACGGCAATTCGGCAGAACTAAAGTTGCCGCCCAAAGCGAAGATGATGAGGATGAGCAGCACAAAACCAGCCAATACAGTGCGTCCCAAAGAGGTCAAGATTGATGCCATGAATGAATCTCCAATGAGTAATAATGGGTTTAACTATAAACGATTCTAATGAATATGTTTAATTCGGCAGAATTTCAGTATTCTTAATTAAAATAGAGACTTAGCCCATTTTAGGGCCCCAAATCCAGCCACGTATATGACAACTACCCCCTCCTCCCTAGGTCCAAAACGAATCTATATTCAGGAAGTTGTTACACGAGATGGCTTCCAGGCAGAAAGCGCCTTCATTCCAACCGAGCAAAAAATTGCCCTTATCAATCGCTTAAGTCGTGCGGGCTATGCCAAGATTGAAGTAAGTTCTTTTACAAACCCTAAAGCGATCCCAATGCTGGCAGATGCCGAAGCTGTCATGAAGGGAATTGAGCGGGTAGCTGGAGTCGAATACACCGTACTTATTCCTAATCTCAAAGGGGCTGAGCGTGCACTTAGCGTGGGCGTAGATGAATTCAATTTAGTAATGTCAGTGAGTGAAGCGCACAATCAGTCAAATCTCAAAATGAGTCGTGAGGGTTCATTTCAAGGATTGCTGTCTGTGATTGACTTGGCACATCGCAATCACACTGCAGTCAATATTTCCTTGTCGACCAGTTTTGGCTGCCCCATGTCAGGCATCACCTCTTTATCAGAACTCATGCATTGGGTAGATCGTTTTGCGGATGTGGGTGTACGCGGTATGACGATCTGCGACACCACGGGTATGGCCAATCCAGCTCAAGTCCAAGCAGTTTGTGAAGCAGTCCAAAGTAAATATCCGCAATTACAGTGGACTCTGCACTTTCATAACACCCGAGGGATGGGACTAGCTAATGCCTTAGCGGCTGTAAATACTGGTATCGATCGTTTTGATTCATCCCTGGGGGGTCTCGGTGGCTGCCCGTATGCGCCAGGTGCTACTGGCAACATATGCACCGAAGAATTAGTGTATATGTTTGATCTGATGGGATTCAATACCAATATGCAAATCGATACTTTGTTAGAGTGCTCGCGGGATTTGCAGTCACTCATCGGGCGCACTTTACCCAGCCAATTACTGATGGCTGGTAAGGTTGACCGCCTTTACGCAGCCCCCTGCCAAAGTTAAAACTTATTGGGCCGTCCAGCCACCATCCATATTCCAGGCTACTCCGCGTACTTCAGCAGCATCTGGACCGCAAAGGAATATTGCTAAGGCAGCTAACTGCTCAGGAGTGACAAACTCGCCTGATGGCTGCTTTTCAGAGACGAGTGCTTTCTTGGCAGCTTCATTCGAGATACCCTCGCGCTCGGCACGTGCATCAACTTGTTTTTGCACTAAAGGTGTTAACACCCAGCCTGGACAAATCGCATTACAGGTAATTCCGGTGTGAGCATTCTCCAGAGCGGTGACTTTGGTTAAACCCACAATCCCGTGCTTAGCAGCAACATAAGCGGCTTTCTGGGTAGAAGCAACAAGACCATGAACTGAGGCAATGTTGAGGATGCGGCCCCAGTTACGCTGCTTCATGCCAGGCAAGGCATGGTGGCTAGTATGAAATGCTGAGCTCAAATTAATCGCAATAATGGCATCCCATTTATCCGTTGGGAAATCTTCAATATTTGCTGTGTACTGAATACCAGCGTTATTAATCAAAATATCGAGTGAACCAAAACGTTTTTCAGTTTGCTTGATGAGATCTGCAATCTCTGCAGGCTTACTCATATCAGCACCGTGATAATCAACCTCGACACCAAAGGATTTAATTTTTGCAATCGCCTCGTCTTTTTCACCAAAGCCATTGACCATAATATTCACGCCCTGCTTTGCCAAGGCAATAGCCATCCCCAAGCCGATACCACTCGTAGATCCTGTTACTAAGGCTGTTTTTCCTTTTAAATAAGTCATTGCTATTTTCTCGACAAGTTAATGGGTTGGAAGAATTTCTAGAATACAACGAATTTATTTAGATTAAATGCAACCACTGACCCAGCTGATGCCAAAAGCTCTCGGGAACGAGAGTGAGTAGCCAGGTCATCGTGAGGTAGCGGAGTAATTTACCAATGAACATGTAAATTAAACAGGGAAACCATGCCAATCTGAGCCACCCTGCTGCAACACACAGCGGATCCCCAAATCCAGGTAGCCAAGATAAGAGAAGGAGTTTGGGGCCCCATACGCGCAGCCATTCACGTAAGCGACCTTTGGTACTAATCTCGATCGATTGGATTTTCTTGCTTGCTATCAGCCCCATCCACCAATCGACCATACCCCCTAAGGTATTCCCGACTGCTGCTACAAAAATAGCCACCCAATACATTTGGGGGTTAAGCGAGGTATAGCCAAAAAGAATTGGCTCCGAACCCACAGGAAGCAATGTTGCAGAAAGAAAGGCGCTAATAAATACTGCCGGCAATCCTACGGATGGCAGACCAAACCACCCGAAAAAATGGTGGAGAGCCTGATCCATTAGGCGAGAATCCCAGATTGTTTCAGGGTAATTATTTGTTCTTCAGTAAGACCAGCGGATTTGAGCACTTCATCAGTATGCTCCCCTAATGTCGGGGCGCGATACCGAATTGCTCCTGGATTTTGTGAAAGTTTCGGAATAACACCGGGCACCTGAACGTCAAGGCCATTAGCAGAACGAACCGTTTCAATAACACCACGGGCTTGGTAGTGCGGATCCTCTGCAATATCTTTTGCGGTGTAGATTTTTCCAGAAGGAACTTCTGCTGCTAGCAAACCCGCTAACACTTCATCAAGACTTTGGTCTGCAGTCCAGCTATTAATTGCCGCATCAATCTCGGCAACCCGTTTAGCACGCCCATCGTTATGCGCCAAACTGGGATCCTCACCTAAATCTGGTCGGCCAATTAACGTCATTAAGCGTTTATAGATAGAGTCTCCGTTACCGGCGATTAAGACGTACTGACCGTCACCACAGCGATAGGCATTTGAGGGTGCTATCCCAGGCAATGCTCCTCCAGCAGGTTGACGAATCGCGCCAAAAGCTGAATATTCCGGCAGTAAACTCTCGGTCAAATTAAACACTGCCTCATATAAGGCAACATCAATCATCTGACCTTGGCCGCCACGTGCATCACGCTCATACAAAGCCAGCAGAACTCCAAGTGCGCCATGCAAACCCGCAATCGTGTCCCCTAGCGAAAGACCTGCTCTGACTGGCGCCTCATTTGGATGGCCTGTAATGTAACGCAGACCAGCCATCGCTTCACCAACTGCAGCAAAGCCAGGTTCATCTCGTCTTGGCCCATCTTGGCCGTAACCTGAAATGCGCAACATGATCAACTTAGGATTTGCTTGATGCAATTCCTCCCAACCTAAACCCCACTTCTCGAGAGTACCCGGCCGAAAGTTTTCAATGACAACGTCTGCGTCCAATGCCAACTTCTTAGCGATTGCCTGACCCTCTGGTACGCGAAGATCCAAACAAATAGATTGCTTGTTGCGAGATTGAGCCTGCCACCACACCGATGTTCCCTCATGCAACATGCGCCACTTACGCAAGGGATCACCAACGCCTGGAGACTCAACCTTAATGACCTCCGCTCCAAAATCAGCGAGAGTTTTAGAAGCAAATGGGCCGGCGATGAGTTGTCCCAACTCCAATACCTTGATGCCCGCTAAGATTTGCTGATGAATTTGCATTGGAAAAACCACGCCTCCTGTTGAATATTGACTAGATGTTTTTTCTTCTATTAATGCTATTTTTACCCTATTTTTAGCATTTTCCTGGATTTTGAATTGTTGCTTAAACTAGGAGCTAAATTAGACGAAATAACCATCTATCGAGACTGCCATGAATCACCCCATTCCCAAACCTGATCAATATCAGGATATGCGTGAGGCCTTGCGAGACCTCTGTGGCAGCTTCGATTCTGCCTATTGGCAAAAAATAGACTATGAACGCGCCTACCCTGAAGCGTTTGTAAATGCGATGACTGAGGCAGGCTGGTTGGCCGCTTTAATCCCAGAGCAATATGGTGGTTCAGGATTGGGTTTAGCAGAAGCCTCTGTGATCATGGAAGAGATTAACTTCTCCGGCGGTAATTCAGGATCATGTCATGGGCAGATGTACAACATGGGGACATTGTTGCGTCACGGGTCTGAGGCTCAGAAAAAAATGTACTTACCGAAAATTGCCAGCGGTGAATTACGTCTACAAAGCATGGCAGTGACTGAACCGACTACCGGTACTGATACCACCAAGTTAAAAACCACAGCGGTTAAACAAGGTGACAAGTACGTTGTGAATGGTCAAAAAGTGTGGATCTCTCGGATTCAACATTCTGACTTAATGATTTTATTAGCACGCACCACACCCATCAATGAAGTACAGCGTAAATCGGAAGGCATGTCGATCTTCATCGTGAATCTCGCAGATGCGATTGGTAAAGGCATGGAAGTACGTCCGATAGCTAATATGGTGAACCACGAGACGAATGAGGTGTTCTTTGATAACCTCGAGATTCCAGCAGAAAACCTCATTGGTACCGAAGGTCAAGGATTTAAATACATTCTGGATGGCCTTAATGCAGAACGAGTATTGATTGCTGCAGAATGTATTGGGGATGCCTATTGGTTTATCGATCGCGCGCGTCGCTATGCCACTGATCGCGTAGTGTTTGATCGCCCAATTGGAAAAAATCAAGGGATTCAGTTTCCCATTGCTGATAGCTATATTGAAACAGAAGCCGCTAATCTCATGCGCTTTAAGGCTTGCGAACTATTTGATCAGCATCTGCCCTGCGGACCGGAGGCCAATATGGCGAAGTACTTGGCTGCTAAAGCCTCATGGGAAGCTGCGAATGTCTGCTTACAAACGCATGGTGGCTTCGGGTTTGCAAATGAATATGACGTTGAGCGCAAGTTTAGAGAGACACGCTTATATCAAGTAGCGCCGATCTCAACTAACTTGATCTACTCTTACATAGCCGAGCATGTTCTTGGCCTACCAAGATCGTTTTAGCAAAATCTCCTATGAGTATTCGTCCATTAGATGGCATTACCGTTGTTTCGCTTGAACATGCAATTGCTGCGCCCTTTTGTACGCGCCAACTTGCTGACTTAGGTGCACGCGTTATTAAAGTGGAGCGCCCAGGTGGCGGTGACTTTGCCAGAGGCTATGACACTCAAGTAGAGGGACTCTCATCCCACTTTGTTTGGGTCAATCGCTCTAAAGAGAGTCTTACGCTTGATTTAAAGCAAGCCTCTGCCATTGCCGCTTTAAAGAATTTACTTAAAACAGCCGATGTCCTAGTGCAAAACCTTGCCCCAGGTGCGGCGGCACGCATGGGACTGACTCCTGAGGTACTACATAAAGATAATCCAGGGCTCATCTTGTGTGATATCTCTGGGTACGGCAATAACGGCCCCTATCGAGATAAAAAGGCTTATGACCTATTGATCCAAAGTGAAGCAGGCTTTCTGTCTATCACTGGCACCCCCGAAACTCCCAGCAAGGCTGGTAACTCCATTGCTGATATTGCAGCAGGCATGTATGCCTATACCAATATCCTGGCGGCCCTATTGCAAAGAGGTAAAACTGGCAAGGGAAGTGTGATTGATATCTCTATGCTGGAGTCGCTGAGTGAGTGGATGAGTTTTCCACTCTACTATGCCTATCAGGGTGCTAAGCCACCCCCCAGAAATGGCGCTTCCCACGCCACCATTTACCCATATGGCCCCTTCAAAACTGGAGATGGCAAAACAGTAATGCTGGGTTTACAGAATGAACGTGAGTGGCTTCAGTTTTGCGAAATCGTATTAGAAAATGCAGCTCTTGCAAAAGATGAACGCTTTGATAGAAACTTTAAGCGTAATGAGAAGCGTACAGAACTTTTGGAAATCATCGATGCCTGCTTTAGCAAGCTCACTGCCGAACAACTGATCGCCAGATTAGATCAAGCGCAAATTGCGAATGCACATCTGAATGACATGGAAGGCTTGTGGAAACACGAACAACTGCAGGCACGCGAACGCTTTACAGAAGTCACCACTCCCAATGGTCCCATTGCTGCACTACTGCCACCGGGAATAAATGATAGCTACGACTATCGCATGGATCCAATCCCAGCGGTGGGACAACACACTGATGCGATTTTGAAGGAACTAGGCTTAGCCGAATCTGAGATTGCTGCCATGCGCGCAAGTGCTGCGATCTAGAGTAGTGGCGAGGTTAAGTGGGCTGCATTTTCTAAATAGTGCATCCAGCGTGGTCGCTTAGCCCATTGAATTGGATCTACATAATCTGATTGGGCAAGATAGGATTCAATTAGTTTCTCAAGCTTAGTGCAAAAATCTTGGTTGTATACGATGAGGCTAATCTCAAAATTCAAACGTAGGCTGCGTTGATCAAAGTTAACGGATCCAAAGATAGCTCCTTTTTTATCTACCAGTAAGCTCTTCGTGTGCAGTAATCCACCATGAAATTCAGCAATCCTCACTCCTGACTCCATCAGATCAGCGTAGTAACTTCTACTACTCCAAGCAACCAATGTAGAGTCGTTGAGTTTTGGCACGATAAGAGTGACTTTGACGCCCCGTCTTGCAGAGGCCATCATGGCTTGCAATAAACCATCATCGGGACCGAAATACGGTGTTGTGATCACTAACTCTTCACGGGCATCAATAATGGCCGATAACATTACCTGATACAAAATATCATCACGATAAACCGGTCCCGAGGCAAGCTGTTGAGCAATTGCTGCGCCTGCAATTGGGGATGCTGGTGGATTGCGATCATTAAAGTGAGTGACTTTGGGGTTATCAACACTCCAGTCAAAAGCAAAGGTAAGCTCAAACTGCGAAGCAATTGGCCCCTCGACTCTCACCATGGCATCAACCCATTCACCCACGCCAGAGTCTTGCTTGAATGTTCTTGGATCCACCAAATTCATACTGCCAGTCCAAACAATGGCGCCATCAACTACGAATATCTTCCGATGCAAACGTAAGTCAGCACGGCGAAACTGGAAGCGTCCAACCTGAATAGGCAATGCCTCTGTCACCTGAATTCCGGCATTACGAAAACGGGCTGGCCATTTTGACTTGAACCAATCTTTACTACCTAATGAATCCAGTAGTACTTTGCAGACTACACCCCGTTTTGAGGCAGCTATTAATGCCTCCCCAACCCGATCAGCGTCACCCCCTAGAGCCCAAATATAGAACTCTAGATACAAACTTTTTTGGGCTTGATTGATTTCATCAATAAAGCACTGCAATATTTTTAATGAATCAGTATGTAGCTCCAGTAGATTTCCAGCGACCACGGGGGTACCGTTTTTCGCTTCTGCTAGGAGGCTCATGGCCTTGCTCTCTGGCAGCAACTGGTCTCTATCAACCGCATAGGTACGTCGCATCTCTTCGGTGATCTCGGTGTATTCACGATTCATCCGCTTGATTTTTCGAGTAAGACTACGCCCTACTGGACGATCACCGATTAGTATGTAAAGACTAATACCCACCACTGGGAATGTCATCACAATAAATATCCAAGCAAATGCTACGCCCACTGGTCTTCTTACAGAAATAATGACGGCAATAAAGCAAGTGACCAAGAGAAAGTGAATCAATAAGATGAAATTCAAATTCACATGAAGGATTGAATTCAAAAAAGTATTTAATAAGATATTCATGAGATTTCTAGTTCCGCTGTAATGCCTAAATGATCAGATAATTTCATCCACTCATGCAAAATCTGGGCAGAGTGAATTTTCAAACCACGTACGTAAATTCGATCCATCGCTAAGATCGGCCGCATACTCGGGAAAGTTTTTGCAGGAGCACCTGTCAACACCTCAAAGACTTCGTTAAATCCGGCTGCCTTCATTGGGGCGCTCACACGATTACGCCAATCATTAAAGTCTCCAGCCACAATCGTTGGACCATTCTGAGCCAATTCTTCAATATATCCAATAATTTGCTCTAACTGACGTTCTCTACCCCGCTCAAATAGGGCAAGGTGGACGCAGAAGCAATGAATTGGCTGATCCACTCCATCGAACTGAGTCACACTATGTAGCAATCCTCGTCTTTCAAAACGATATGCAGAAATATCGTAGTTCATGCCTTTATGTAAAGCATGCTTAGAAAGAATTGCGTTTCCATGATGGCCTTCTGGATACTCCATATTTTTTCCATAGTGCCAGTCATGCCAAAAATCTTCAGAAAGAAAATGGGTTAGCTCTGTTATGGGCCACTGACCATAACGCCGCACTCGTCCACGATGTTCTTGCTGTAACTCTTGAAGGAAGAGAAGATCCGGATGATGATTGCGCATTCTTTGGCGCAATTGATAAATTGTTGAATGTCTGTGTAATGGAGATACCCCCTTATGAACATTCATGCTCATCACAGTAAAGCGAATGCCGCTAGATTGCGTCATTAAAACTGTCCTGCAGCACTTTGTCGTCTGACACGTGCCTGATAAATTTCACCTTCAACCAAATCCTGACATTGCATGCATTTATTGCAAATAGATGCTTGCTCCCGTAACTCTTCGATCGAGTCAATTGGATGGGTGCCGAGATACTCTCGCAGCTCAATGTCGAGAACCTCATTACAGAGGCAAATTACTTCAGCCATTAGTCGGAAATAAGCCTAAAAATCTCATTAGACCCATTTTGCCATTGACTTGATAGAATCAAGCGCATGTTGACCGCTTTTCAAGACGCCCTGAACTTACTCGCCAATTTAAACACTGGAGTACTGGGAATCGTTCTAGTTTCACTGCAGGTGAGTTTGACCGCCTTATTGATTGGCACTGTCCTTGGTCTGCCCATTGGCGCCCTCTTGGCAACCGAAGAATTTAACGGCAAACAATCGATTATTGTGACCCTGAATACCCTGATGGGGGTTCCGACTGTCATCGTTGGGGTGGTTGTCTACCTGTTGCTCTCAAGAACAGGGCCTCTAGGAGCTTGGGGATGGCTGTTTACCGTGAAGGGCATGATCATCGCGCAAATCCTCCTCACAACCCCGTTAATTGCAGCCCTGAGCCGTCAAATTCTGGAAGATTCCTGGAGAATCCATCGGGACACCTTCCTTAGCCTGAGATTGCCCCCACTTGCGCGCTTTAAGTGGCTGATTTGGGACTGCCGCTTCTCCCTCACGATTGCCATCTTGGCTGGTCTAGCTAGAGCAATTTCTGAGGTGGGTGCTGTCATGATTGTCGGTGGCAATATTGATCACTCCACCAGAACGATGACAACAGCGATTGCACTAGAAACCAGCAAAGGCGATCTGCCGCTTGCATTAGCCCTTGGAATTGTTCTACTTGGAATTGTGCTGTGCGCAAATCTATTCACTTACGCAGTGCGTCAAGTAGCGGAGCGTCGCTATGGTTAATGCTAGCAATCTCATGGAGCGATTTATCGAGCTCCGAGATATCACCATTCAGAAAAATGGCCGCACTATTCTCAACATTCCCCATGCCATGATTCCTGCAGACCGAATCACGGCTTGTATTGGTCCAAATGGCGCCGGGAAGACTACCTTCTTAAAGCTATTAGATGGACTGATTAAACCCGACACTGGATCCGTCACGTATTCATTTGCCCACAAAACTGCTTTGGTGTTGCACCATACCCCGATGATTAAGGCGTCAACTAAGACCAATCTAGCCATGGTGCGTGATGCAGACAATGCCATTACGGATTCTGAGATCAATAAAGTCATGTCTCAGGTTGGACTGAGCCAGTTACAAGCAACCCCAGCACACAAACTCTCAGCCGGTGAAAGACAGAAGCTTTGTCTAGGTAGGGCAATCTTGCAAAAGCCCAACTTGGTATTGCTGGATGAACCCACAGCTAACCTTGATCCTAGCGCTACAGAGCAGGTTGAAGAAATTATGCGTCAATTTAATCGAGAAAATGTAGACGTTATTTTTTCATCACACCAACTTGCTCAGGTGCAAAGACTCGCGCAGTACATTGTCTTTATTGATGGTGGCGAGATAAAAGAAAAGGGACCCACAGGCCCCTTCTTCTCTGATCCGCAAACTCAAGCTGCTAAACGCTACCTCCAGCAAGAGCTTTTAAGCGACTAAGCACTCTAGTATTACTTGGCAGCCGGTGCAGGCGCCGCAGGTGCAGGAGCTGCAGGTACCGCAGCTGCAGCAACCGGAGGAACAAACGGAGGTGGTGCAGTGCAGGCAGCTGGCGCAGGTGTACCAGGAATCCGATACTGATCTGCCACTTTGTTCTGCGCCAAACACAATTTATAAGCACCGACCTTATCGCCATAAGCAGTTTTAGCTTTTGCTAAGTTAGCGGCTTCTTGTGCTTCTGGCGTTAGCGGAGGAAGCGTTGCATACACAGCGGTAGCTGCAAAAGTAGCGCATATTAAAGCGATGATTTTTTTCATGGCCTTGTCCTTATTTATTTAGCTTGTCATACCAGAGCTCATGGTGCTCTTTAGCCCAAGTCGCATCGACATAACCGGTCTTCATACCATCAAGAGAACCTTGCATGCCAATTGAGCCGATATAAATGTGGCCCATAGCCATAGTGGTCATCAAGATCGCAGCAGAGCTATGAATGATGTTGGCAATTTGCATCGTGCCGCGCAAATATTCCATTTGCATAAACGGCACAATCATGTCGAGTACAAATCCTGAGGCTGAAATCAGCAAGCCTAAGAATGTCATACCAAACCAGAACCAAATTTTCTCACCGAAGTTAAAGAAGCCTGCAGGAGGATGTTTACCGCCAAACATCCCACCAAATGACTTGATCCAAGTGAGGTCGCCTTGACCTGGGATATTTCTGCTAGCGAAGAGCAAGAAGAAAATAACAATACTCAACGTAAACAACGGGCCAGTGTAATTGTGAATATTTTTGCAAATCATGAGGAATGAGCCATAGGCTACTCCACCCATAAGCGGCATCGCAAAGTATTTACCATACAAAATCAGCAAGCCAGTAAATGCGAGAGCAATAAAACTAAACGCCATCACCCAATGAGTAAAGCGCTCAAAGCCATTAAAGCGTTTGACTTTTTCGCCGGACATTGGGGCATGCAATTTAATTGGGCCTTTGATAATAAACAGGGCTGCAATACCAAAGAAGCCAAACGCTAACAACCAGCCACCAAAAACTGTAATGACGCCATTACGAATCAAGCGCCATTCTTGTCCAGCACGCTGAATCAAAACACCCGCTTGCTTGTCTGGAATGCTGACATAGTTTTGCGGGTCGCTATTCGGATTCAGGAAGATTGAGGGATTAGCAGGCTGAGACTGAGCCTGAGTGCCATTTGCCAACGCTTCCGGATTCGCGGGCACCGATCTCGGAGGAATATCTACTCCGCTTGGAGATGGGAGAGGTGCCATCGGTGCACGCTCAGCAAAGCTCACCCCACTAGCTAGTGTGAGCGACAAGCCGGCAGTGATAACTAAAGCGCGTAGAACTTTAGAGAATGATCGTTTCATACACATGTCCTTGAACTTTTCGTTTTATTTATTATTGTTTAGTTAATTCTTAATACGACTGTATTCGTTTTGGCCTTGATTGCGCTTATCAATCGATTCTGTCCAGCTAGCCTGATTCCCGGGAGTCCAATTTTTTGTTACGAAACCGTTATTGGCGCCCATATATGGAGCGACATCAGGACGTTTTGCAACTTTCGCCGCAATTTCTGGTGGTTCAGAACAAGCAGCCAACAGCGATGCGGCTGCAAAACACAAACCGAGAGTTTTGAAATTGCATTTCATTATTTCGCTCCTGGAATTTTTGCAGCAGGCGTTGGAGTTGGCGCTGGAGTGTCTGGTCCACCATAAGCAGTAGTCCAACCGAAAGCCTT
>Ga0136644_10002838_pt1 | contig 13078 bp, 19 predicted proteins | sample C_130820_EF_Meta_FD_94780 | JGI IMG/M metagenome (GOLD analysis project Ga0136644, IMG submission 94780) | Freshwater microbial communities from Lake Croche, Canada to study carbon cycling - C_130820_EF_MetaG (v2) (version 2) | ecosystem: Environmental > Aquatic > Freshwater > Lake | place... | reverse complement strand
TAAACGTACTTGAATTTCATCATTCACCTGTTTGTACATGATATTATCAGGTTTTAAGTCGCGGTGATTAAAATTTAATTTTTCTAGGAGAACCATAAGAATTTTTGAGATATGTAACATAGTCGTCCTTATCAATTTACCTGTTGGTTCGACCTTGATTTTTGAGCCCATTATTTTGGCAATATCATTATCTAGTTTTTCACAAACTATATAAAAATTAAGCTTATTAGCATCTCTACCAATAAGAAACACCTTGGGAGCAAAGGGTCCTTTTAAGTTAATTTCGGGAAAGTCTAAATCTTTGGTAGCCTCATATATAATTATTTGTGTTAAACATTCTTGAATAAAATCATATTGATAATCGATGAATTTATTAGGCGACTCAAGAAGACGCGTATCGATAATTTTAACTATTAATGGTGTTTTAGAATCTATAGTATTTTTTGTTGTCCAAACTTCGCCATAACTACCCGCACCTAGTGGTAACAATAAATCTAAATCTACCTTATTTCCATCTGGTTTTGTAAATGTGATATGATTATTCTTTTTAACTGCCATACATAAGTTATCACTTAATGATTCGGGAATACGTGTCATTCCGTCTTCAAGAGTAAAATTAATTCCGTATTGTTTAAAATCTATATCGGCTGTAAAAGCCATCCTATGTAACTTGTATATTATTTTGCTTAATCTTTATAACCTAACATTGCTAAACTTATCATAGCTAAAATAAAACCAGTCAAACGAACACCACTAATTTTTTCACCAAAATAGAAAATTCCTACGGTTGTAACTAAAATATTACTGGTTAAATTCCACAGAATATTCATAATAGCCATGGATTCGTATTTCATGGCAGATAAGAATATCCAAGGCTCAAAGGAATAGATAATCATCGGAAGTATCATTGCCAACATAGAATAAATATTACCATTGCTTAGACTGATATTTTTTACTAAACTCATCATTACAGTATCTATGAGCGCCATGATAAGGCCATAAATTACAGAATGCCAGGCAAACATTGCCCTCTACCAGGTCTAAGAAGATAATTCAATCTACTATTAGATGGCCACGAAACCCCGCATAGTTGTCCACATCTTTCATCGTGACCTTAGAACTGTCGATAATGAAGCCTTAGTAAAGGCTGTACATAAGGCTACAGAATCAAGAGCAGACTTAGTCGCCCTATTTATCTTTAATCCCGAACAAGTTGACAATCAAAACGAATTTAAGTCAACAAATTCCATTGAATTTATGTTAAATTCCTTAGATGACCTAAACAGTCAACTAAACAGTAAACTCAATTGTGTTTACAGTCAACAGTTGCCGGCCTTAGTGGAACTCCAACATAAATATAACATTGTTGCTATTAGTGAACAACGTGACTATACGCCTTTTGCCAAACAACGGGAAGTAGAAACAGTCATGTTTTGCGCTCAAAATGATATAGAGTATCTTGTTGGTGAAGATGTATATTTAACTATACCTGGTACAGTCTTAAATAAGTCGGGTCGTATGTTCCAGAAGTTCACTCCGTTTTATGAACAAGCAAAGACTAGGTCTATACCCAAAGCTGAATCAGAGCCTTCACTCAATCGTTTACATAAAATCAGTTTACCGTCGTCAACATCAGTTGAAACTATGAGAAGAAAAATTATAAAACATAGTAACCCAGACCTTCACGTCAAAGGCGGGCGCTCAGAAGCACTCACCTTCCTAAAACATATGCCCAAGGATTACACAAATACACATGATACACCATCTATACCTAGTTCCAATCTTTCCGCCCATAATCACTTTGGCACAGTCAGTATCAGAGAAGTATATTATGCAAGTACAAACGTAGAATATCGCCGTCAACTGTTTTGGCGTGATTTTTATGGTCACATTTGTGACGCCTTTGAAGAATTGTACAAGATTAGTCCATATGATTTTCAAAAAGACCCACAAGCAGCATGGTCAACAGATAAGACAGAATTTAAAAAGTGGACAGATGGAAAAACGGGTCATGAATTAGTTGATGCTGCAATGATTCAACTGAAGACAACAGGTTATATTCACAATAGACCCCGTTTAGTTGCAGCAATTTATCTTACAAAGCACCTTAAAATTCACTGGCGTTGGGCAGAAAAGTACTTTGCCCAACATTTAGTTGACTATGATTTTGCCCAAAACTTCGGAAATTGGTGTTGGGTCGCCTCTGTATTACCCTTTTCTATGGCACCCTTTCGCTCACTTGACCCTGAAATCCAACTAAAAAAATTTGACCCAGAGCGTAACTATATAAAACAGTATCTGAAAGATGCCTAACTTTCAACTCTTGTACGACAATTATAGCAAACAGCCTCTTGACTATATACGTTTTTCAAACCGTAAGGAGTCATTGAAACTGAAACAGGTGTGTCTTCCAAAATAATATCATTCGATGTCAAAGGTTTTCTACAATGATAACAATTCTTTATTGCCTTCCAAATATACGTAGACACTAGCTCTCCTGACGTATTTGGACGTGTGTCTGTAATTTCAAATCCAGCATTCTTGTAAAGATTCGTGGCGGCAAAATTACTATTAAATACGGAAAGAAATACACCTTCTGTGCCTACCTTATTTTTTACCATTTCAATAAGGCGCTTGGCATAGCTCTTATTTCTATATCTAGGCATAATACCTAAATAACCGATTTCATAGGTAGCTTGTGATGTTTTTACAAGTATAAACCCTTGTACGCTATTGTGTCTATCTGTACATACATATGACATATCATAATTCCACTCTTCATCAAAGTATTGAATCTCAGAAATGCTGAAAATCTCATTAAAGGCCTGCTTCAATGATTCATTATGCTGATTAACATTAAATTGTTGAATTCGGAGCATTTTAACAAAAATAAACAACTGACTTAGTCATCAATTTTTAATACTACGCTTTAGTGTTAAAGAATCAATGTGTAAATTTTCCTATAATAAAACCGACAATCAGACTTACCAAAAGTCCAGCAACAGTATTATCAATTACTGATTTAGATACAATCGGTAATGAAGTGAACATTGACGTATTAACGGGTTTAGATTTCATGCTATTTGTAGTAAGTGGACTAGGTAGTGGAGACATAGAAATATAAATAGGTGGTAGATTCGATACAGACCAACATCTAGAAATTGACCCAGAAACTTTTGATAGCCTTGTTGTACTACTAGTGGCGGAATAGGTTTTATACATTAAAACCGAAGGAGTTACACTTGGTGTCATAGTAGATGTAGCGGTTAATGGTTGACCGCCAATCCTCATATTTATGAATCCACCATCAGCCTGGACATGATTATTCCATGATGTAAATTCACAAGGTGTGTCAATCTGTCCCTGTTGTGTAACTATGCTATATACTGACGGTGAACTATTATCTTGACCGCATGATATCTTCATATTACAGCGATTTCCAGCACTTTTCATTGTATTGATAATTAAATAATAGAGTGTGCCATTATTCAAAATCCAGTTAGCATTGCTTACATCTAGACTAATGAAATCTGTTGTAGTTAGAACTGGACTCGTGATAGTACCAATAAACTGTGAACCTATTTGCTGTCCAGAAGGAAATACAAACAGTTCGAATCCAATATAACAAGTTTGTGTCGCATCATCCGTTAATAAATTCACTGTGATAGTTGAAGCAAGACCGCTATTCATAGCAGGAAACTTAAACATTCCAATACGGTTACAAGATGACGTTGACGTCGTCCGATTAACATAACCGATTGAATAATTTCCTTGAGCTGTAAGGCCAGTAGTATCCATAAGCATATAACCACCGGCTTCACCCTGAGCAAAAGACCGTTGACTTAGAGCAAGAAGAAAAGTCAGAAGTAGAATCATTATATTATTTTATATATACAATAATATAATGTCAATTTTCAATTTTAATCAAATATAAATAGAAAACGTAAAATTATTTACGACGTGTTGAATTAACTGTAGGTAGTGTGATTTGAATAGTAGGAGTCATTGTATTCAATGGGTTCAAAAAGAAGGCGTAAAAAGGATAATATATACCACTAAAAAAATAAGCAATGATTGCCCATAGGATGGCTGCCGAGTCACCTTTGTAAACACTATAATTATATGCTAATAAGCCAGCACCAAAATTATATGCAAAACCACATATGAATAGAATAGGTAATATTAAAAATATATATTGGGATTCGTATGTATTAAAAGCTTCCTTTATATTTTTCGGACAATTCTCTTTTCCTTGTAATGCAAGAATTAGGTTTGCAAAATAATCTGACCAGTCTTTCATTATCTGATATATATGTTTATTTTATTAAATCTATGCCGGGTTATTTCAACTTAATAATTTACATTGACCTTGTAATCCGCTCACAAACAGAGCAGATATTTCTTGTGGTGTTTCCGCATTATATTTTTTTATAATTGTCTCAAAAAACATCAATTCGTAAAGACCCAAAAACCCGACTAAGGCAAAATTCTCCAAAATTATATGTTTCCAATGAATTTGAAATTTACACAAGTAATTTATAGTTAACAATCCCAATTGCACAAATCCAATAATTCCAACGTAAGTTAAGGACAAGTTATAAATATTGGTGTTCTGTATTAATCGTAATTTTGCATATTCATCTCCTGATGTTAAAATTTGTGACGAATTTACAATTTTGTTCAAAATAGAATTCAGATAAATAATTTCAATACCGGTTAGATTAGTACAAGAATTTATAATCGATTCCGTATAATATGCTGTAGTGTCTAGAATTCCCGCGTCCTCATCTTTAGATACAAAGTGAAAATAGAACAGAATTTCAAAAATAGAAATAAGTAGAATGTGAAAATTAAACCGCATGGCATAATCAAAAATAATTGCTAGCAAGGATACTACAGGTTTCTCAACAATTTGGCTATCAGTAATAAAGCCCAAATTTTTGTCATAGCTATGAATTTGCAGATTGAATTCCTCTACACTCTCAAATTTATAATCACCCAAATAAATATTTGAATCTGAAAGCGATGGTGGTCTTTTACCACTCATCAATTCTTACTTTAACTTCACCGCAAAGTGCTTAAGTTAATTGGATTTGTTTAACTTCGGAATGTGACGTTACTCAATTTAAGTATTTTATAGAAAAAGATGATAATTAATTAAACTTATTAATATGTTATATGTTAAATAAATATAGATTTGAAATACACACAATTTCAGGCCCAATCATCGGCGATTTTACCGCTAAGTCTGAAGATACCTTAGAAGATGTAAGACGTAGGGCACATATATTTATTCTCAAAAAACTAGGACGTAAATGGAATCCCTTTCTTAATTTTACTATGAAGATAATAGTAAATGAAGCTTATTCTGGAAGACCTACAACTGAATTAATAATTAATCCGAATAGTCCGATAAGTAAATATCAGGTTAAATCTATTTGGTACACCGTGCCTAATGATTTAATAAAAATAAGTGTGTTTCGATAAATTACCGTCAAATACTTCTATTAAGTATTTGAGATGGTATGAGACGTTAGCGATACCATCCTCCCAATACCTTTGGTGTAGAATATAGAATAAAGCCCTCAAAATCGGCTAATACGCGATGGAATATACGTCCCAACATCTCATTCCATTCTAAAGGATATCCACCACCCCATTCCTTAGCATCCTCATATCTACAAGCGGGTGTTACTCTTAACTCAGCAACTTTTTCATCCATTTTCGCCAACATGGCCTTATACCAGGTATAAGTTAAAGCTGTTCTAGGGCGTAATATATATGAACCATTCCCGCATAGCATTTCCCATTTATCTGCAACGGGTGCATAAGCTATTGCATGTGGACCCTTTTCATGATAGCCATTGATAATTTTTGTAGGGTCATCTCTCATTTGTTGAAAAGCTTCAGCCCATGACCTACGGGGAGACTTAATATCACTATATCCTCCACCATAATGATGCATAAAATAGATGCGCAAATAATCGCATTTATGAGTTTCGGAAAGATACTGATATGCCTCATGAAGTGGGTCATCAGGTTTAATGAAGGATTGTAAGTTGTCAACAGTCACCAAGACAACATTCGCATCTGTTTGAGTTCGTAAGTTATAAATACAACCCAATCGATTATCGGTCATAGCATTTGTACCTGTCCAAAAGCAATACAATGTATTATTTTCAAGATTATCACATTTTTCTGGAAACCAAAAGAAAGCAAAATCGTCAACAATAGAAAGGGTTTGATATCCTATTTTGCTCATAAATTCAAAAACCGATGGCCCTGTATTCCATTTATAATTCGTAGTATTTACCTGAACCAAGGGTTTACACCGTAAAAGGATGTCCTTAGCACCCTGTAAAACTTGGACCTCATTACCATATGTATCAACCTTTAAAAAGTCTACAATGTGCAAATTTTCAAAATCTAAGACACGACAGCTTATATCACCTTCAGCGTCTTCTTCAAAATAACTTTTTCCATTTTCATCAACCAAATGACCGTTTTGTACAGAAGCCGAAACAGGATATTGTCTTAATTGAATCTTTTTATTTGAAGCTACTTTGTTTTCAAGAATATTATAGCATATTTCAGATGGCTCATATGCAAATGTAATATCAAATAGGTCTGAATTTTCCAGCATGTTGTCTCCATTTCCTGAGCCAACATCAATATAAGCTCTATTTTTGTTGGGACATAAGACTAGATGTTTTTTTATTTCTTGTAAATACTTTTCTTGGGCCATTATTGGTAATAACTATTTAATTTTTAAGTCCTGAATCATAATTATCATTATTTATATTGAATTTTTCAGCCCAATTCATTCTATGATGACCATGACACAAAAGACCATTGAGTGCGAAAGCAATAGAAAAGGCTAAAAGTAGCACAATCACCATGGTTGAATCTAGCATCCGTAACCTTGATATATTTAAACCAACGACAGCAATAGCACCTAATAATAGAATCACACTCATAAACTGGAATAAAATACATAATAAAATCATGAGATTCATATTTAATATATAATAATATATTAAATAGTAGAATAATGATATCAAGTATTACAAATTACCAAAACACTGGTGATTGGTTTTATATATTTACGGCCGTTTTAGTGATAGACTTAATAGGTTTATTTTTAGATAAGTATCCGGGTAATTCACCATTTTTCAAGATAAACACCCTAGACAAATGGTATACTAAATTCGGTATTTTAGCTATTTTATCAGATGTGACTAGTATATTGATTGGAATCGGAATCACACGATATTTATATACGTACTTTAATTTCACTAATCCTATATTTTTTCTACTGCTACTATTAATAGTTCAAATATGTCACGACGCGTTCTTTTATTTAGCAGTTATCAGACCCATGCCAGTGGGTCATAATCAGATGATAGATGTATTCAAGGAATATGCAACTGAAAATGGTGCAAAAGTCTTAGGGTCTGACGCATTAATAATGTTTTCTAGTGTAGGTCTAGCAGCTTTACTGAAAAATCAACCAGCCCATATTACCTCATCTGTTGCTATTTTAACAGTGTACGCATTATGTTATATTGTATATACAAGAAAAGCTATCACAAAAGATTAGCTCCAAGAATCGTAACCATCCATATCATCTGATGAATCAATATCCTCATTATGATTCGTATTAATATTCATAGACCATGAATCTGACTTGAAGGTAACAATACCATCAAGCCAGGTCATCGTAACAGGAGCCACAAACTTATGAAAGGTTCCACATCCAGTGTACTTATCAAGGTCACCAAGGCTCTTTGCAACAATACCTAGATTTTCATCGTCCACATCGTAACTAAAACGATTTGAACCCATATAGATACCATTTCCTGAATAAGGCTTTACTACACCAAAGCCATACCCTGAATCGTTTGTATACAGTCCATCACATTTCTCATAATCAGTTGACCAGACCCCTGTAAGATGGTCCTGAAGGAAATAACAAATATCACCGATAAAATACTCACCAGCGGGCAACACATTAGAGGCGTTCTTCACAAAATGGGTGTTCATTGTTATCTGCTTTTCCTTACCTACACATTTAAGCAGGCATGCCTGTTCAATTTTTATATGTTTGCTCTCACTCAGTAACGTCTCATACCGAAGTTAACGTCTCATACCGAAGTTAAGTACTCCCCAGCTGGGGAGTACCTAACTTCGGTATGTTAGTAACCATGTCAAATACCTAAGTTAAGAACACACTAAAGGGTGTTCTTAACTTAGGTATTTGGCGGTAAGTATTTGACGGTACACGACTTAAGTCATTAGCAATAATATTTAAGAAGGTGATGAGTTTTTATGTATCCATAACAACTATAAAAAAATATAAATCTGCCTTGGATATGCTTCTTACTTCACTACCAGAGCAATGGCTCAACAAGTATATTTTAATTTACCAAGATGAGCCTGAAAATAAGTACACAGTGTTTGATGATGGCCACATCGAAGTTACAATCAAAAATAATCTTTCTGACTATGGTAATTGGGTAGGATTAAATATGTTATTAGAAGAAGGTATATTACCACATAATTCGTGGTTTCTAATTATTCACGATACCTGTAAATTTTTAGAAAACTCTGCGGAATTAACATATAAAATCCTAGCACAGTATGACCACACAAACATAGATATAATATGGCTTTGTTTTAACGGTCAATGTAATTTATGTATTATGAGAGAAAGGGCCATACATTATGGAAATAATTTATACAAAGATATTCAATATATGTCAAAAATGCAAACTATAGAATATGAATGGAATCATCGACACCCATTGTCACCTAAATCACATCCATTAAATCACAAATTTTTAGATAACCTTGCCCCACATCAAGGAAAAAGATTTGTCTATAATAATATAAATCAGCGCGATGTCTTACTTTATACGTCCATAAATATGGAAAAATACTTTTATTTTACCCTTAAAGAATCAGACCATCCCTTTTCCCCTTAACCTCTACACGAACGACAATAGCCGTCAGGATCAATCATAGTGTGGCGTATACAACCCATACACTTATATGAACCGTAAGGTTCCTTTTCTATTATTTTTTCATCTTGAAAACCCATCTTCTTTAGTATTTTCTTAACCTCATAACGTGGTTTCTCATATGTAGAAAGAAGAGCCCATTGCCCATCTGTAAGACCATGAGTATAACCCCAGCTAATCATGACAGTTTCGTAATCAGTTCTTGTTGCGACCGGCATTTTACATACTTAGAAGAATAAAAAGTTACTTCATTTTTTTAAGGTCATATAATGAAAACAAGTATTTCATAACTTCGGTATGTTAGTAACCATGTCAAATACTTAAGTTAAGTGTTTGACGGTAGTACAGTGAAAAAGCGTTCATATTTTCTTTTGTTTTATTTTTTGCTTTTCACTCAGATGTTATCGATGTCAATCTCAGACTCATTGTCTGAATGCTCCGCCTCATTGGAGCGGTCGAAATAGTCATCCTCCTCTGTCACAAGACCCAAACGGTTAGAGAAGAAGAGCTTCTGGTCAATTCCCTCAAGCTTGCTAAGGGCACTCACGTGTCGCCCGTTCAGCAGGCCGATAATATCGGCCCCGCAATTCGCATCGTCAGCACGCAGTGCGATAACGACCATGCTGTCAAGGTCAAAGAAGACCTGACCCTTGCGCCGAAGCAAGCCACGAATAGCGGCCTGGCGCGTAGTACCGTCCTGGCAATAGACCTCCATGCGCCCGTTACCGAACTTCTTCGAAATGCGCGCCACCTGCATGTACTTAAGCGCCTCCTTATCCTCAGTCTTCAGCTTTGATTCAGGCATAAACAGCAGGTCAATCATATCATCCGCAGCCTCACGCGCTGCCTTGGCCCGAAAGCCCTCCTGACCCTTAACACCCTTCTTAAACCCAGACCCACCGGTCACGTTGCGCTTGCTGGCACGGCTGACAGACATCTTAGCTTCTTTGCTTTATGCTAGTTACCTTAACGCTAGCTTCTTTGGCTAGCTTTGGTGACTCTTAATATATAATCAATAGATAATTATGACTTCAATTTTTTTTACTTTTTTAAAATTCCAAGGTACCGTCAAATGCTACACATTATATTGAATATAATATTGACCCATTTATAATGATGCCCTTATCTTGTGTCCCCGATTTTAGAAATTGGCTAAGCTGTAAAAAGGTCGAAAAGCCTGTTTTAACAAGTGTACCACCTGTTCATGAAGTAAAGCAGAATGATGACCCAATCGTAATCAAGGATGAAGAAGTAACACCAAAAGCCGACCAAAATGATGAAGCAGTCCGCAAGGCCTTAAAGGATGAAGTCGTTATAAATTAATTATATAAAATATATTCCCAGAGTATAAAAACAGATGAATTTTTTACAAATACTATGCTCCTGTTTTATGAAACAAGAAAAAATACCAGATTTTGTACCTGTTGTTCTTAAACCTAGACCCGTAATAAGTCTATCAGAACTAGATGAGAAAGTGCGCGATGAACTGAATAACATCAAAGCCAATATACAATTAGCCCCAAAATAAAAAACAGCAAAATCAGAAACAATAAAATTGATGACATAAGTATATTATACAAATGTCATAAATAAAACCATGGAGCTTATCCGTGTGCGCAATCTACTCAAGCATCTTGATGGCCCATCTAAGGCAGAGCTAAAGAAGCTCCTACCCAAGAAGCTCAAGATGCCTGATACAGAACCTATTCGCTATCCCAATGCCCTTCTTAGTAATATGCCACCTGGTGGGACGTACACAACGCTTGGTAACGTAGCAGAGGAGCTTCTACGCTATCCGTCTACAGAGATTAGTATGGATTCCTTGATTGCATGTATTAAGAAGTGGTATCCTACTATTACGGAAGCATCTATCACTAAGATTACTATTTCAAAGACGACACAGCCCTTTCTAGATGTCATTCAGGATACGCGGAAGCAACTAGAACAGATTGCTAAGGGCGAACTACGTTACGATGAAGCAGTCCAGTCAACAGCAGTAGAGGGACACCCAGATGCTCGTACTGATACCCAGCTCTTTGAAGTCAAGATGACGGGTCAGATGAAGGAAAACTGGCTTGACTTTCTTCACCAGGTCTTTGCCTACGCTGCCCTGGAACCAAAGGCTACAGATATTTATCTAGTCTTTCCTATGCAGAAGCTAATTTGGCACTATGATGTAACTACGTGGTCCGACCGCAAGGCTTTTCTAGACTGCATGAACAAAGTATCGGTAAAGCGACAGACAACAGATACAACCGCCTATATCACGGGTCAGCTTCTTCAGGAGACCCATCATATTGGTAATCACATGAACAAGCTAAAGTCACTGCCTGATACTATCCGAAGCTGGCAGGATTACTCTAGAACGTATCAAATCTTTCTAGGTGGTCCGCAAAGCTCCAAGCTTCATATTGAGGATGAAGAGCTGGCGGCCACCAACATACTGGTCCAGCAAACAGGAGCAAAGGTCTTTGTTCATAGCCAGTATATCATCAATCTATGCCAGACCCCTGGTGCTAATGACGACTATCATACAGCCCTACTGATTAAGAATCTTCAGTACGCCGTAGCGGCCGGATTCAAGGGTGTTGTAGTTCATGTAGGAAAGTACACTGACAAGGATAAGACTCTTGCCCTAAATAATATGAAGCAGAACCTTGAGAAAGCTATGATGCATGCTACGCATGAGTGTCCCATTCTTCTAGAGACGCCCGCAGGTCAGGGTACGGAAACACTGACCAGTTGCACCGACTTCATTGAGTTTGTCCTCAACTTCAGAGACCCACGCCTTCGCATTTGCGTAGATACCTGCCACGTCTTTGCTACAGGTAAGATGCCTCTAGATTACATCAGTCGAATTACCACTTACAATAAGTCCCTACTCAAGCTTATTCACTTTAATGACTCAGCTACACCGTGTGGCTCCTGTCTAGACCGTCATGCTTATATTGGTATGGGTCATATTGGTCTAGAGCACATGACTGATGTAGCAAATCATTGTACTAGTCACAGTCTGCCAATGCTTGTAGAGTGATAAGCTAAAAGGTCCGTATTTTTAGACTAACGGGCATTTCAAATCGGTAAAAAAATGAATAACTAAAAAGACACCTTGATATTATTAAAATGGATTCATATAAAATAGTATTTTCAGATAGGTTAGATCGTAGAGGTCTTATTGTTGAGAATGATATGGTTAAAGAGCTAGAGGAAAAGGTCAGTACATTTATTAATGAAGGGTGGTCCTGTATTGGTGGGATTGTACTCTGCCACTCAAATGGTTTAACTACGCGAATTTATCAGACAATGATAAAAAAGCCGATTTGAAAAGCCCACGGGTTTAAGTGTAATAAAAATAATCCCGAAACGTAGACACTATGTCTAAGAATCTTCTTTATGAAGACCTTATCGGTAATGTATGTGATTTGGAGCAAGATATACGAAATAATATAAAGACTCAAAATGAATTGGGTATTAATGTGTGGTCTGATATATGGTCACTGCACATTATAAATTCAGATATAAAGGAACAAATAGCAATTATAAAGATAAACATTACAGTCAATCAAAATATTTTTGACCAGGAATTAATTATTTATAAGTCATCATCACAGGAAAATCGAAAACGTTTCAGTTTTACTATTCAGTGGGGCTCTGTACCACATCCAGTTATTCCGATTATTTATTCTTGGCTTAAAAAGACTGATAGTAGTCGCAAAAGAACGCAACAACGAAATCAAAAAATTAAGGAGGAATTAATCAAAGTAACATTTCCAAATAATTTACTTGATGGTATTTAGATAGCTAAGGGCACACAGAATCAATTTGCTCTATTAGGTAAAAACTACCGTTAACTTTGGTATGAGACGTTAAAAATCACACCACAAACAAGGTGGTAGTGTGACCCACAACTTTAATGATAAAAAAGATTCAAAAAAATATAAATAACGTACAACTTAAGACGCATACTTTAGCGACGCCTTTAGTACACGATTAAGTACGTTAAGTTGCTGAACAGAAGGACACAATCGCCCGCTTTCAATTTCCCGCATAGTATTGAC
>Ga0136644_10002837_pt1 | contig 13080 bp, 16 predicted proteins | sample C_130820_EF_Meta_FD_94780 | JGI IMG/M metagenome (GOLD analysis project Ga0136644, IMG submission 94780) | Freshwater microbial communities from Lake Croche, Canada to study carbon cycling - C_130820_EF_MetaG (v2) (version 2) | ecosystem: Environmental > Aquatic > Freshwater > Lake | place... | reverse complement strand
TTTTTGATAATAAAAAAATTAAAGACTATGTTTAATTTTTTATAGCGGGTATATATTAATGGTAGATTCTCTGCCTTCCAAGCAGATGGTATGAGTTCAAATCTCATTGTCCGCAAATATTTTGAATTGATATTAGGGGGTATAACTCAATTGGTAGAGTGTATGCTTTGCATGCATAAAGTTATCGGTTCAAATCCGATTACTTCCACAACGATGTAACTCAATTGGTAGAGTAGCGGAATCATAATCCGTTTGTTGAGGGTTCAACCCCCTCCTTCGTTATTTAATATGCTTCGGAATGTAGCGCAGTTGGTAGCGTGTCTGTTTTGGGAATAGAAGGTCGTGTGTTCAAATCACACCATCCCGAATTTTTATTGCTTTTAATTTATGACTCTTATACACTTTTTTTTCTCCATTTTACTAATTATAAGTAGCGTACTTGTTTTTATTTCAAAAAACCCAGTGCATTCAGTATTGTTTTTAATTTTAACGTTTTGTAACGCCTCTGGAATTTTATTTCTTTTTAATGCAGAATTTTTAGGATTGGTATTTTTGATAATTTATGTTGGAGCTATTGCTGTTTTATTTTTGTTTGTAGTTATGATGTTGAATGTTAAGGTATACAAGACATCTGATATTTTCTTTAGTCTTTTTTTTGGAGGGTTTATTTTAATTGTTCAAACTTTTTTAATCTTAGAAAAAACTTTTTCGAATTCAATATTTTGGGTTGGCAATTTGCCATATACCTTTGAAAATTATCTAGATGCTTTAAATAGTATTGATGTTGTTGGTCAAGGATTGTATAATTATTATTTGATTTGTTTTCTGTTAGCAGGTTTGGTACTTTTAGTTGCTATGATTGGAGCTATTGCATTGACTTTAAATTTTAGTAGTGAAAGAAAAAATGAATTTGTTCCAAGACAGCTTGCAAGATCTGATAATTTCTTAGCTTTTTTTAACTAAAAAACGCATACGGGTTACTAGTTCAACGGTAGAGCATCTCGCTTACAACGAGAAAGTTAGTGGTTCAAATCCACTGTTTCCCATATTTTTTGAGAAAATAGCTCAGTGGTTAGAGTGTTAGCCTGTCACGCTAAAAGTCGCGGGTTCGAGTCCCGTTTTTCTCGTTTTTTGTAACGATTTGTAATTTTGTTTATATTATATTTAAAAGTTTTTATATATGTTATCATTAAATAACTTATATTATTTTTCATCACGATGGTTATTCTCTACCAATCATAAAGATATTGGAATTTTATATTTACTTTTTGGAGGTTTTTCAGGTGTTTTGGGTACTACAATGTCTGTTTTAATCAGAATGGAATTATCTCAACCTGGAAGTCAAATTTTGATGGGTAATAGTCAACTTTATAACGTTCTTGTTACTGGACACGCAATTTTAATGATTTTTTTCATGGTTATGCCAACTTTAATTGGTGGTTTTGGAAATATTTTTGTTCCATTAATGATAGGAGCACCTGATATGGCTTTTCCTAGAATGAATAATATTAGCTTTTGGCTTCTTCCTCCATCTTTATTTTTAATTGTTGCTTCTACACTTGTTGAAGCAGGTGCCGGTACCGGTTGGACAGTCTATCCACCGTTAAGTAGTGTACAAGCACATTCAGGTCCTTCTGTTGATTTAGCAATTTTTAGTCTTCATCTTTCTGGAGCTGCATCAATTTTAGGTGCCATCAATTTTATTACTACTATATTTAATATGAGAGCTCCTGGTATGACAATGCATAGATTACCGTTATATGTGTGGTCTGTTTTAATTACTTCGTTTCTTCTGTTGTTGTCTTTACCTGTTTTAGGGGGGGCTATAACAATGCTATTAACGGATAGAAATTTTAATACTACTTTTTTTGATCCAGCAGGAGGTGGAGATCCAATTTTATTTCAACACTTGTTTTGGTTTTTTGGTCATCCAGAAGTTTACATTTTGATTCTTCCAGGATTTGGTATGGTTAGTCACATTGTTTCAACTTTTTCAAAAAAACCGGTTTTTGGTTATTTAGGAATGGTTTACGCAATGGTTTCTATTGGACTTTTAGGTTTTATTGTTTGGGCTCATCACATGTATACAGTAGGTTTAGATATTGATACTAGAGCATATTTTACTGCTGCTACTATGATAATTGCTGTTCCAACTGGTATAAAAATTTTTAGTTGGATTGCAACAATGTGGGGTGGATCTATTCGTTTTCAAACTCCTATGCTTTTTGCAATAGGATTTATCTTTTTATTTACAGTTGGTGGTTTAACTGGTGTGGTTCTTGCAAATTCTGGTATTAGTGCAGTTTTACACGATACTTATTATGTTGTTGCTCATTTTCACTACGTTTTATCAATGGGAGCTGTATTTGCAATATTTGCAGGTTGGTATTATTGGATTGGAAAAATAACAGGTTTACAGTATCCAGAAATTTTAGGTCAAATTCATTTTTGGTTATTCTTTTTTGGAGTTAATTTAACTTTTTTCCCTATGCACTTTTTAGGATTAGCCGGAATGCCACGTAGAATTCCTGATTATCCGGATGCTTACGCTGGTTGGAATGCTGTTGCATCTTTTGGTTCGTATGTTTCTGCATTTTCTGCGCTTTTTTTCTTTTACATTGTATATATTACATTGGTTAGTGGAAAAAGAGTATCAGCTAAAAACATTTGGCATTAAATTTTATTATAATATTTTTGTAATGATTAACAGATTCGTATTATGTATTAAAGAAGGAAAATAGTTTAACGGTAAAGCGTTGGTCTCCAAAACCAAAATTATGGGTTCGAGTCCCTTTTTTCCTGGTATAATTATTTTTATTAGCAAAACAAATCACAAATCTAATCTATTATTTTTTTAGTTAAATCTAATAAAATAAATAGGCCCGAAAGTTTTTACTCTTTCGTTTGTTAACAAAAAAAGTGAAATTATGTTTAAAAAAGAGATATATGACTTTATTTTATCAAGAATTTAGTAAAATAGGTATTTTATTGTGTTTTAGTATTTTTTTAGCTAGTGTTATTTTATTTTTGTCTTTCCGTTTAAGTACATACAATCCAGATGTAGAAAAAGTTTCTGCATATGAGTGTGGGTTTGATCCATATGAGGACGCTCGTAATGTTTTTGATGTTCGTTTTTATCTTGTTGCTATCCTTTTTATTATTTTTGATTTAGAAGCAGTTTATTTTTTCCCATGGTGTATTTCTCTTAGTTTTTTAAGTTCAGACGGATTGTGGGGTATGATTGATTTCATACTTGAATTAATAGCGGGTTTCATTTATGCATGGGAGGTAGGAGCTTTAGAATGGGAATAATTTATGAAATATGCTATCTAAAAAAATAAAAGATATTAGAATTAGAGAATCTTTTTATAAAATCGAAAAATTAAAAAAACTGAAAAAATTTGTTTTTATTAATTTGTTAAATAAAACAGAACAGAAATCTTTGTTGTTGCGTAATTTTTTTTTAATTTTTTTCTCAAAAAATAAGCAAAAAATATCAAATAAATCTAGAGTTCGAATGACCAATCGTTGTGTGATAAATAACAGAAATCGCGGTGTTCTTAGGTCATATTCAATTTCTAGAGTATTGTTACGAAACTTGATGCAATTTGGTATCGTACCAGGCTTTTCTAAAGCAGTTTGGTAAAAATAACATAAAAAATTTATGATTCAATCTGGAACGGTATTAAATGTAATTGATAATTCTGGTGCAAAAGAAGTGCGTTGTATAAAAGTTTTAGGTGGCTATAGAAAACGTTACGCTTATATCGGCGATTTAATCGTAGTTTCCGTAATAGCTCTCAGAACAAAAAGAAAAATAAGTACAAAAGTAAAAAAAGGAGAAGTTTTAAAAGCTCTTCTTGTAAGAACTAAAACACCCCTAAAATATTTTAGTGGTGGTGAATGCTTACATTTTTTTGAAAATTCTGTTGTACTTCTAAATAACCAACATAAACCTACTGGAACCCGAATATTTGGTTCTTTACCTCAAAAAATTCGTTACACAAAACATCTTCGCCTTGCTTCATTGTCAAGTGGTTTGATTTTTTAATTTTATCTTCAGTAGCTTAGAGGCAGAGCGAATGGCTGTTAACCATTAGGTCGTAGGTTCAATCCCTACCTGGAGAGTTTTAAATATTAATACATAGAAAACTATGGCTACAATAAATCAACTTTGTATCAAACAACAAAGAAAAAAAAAATTATTTAGAACAAAAATGCCTGCTTTGTTTAAAAATCCACAACAAAAAGGTGTTTGTATAAAAATATTTAATCGTACACCAAAAAAACCAAATTCGGCTCTTAGAAAAGTAGCAAAAATAAAACTTTCTAATGGTAAAAGAGTTGAATCTTATATTCCAGGAGAAGGTCACAACCTTCAAGAATATTCGGTTGTTTTAATGCGTGGAGGAAGAGTTCCAGACTTGCCTGGGTGCAAATACCATTTAATCCGAGGTAAATACGATTTTCAAGGGGTGAAAAATCGTAAGCAAGCAAGGTCTAGATACGGTACTAAAAAAAAATGAAAAAACATACTTTATATAACAAATTTTTAGGTTCTTTAATAAAAAAAGGAAATAAAATTGGAGCAAAAAGAGTATTACATGAAGCTTTTTTAAAAGCATCACGTCAAACTGGTCTTTCTGTTCATATTTTGTTGCTTAGGGTGTTTTGTAAATTAAACACTTTTGTCGAAATTAAGAGAGTTAGAAAAAAACGAAGTGTTCATCTTGTTCCATTTTCAATTACGTTTAAAAGACGTTCATATTTGGTAGTAAAATGGTTGATGCAGGTTATTAAAGCAGATACTCGACATGTTTCTACTTCTGAAAAATTATTTAATGAAATTCAGAGTACATTGAGTAAATTTCCTTCAAAATCTTTTAAAATACGAAATCAAAATATCTCTCAATCTCTTTTAAGTCGATCTAATATACATTTTCGTTGGTAAACACAAAAAAGAATAAAATATATGAAAAAAAACAAAACAAAAATTGCATTCGGTCGAGAAATATTATTTAATAAATTAGGTCAAATTCTATTTAAAAAAAGATTTTTGATTAAAATTACAACACAATTTTATCGTTTTATTTCAAACTAGAAGAGATCTTAAAAAGGCTCATAACTCAGGGGTAGAGTATACGCCTGATAAGCGTAAAGTCAGTGGTTCAATTCCACTTGGGCCTATGTTAAATAATAATATAAATTTTTTTAATTTTTTTGCTATCTTTTTTTATTAAATAATTTTTAATTCTATTATACGAATAAAATTAAAAAAGCAATCATTAATGCAAATAATGCAATTGCTTCAGTTAAAGCAAATCCTAAAATTGCAAATCTAAATAAATCATCTTTTAATTGAGGATTTCTTGCAATTCCAAGAATTAATGAAGAAAAAATTAATCCAATTCCGATACCAGCTCCTGCTAGTCCAAAAGTTGAAAGCCCAGCTCCGATTTTTTGTGCAGCTTGTAGCATAAAAAGTAACAGAGAGAGCTTTTGTAGTTTTTTTTTACGAATAAAAATCGGTTTAATGGGGTTCGAACCCAAAAATAATATTTAATTTATCCAAATAAATTTTAAACCGTAATAATAATAAATAATTTGTTTATGTTTAATATCAGCTTTTTTCAAGTTTTAATTGTTTTGTTTGTTTTATTTTTATTGTTTGGTGACTTTAAAAAATTTTCATCAAATTTTAAAAATATTAAAGATTATTTTTCCAAAAAAATTTAACTTTCAAAATTATTTTTTATAATTTTTTAAAGCTTAAAGTAACTACGTTTGGTTTGTTTAATAGTACGATTTTTTCAATACTATTTTTATCAAAAATACTAAAATCTAAAACGCAAGAATAATGTTTTATTTCAAATTGTTCCCTTGCTGATTTGTACACATGTGGTGACTTTAAAAGTGTAACTCTTTTTATGGTTGTTGGACAATTAAAAATACTACATTTTATGTTTATTTTTGAAAAGACTTGTTTTAAAAATTTGGTATACAAATTTAAAGATTCTTTACTTAAAGATTTAATTTTTAATTGATATTTTATTTTCATATGTTTTACATTAAAGAATTCTTTTTTCGTTTTCAATATTTTATAATTTCTTTTTTTTTATCCGCTTTTGCTTGTTATTTTTATAAAAACATTCTTGTATTAACAATTTGCTGTTCTTTAATAAATTATTATTCAACCCTTTATGGTTCTTTTAATACATTTATATACAATCATCCAACTGAGTTGCTAAAAATTCAAATTCTAACAGGTTTATTGTTTATTTCATTATCTTTACTGCCTTACTTAATTTGGTTATTACTAGATTTTGTAAAATCTTGTTTACGCGAAACAGAATATAAAAAATTAAAAGTTTTGCTAGTAATAATATTTGTTATTTATTCTATTTTAAATTTGTTGTGTTTCGTTCTTTTATTTCCTTTTATATGGGGGTTTTTTCAAAGTTTAAATACTTTCAAAAGTTATTCTTTAACAGTTTTTTTTGAGTTAAGAATTCAAGATTATTTTTATTTTTTAATTGATTTTTTTTATCTTGTTAATTTTTTATTTATTATTTTTATTGTTTTTTATTTGTTTATTTATTATTTTGGAATAATCCATTTGATAGCTTGGAAGAAGCTTTTTATATTTATTAATATAATGTTTGCAACATTTTTAAGTCCTCCTGACGTTTATAGTCAAATTGTAGTGTTTTTATCATTAAGTCTTATTTCAGAATTTATAGTTGTATTTTACTTATATTTTTTCAAATTAAAAAAATATTATTAGTAAGGCAACATATTAAAAGTTACTAAAATACAAAAAGTTAACATTAAATAACTCAGAGATATAGGAAGAAATACTTTCCATCCTAATCCCATCAATTGGTCATATCTGTATCTAGGTAGTGCTGCTCTCATCCAAATAAAAAGTATCACAAAAAAACAAATTTTTAATCCAAACCATAACGATCCTGGAATAAAATTTAGTATGCTAATAGGTGATAGCCAACCCCCAAAAAATAAAATAACATTTAAAGAACTCATCAAAAGCATGTTTGCGTATTCTCCTAAAGAAAATAATGCGAATCCCATGGCTGAATATTCTACGTTATATCCAGAAACTAGTTCTGCCTCTGCTTCTGGTAAATCAAAAGGATGTCTATTTGTTTCAGCTAAAGCCGACACAAAAAACATTAAAAATAAAGGAAAAAAGGGTATAATGAACCAAATGTTTTTTTGAGATTCTACAATTGTTTGAAGATTAAATGATCCGCAACAAACGACTATTGTTACAATTATAAAACCAATTGATACTTCATATGATACCATTTGAGCTGCAGATCTTAGCGCTCCTAAAAAAGCGTATTTAGAATTACTTGACCATCCAGACATGATAATTCCATAAACACCTAAAGAAGAAATTGCAAATAAGTACAGAACCCCAACATTTACTTCTGATAACATAGAGTATTTATCGTAAGGAATAATCGCCCATCCCATTAAACTAATCACAAAAGTTATTATTGGCGATAAAACAAATATAAATTTATTAGCATTACTAGGTAATACTGTTTCTTTAACTAATAATTTAAAACCATCTGAAAGTGGTTGTAATAAACCATAAACCCCAACAACATTTGGTCCTCTTCTTCGTTGTATAGCACCAAGAATTTTTCTTTCAGCTAATGTAAAATATGCTACAGAAATTAGTAACGGAACAATTATTATCAATATTTTTAAAAGTGCGATTATAACAAACATAATTAATTAAAAGTAAAAATAGGCCTAGCAGGATTTGAACCTACATTATAACCGTTATGAGCGGTATGTTTTAACCATTAAACCATAAGCCCTAAACATATGGAAAGAAAGGGATTCGAACCCATGATACAATTTGTATGTTGATTTAGCAAACCAATGCCTTAAGCCACTCGGCCATCTTTCCTTGAAAATTCAAGTAATTATTTTAAAATTCGAAATGAGCTTTGTTTTTTTCTTTTTTTTTTAGGAGCTCTACATCCATTAAAACACTTTTTTTCGTCCACGTTTATTATTAAATTTTTCTTTTTCAAAAAATTTAACACTTGATCTGTTACTGTTCTTCTAATTTTTTTCGGCCCTACTAAATTTATTAATATACTTTTTTCTTTCAAAACTTTTTGTATTTTTTCAAAAAATAATTGCGCGATAATTTTACCGCTATATCTTAACAACTTTTTAGAAGTTTTAACTTTGCATTTTCCGGATGATGTTATGTATAAAGTTTTATTCTTTTTTATATCTCTTAAAGTACAAAAGATGTTGTTTTGTTTTATTTTTATATTAATAACTTTAGAAAAAGGTTTCAACGAATTTTTTAAAGCTATTTTTTTGAAAGTTGGGTTTAATAAATTAACTCTGTGTTTAAAAACTTTTCTTAATCTCAAAATTTTTTTTAAAGCGTCCTTTCTGGTAGTTTTTTTATTTTTCTTTAAATAGTCTTTTTTAAAATTTAATTTTTTTATTTGTTTTAGCATTTGTGTGTGTTCGTTGACCTCTAACCGGATATTTTAGTTTATGTCTAATTCCTTTATAGTTTTTTATTCTAGAAAGAAATAAGATGGTAGTTCTAATATCTTCCTTTAATTTTTTACCTGTTTTGATTTTTCTAAGATTTTTGTTAATCTCTCCGAACTGTCTAATTTTTAATCCACTTATCGGTATTCTATTGTTAAGACCAGAATAGTTGAACAAGTATTTTACTTTTTTTTCATTTATTCCAAAAGTTTCTAATAGTTTATCTTTAAAAGGCATTTTATTCATAAAAATAATAAATTGTTGATCTTGTGTTTAACTTTTTGTTAAAAAAAATTGAATTTATTAACATGCAAACCTTCTTCGTCTAATGGTTAGGACATTGCCCTTTCACGGCAAAGACGTGGGTTCAATTCCCACAGAAGGTATTCAATATCGAATAGTTTTTAAAAATGGATGCAATTATTTTAAAATCTTTTATTCCGGAAATTTTTTTATCTTTATCAATTTTGTTTCAATTAATATTTAATGCAAGATTAGTTAATAATTTAGAATTAAATTTTCCAATTTTAGAAAAAGAAGTTTTAGCTCAACTTTTTTTTATTACATTTTGTTTATTGTCCATGTTTTTAAACTTAAAAATTGAAGGTTTTTTTTCAAATTTTTTGTTTTTAAATGACGAGGGAACACGCTTACTAAAAATAGTTTTTGTTATTAGTTGTTTGATGTTATTAGTTACTCTTTTGAGAAGTTTTGTTCTTCAAAATTTGAATTTTTTTGAATTCTTTACAATATTTTTATTAGCATTATTTTCTTTATTATTACTAGTTAGTTCATGTGATTTAATTTCGGCTTATTTAGTAATTGAAATGCAAGCATTATGTTTTTATATATTGGCAAGTTTTAGAAGAAATTCTGCTTTTTCAACAGAGGCAGGATTAAAATACTTTATTTCTGGGTCGTTTATTTCAGGCCTTTTCCTTTTTGGTGCTTCATTAATATACGGTGGACTTGGTACTTTAAATTTTAACAATTTAAGTTTACTTTTATCTTTTCCGATTGAAAATGATTTTATTTATATCAAATATCTGATTATTATCGGTGTTTTATTAGTTACTATTACATTGTTATTTAAGATTGCGGCTGCACCATTTCATTCTTGGTCTCCAGATGTGTATGAAGGTTCACCTTTGAGTTCCACTATCATTTTTTCTATTTTACCTAAAATAGCTATTTTTAGTTTTTTTATAAAATGGGTTTGTATTTTATCAAATACTTTTTATGATGTGAAATATTTATTAAATTTTGTTGGAGTTTTTTCTGTATTCGTAGGTACTTTTTTTGCTCTTAAACAAAAACGAGTAAAGCGTCTAGTAATTTACAGTTCTATTGCTCAAGTTGGATTTTTAGTTGCTGCACTTTCCTCTAATAGTCTTGATGGATTTTCGGCAATTCTTTTTTTTTTGATTATTTACGTAATAACAGCGACATTAACTTGGAGTCATATTAATTTGTTTTATAATTTTCAAAAAAAAGTAAATACTTTCAATAAAGTATTACCGTCTTCACTATTCTTATCAAATTTATCAAATTTTTTTAAGATGAATAGTTTGTGGTCTTTTTCTTTTATCATCATCTTTTTTTCAGTTGGAGGTATTCCACCATTGAGCGGTTTTTTATCTAAAATTTTCATTTTATTTAGTCTTATAGATTCTAATGAATTGTTTATTTCAGTGTTTTTGGTTTTGATAAGTGCTGTATCTGTGTTTTATTATATTAGAGTAGTAAAAATTATATTTTTTGAATCTAAAGACGTAAAAACCTTAAATGACTCATTTCAAACAGTTTTTAATGGAATACTACTTGATGTTGATTATGCAATTATTTCAGCTTGTCTTTTTTCTCTTTTATTTTATTTTTTTTATCCTACCACTTTATTGTTGATTTGTCAAAATATGATCCTTGGCTCATATTGGTTTTAATATCTAAATTATATGAATATACAAATTAAAAAATTTGAAGAATTAAATAAAATAGTTCCTGTATTAGTTTATCAAAGAACTATGGATGAGAGTAGTGTTGTTGTGTCTCATGATAACGTATCATTGTCTCTTCATTGCTTAAAACAACATATTGGATATCAATATAATCTATTAACCTGTATTTCTGGCGTAGACTTTTTAGGCAAAGAGTATCGCTTTAGTGTTGTTTACGATTTGTTAAGTTTAAATTATAATACACGATTAAAAGTTAAACTTTTTGTTAATGAAGTAACAACAGTTCCTTCTGTTATCAACGTTTTTATAAATGCAAACTGGTGGGAACGAGAAATTTGGGATTTGTATGGAATTTATTTTTATAATCATACAGATTTACGTAGAATACTTACAGACTATGGATTTGAAGGTAATCCTATGAAAAAAGATTTTCCGTTATCTGGGTTTTCGGAATTAAGATACGATGATAGTAAAAAAAGAATTGTTGCAGAACCTCTTGAGTTAACGCAAGAGTTTAGATCTTTTACTTTTGAAACACCCTGGTAATTACTAAATATTTATAATGCTTTTAAAAAAGAAAGAACTTAGCAGAGAATTAAAAAATTTTACGATAAATTTTGGTCCACAACATCCGGCAGCTCATGGAGTTTTGAGATTAATTCTTGAACTTGATGGTGAAGTTGTAACACGTGCGGATCCACATATAGGGTTATTACACCGTGGAACTGAAAAATTAATTGAATACAAAACTTATATTCAAGCATTACCGTATTTTGACAGATTGGATTATGTTTCTATGATGTCACAAGAGCATACATATTCGTTAGCTGTTGAAAAATTAGGTGGCGTTAAGATACCTAGAAGAGCTCAAATTATTCGCGTTTTATTTGCAGAAATTACACGTATTTTGAATCATTTATTAGCTGTTGGTTGTCATGCTATGGATGTAGGTGCAATGACACCTTTTTTATGGGCTTTTGAAGAACGTGAAAAATTAATGGAATTTTATGAACGAGTTTCTGGTGCTCGAATGCATGCTGCATATATTCGTCCTGGGGGAGTTAGTTTAGATTTACCATTAGGATTTTTGGATGATTTATATATATTTGCAAATCAATTTAATCTTCGATTAGATGAAATTGAAGAAATGTTAACTGGAAACAGAATTTGGAAAGAACGTTTAGTGGACGTTGGGGTTGTCAGCTCTAAAAAAGCAATTGATTGGGGTTTTAGTGGAGTAATGTTAAGAGGATCTGGTATCCCTTGGGATTTACGAAAAACTCAACCATATGAAATTTATTCTGAATTAGAGTTTTCTATTCCTGTAGGAAATAGTGGTGATTGTTACGATAGATATCTAATACGCGTTGAAGAAATGCGTCAATCTTTAAATCTAATTCAGCAATCTCTAAGACTTCTTGACATTGGACCAATTAAAAGTTCAAATTATAAATTAAATCCTCCATATCGATCTGAAATGAAAAATTCTATGGAAGCAGTTATTCATCATTTTAAATTATATAGTGAGGGTATTGTACTACCTTTTGGTGAAACATACACCGCAACGGAGGCCCCAAAAGGTGAATTTGGCGTTTATTTAATTTCTAATAATACTGAAAAACCGTATCGTTGTAAGATTAAAGCACCCGGATTTGGTCATTTACAAGCTTTAAATGAAATGTCAAAAGGACATATGATAGCAGATGTTGTTACTATTATTGGTACTCAAGATATAGTTTTTGGTGAAGTAGATCGATAAAATGTATATATTATCAAATTTATAGTCAAAAATATAAATTATGTTTTTTTATTCAAAGAACTTATATCTGTGTATATGTTAACATCCATTTTTTTTATACTTGTAGTCACGTTGTTGGTATTATTTTTTGTACCCAAGACTAATATTAACTTAATACGTTTAATTTCATTATTTTCATCTGGTTTAGTTTTAATATTCTCATGTGTTTTGTTAGTACAATTTAATTGCAATAGTTATTTTTTTCAAAATGTAGTTACTTTTCCAGTAGGTTCTTCATTAATTAATTTATGTTTTTCTTTTGGACTTGATGGAATTTCTATTCTTTTTTTTGTACTTACCAGTTTTTTAATATTTCTTTGTATCTTATTCATCTGGAATGATAATCTATTTAAAGAATATGCTTTAAACTTGTTATTTATTGAATTACTTTTATTATTAGTTTTTTCAGTACTTGATTTGTTCTTATTCTATATCTTTTTTGAATCAATTTTAATTCCAATGTTTATCTTAATAGGTGTTTGGGGATCACGAGAAAGAAAAATAAGAGCCGTATATTTATTATTTTTTTATACATTATTTGGTTCTCTTCTAATGTTAATTGGTATTTTATATATATATTCTATTGCAGGAACATTAAATTTAGAATACTTATTAGCGTATCCCTTTACTTTTGATGAACAATGTTGGCTATGGTTAGCGTTTTTCCTTTCTTTTGCATCTAAAATTCCAATGTTTCCATTTCATGTTTGGCTACCAGAAGCTCACGTTGAAGCTCCAACTGTAGGTTCGGTTCTTTTAGCTGGAATTTTACTT
>Ga0136644_10002836_pt1 | contig 13082 bp, 13 predicted proteins | sample C_130820_EF_Meta_FD_94780 | JGI IMG/M metagenome (GOLD analysis project Ga0136644, IMG submission 94780) | Freshwater microbial communities from Lake Croche, Canada to study carbon cycling - C_130820_EF_MetaG (v2) (version 2) | ecosystem: Environmental > Aquatic > Freshwater > Lake | place... | reverse complement strand
TGATCTTAGCAAAGTAACAGCTTATTGCTACAAGTTTAACGGGCATACCCTTTATATCTTAACGTTGCACAACACAAACAAAACGCTTGTGTTCGACATAGACGAGAAGATGTGGTACACATGGACACAGTACGCTATTGCTTCTAGTGACCAACCTAATCCCGGTACGTACTACGAATCGTATTTCCGTCCTAGCTATTATGCAGAGTTGACTGGCTCTAGTAGTTCTAATGCTTACGTGCTAGATGATGACACAGCTAAGCTGTATTACTTTGATGTTGGTACATACCAAGATGACTCTAAACCTATCTACTGCCGTACTATCACAGACATTATGGACAACGGAACTACTAAACGTAAGTTTTATGGAAGATTAGAAATCGTTGGTGACAAGGTTGCTGGGACTATGCAAATACGTCATAGTGGTGATGACTATAAAACATGGTCTAACTACAGGACTGTAGACCTTAATGCTTCTCGTTCTCAGTTGTACATGGGTGGTGCTGATCGTCGTAGAGCTTGGGAGTTTTTGTGTACTAGTAACGTTCCTCTGCGCTTAGACGGAGCTGAAGTAGACTTTAGAATTGGTGAGATGGATCAAGAACAAAGTGTTGGTGGTGGAAGGTATCGCAAATGACAGACCTTGTTATTAATAACAGCCCTGACAAAGTAAAGTTTCGTGAGAACATTCTTACTGCTCAAGAGGGCCTAATGAAAATGATTGCAGAAGGAGTTGCTAAAGACGCACTACCTGACTGCAAATTGACTCATTACTATGCGCCTATAGACGAGAAGTATGGATGCGGTACTTACGCTAGACAAATGTTTATTCCCAAAGGTACGTTAATCATAGGTAAAATACACAGACATCAACACCTAAACTTTATCATGCAAGGTAAAGTGTCTGTGTCTACAGAGTTTGGGCCAAAGTATTTTGAAGCTCCCTGTATTTTTGTATCTGAGGTAGGTCTTAAACGAGCTGTTATTGCTGAAGAAGATACCATCTGGGTCACAGTACATCTCACAAAACATCTAGGTGAAGAGAATCTAGACAAGATGGAAGAAGAAGTTATTGCTCCATCGTATCAAGAACTTGGTTTAATAGACTCAACTAAAGAATTACTTACGGAGAATTAATATGACGTTTGCCGTTGTTGCACCTTATATAACTGTTGCTGCTGGAGTTAACTCACTTACTGGTGGGGGCATTACTAAAGCCTTGGGTTTTGGTAGTTCATCTCCTAGTGGTCAACAAGTAACACAAGCTGCTGATCCGTTTTCTCCGTATCGTGCAGATATGGCTAAACAATATGCGGCTATGAATAAACCCGGAGGTACTACTGATATAAACAGTATGCCGGGGTTTACACAATTTAATACGGGTGTTATGCAACCTGCTTTGCAAGCATCTCAAAGAGCTGCTGCGGCTACTGGCAACTTGTATTCGGGTGGTCAATCTGCTGCTCTTCAAAACCAAGCTCAAAAAGGTTACTACGGATTTATGACCGACTACATGAATCGACTAGCTCAAGGTTCTGGTGCTACTAATAACCCAGCTACTGCGGTTGGCATGGGTGTCAATCAAGGCAACCTTAACAACGCAGGAGTCATGCAAGGTCTTGGAGGTTTGGCTACAGGACTTTCTGGGCTTGCTGGAATGTATGGAAATTCTGGTGCTGCTAATTACAACTCTTATTCTCCAAGTTGGATTCAGGCAGCATCACAAGAAATGCCTAGTCTACAGATAAGTCCACAGCAATTACTAGACCCACAATTTATTGCTGGTTTTGGAGGAGGTTAATATATGGCATACCTAATGTCCGACGTAGCAGCAGGTAGTAGTGCTGCTTTGCAATTGCAGCAAAACATGGCTGCTGCTCCCAATGTTCAGCAAGTTGAAGCTAACAGGATGGAGGAAGCTAACCTTAAGCTCCAACAAGATCGTCTTAAAGCTCAATATGCTCCTCAAGAAGCTGCTATTAAACTTCAACAGGATGAAGCTGCGCTTGCAAAATCAAAGCTTGATGCGGTTATATCACAAGCTAAAATTCAAAAATCTGAAGAAATATCTAAGCTTGAAAAAACTTTTGCAGCAGATCCTGAAAATCAAAAATTAAATACAACTGAATACGCCACTAAACTTGCTAAAGCAATGTTTGCTGTTGACCCAGACAAAGCTGACAAGATGATGAAATTTGCATCTGAAGCTGAAGTTAAAGATGCGTTAGCTGCTTCTAAAAAATCAGACAATGATTTTAAACAAATAGGTTCTGCTTATGCTGCGTTGTCAGGAATGAAGACGCCACAAGAATTTGAGTCTATGCTTGAAAGACTTTCTCCAGAACAAAAAGACCTTATTGAAAAACAAATACCCGGATTTTTACAAGAAAAAAATCCTACTGTTCAAAAATCTCAACTTGAAAACTCGTTGCTTTATCATAGCTCTGCTACGTTGCAGTTTAAGTTAACGCACGATGAAAACATGCGTAGGATGCAAGTTGAATCAGCAGAAGCCATTGCTAAAGAACAAATTCATTCTAGAGAACGTTTGCGACAATCAGCTCTTAGTCATAGAGAAGACCCAGAAACTAAAGCTAATAACAAAGCCAATACCATGTATACCACAGGTAAAGGTGAAATTGATCGCAAGTATTCTCGTTTAGAAGACAAGGGCGAACAAGAACTTCGGGATGCCAAACAAGAGTTGCGAGACAACCAAAATTATCCCAGTAAAAAATTAGCTGCTCAACAACGTGTTAAAGAAGCTAATGATTACCTCAATAAAATAAGTAAAGAGCGTAGTGATGAGTACTATTCTCTTGCTAGGCGATTGCCTAAGAGTGAAACTCGTGATGAGATTTTGTCTGGGTGGGATGCTGCTAAACAACCTAATGAGCCTGCTGCTAAAAAAGAACCTGATAATCGTAGTGACAAAGGCGATAGCAAAGTTAAACCTGCTGCTACTAGTAACAAACCTGCTACTAAACTAAGTGATAAAGAAATTGATTCTGCTATAAGTGCTGCCAACAAAGCCATTTCCCAAGGAGCTGATCCTAATAAAGTTAAAGCTCGTCTTAAAGAAGCAGGCATTTCGATTAAGGAATAATAGAGTATGGCTAACGTCTCATTTGATGACTTGATTCCTAAACAACAAAATACACCAGCTTCTCCTCAAGGAGCTGGTATTTCTTTTGACGATCTTGTTCCTAAAACTGTTGAAAATAAACCTGAAGCTCCGTTTTTGTCTCGACAATTCTTTGAAGAAGGAATGTTGGGTCGTGTTGCTAAAGGCGTGGGTGAACGTACAGCTAGTTTTGTTATGGGTCAAACACCTCAACAAAAAGCTGATATGCAACGACTGTATGGTGAAGATGAGTTTAGTAAACTTAAACAAAGTGCTGAACAAGGTTTAAGCCGAATTGTTAATGATCCACTTGGTGTAGCTACAGACATTGGTACGGCTGTTAAACAGACTGCCATAGACATGGTGAACAACCCCGGTAAAACTACCGTTGGGTTTCTTAAGAGTTTGGTTCAAGATCCTGAATTTTTGTTAATTGGTAATCTTGGTGCTGTTAATAAAGCAGGTACTCTTACAGCTAAGATGAACAAAGCTGCACAGATTTCTGCTAAGACACTAGCTTCTGGTGCTGAAGGTGCTGCACTAATGGCAGGTGGCGAATTTGCTGCTCAGACTGCTGAGACTAAACCTTACGATCCTGTAGCTATTGGTACGCAAGCTGTTGTTGGCGGAGCTTTTGGCGGTGTTATTCACGGTGCTAAAGAAGCTTACACAACTATTCGTGGCAATAAAGCTACAAATACTGCTGTTCCTAAAGCTGATGAAATAAAACCTCCCGGCCCCGATGCTACTCAAACAGAAAAAGAAGCATACGTTGAACACATCAAAGCTCGTCGTCAACGAGTTATGGAAAGTCAACCTATTGTTGAAACTGCTATTAGGAACAAAAACACCGGCGAAATTGAACGCATGGGGCCTAAACACGACGAACAACGTAAAGAAGAAACTAAAGACACCCATGAACAAGGTTTTATGGATGCTGAAGGAAACTTCTTAACTCGTGAAGAAGCTTATCAACGTGCTCTTAAAACGGGCATGTTAGACAAAACTTACGCACTAGAATTTCCTGATGACGGTTTGCATAGCGGTGATCTTCGTGCTGCTGGACATGAAGCGTTTCAACTTACTGATGAGCAAAAAGCTGGAATTTCTACAGAAAACAAAGCTCCTGTTACTCGTGAAGAACACAAAAAAGCTCTTACAAGTTTAGACAAACAAATTGATAAGTTGTCTGATGAGTTAGCAATTGCTGAATATTCAAACAACGAACCTCTTGCTAAATCACTCCACAACCAAATTAAAGAATTAGAAAAGCAATCTAATGATTTGCGCCAAACATTGCCTGCTGCTACGTTTGCAGACAAACTATTGCCCACGTGGGAAGAAATGCACGATCATTTGTGGGGAATTAAAGATGTTGGTCAAGCAATTGATTCATTAATTAAAGCTGATGTTGGAGGCAAAGGCCAGAAAATTTTGCTAAAACATTTAAGCAAATTTACTTTAGTTAAGGATGCAACTATTAGTACTCACCCCGACTTTATTGAGTACGTTAACGCATTGGGTGAAAAGAAAAAAAATGCTTCTGGTTTGTATGACAACAACATTCATCACATTACTATAGGAAAAAAGGGCAATTTACAAACGTTTTTGCATGAAGCTATACATGCAGGAACTACTAAAGCTATTTATGAAGGCAATTTAAAAGTAGTTAAATCGCTAGAAAAAATCTTAAAAGTTTATCAAGACCGCCGTGCTGATGAATTTGCTTTGTTGTTGCAAGATTTTCAACAAAAAAATCCCAATGCAACAATTAAAGAGTTGACTGAATTTAAAGAAAAGCAAGAAATTTATGCCCTAACTAATGTTTTAGAACTTGTGGCAGAATCTTTTACGGATGTAAACACTTTAGATTGGATGAAAAACACTCCTTCTAATTCTAAAAAACCACTTACAAAACTTAACAGTCTTTGGAATAGTTTTAAACAAGCTGTATACGAAGCTGTTGAAGCTAATCCAGAAACACGCAGCTCTATAGATGATGTATTGGAGCACGGTGTAGAGCTGCTCCAACGTTCTGAAGGACAGTACCGTAAAGACGGAGTAACTGGAGCAACTTCGTGGTTAAACTTTTTAAATAATCCAAATCCTGCGTTTCGTAAAGAGCAATACGAAGAAGATCCACGACGAGTCCAAGAAAAAATAGGACAAAAATCTGATTTGACAGTATCGTTTATGTATCAGCCTCCTGATTACGTAAACGTAAACGGTGAACTGAAGCTAGTTCCACCAAAAGAAATTCGTCTGACAAACAGTTATCTTAGTGTTATTGCTGAAGTTAACAAGAAGAATGGGCGAAACAAAGGGACTAAAGAAGATTTTATCAACGAAGTCCTTAACTCTAGTAAGGGTTGGGTAGGCAAAGCTACGCCTAAAGAAGTTGTTGAGCAATTCAAAAAAGATTTGGGTGAGTGGTGGGACACGCGAGAAGCTCAACGCATGTCTCACAGAATGTCTGACGGCAAAACAAAAACAACTCAAGCAGAACGCACTGCTAAAGTTGAGCAAATGTCTGGTGCTTCTAAACAGACGTTGCCTAGTACTCCTTCTGTTGAAGGGGGAGAAGCAACTACTGAACGTTTGGCTACAGAGCCTGTTCCTGTTCCAGAACAAGCAGACATTAAGTCTGTTAGGTCTTGGGAAGATCTTGTTTCTCATGGTGAGCGTGTGTTGTTTGAGCAGGGTGAAGAGGCTGCTGCAAAGTTCTTTGATGACTTTAAAGAGTTTCAAAAGACTTGGGGTAAACAACGTGAGGGCATAGACAAACTAGTAGGAGACAACCTACAAGTTAAAGCTGCTGACGAACGTCTTAATGTTCTTAGTAACAAAGAGATTAAAAAAATTATTCAGACTCCAGAACAAAACAATCTGGTACGACAACGAATTGAAACTGGAACAGTTCACTTGTTGCCAGACAACCTGCGTGCTGCTGCTGAACGTTTTAAAGCTGACCTTAAATCTTATTGGGAACGTGCTAACGCAGAAGGTGTTATTCAAGGTTACATTGAAAACTACTTTCCTCACATGCTTAATTGGGTAGGTGGCCCAGAAAACGTTGGTGCTAAACCTCCGTCTCCTACTGCTATGAAAGAGTTAATTAACTCTCTGATGGGCAAAGAAGAAAGCGATGGTGCATCTAACATTTACGGTATGGACACAGGCACTAAACGTGATTTGCGCCGTAGCTTAGAAACTATTGAAGATCTAAATAAATTTGTAGATCAACTTAACAAACGCATTCAATTTGCTTACGAAAAACGTCTTACAGAATACTACGAAGAAAAAGATCGTCTTGAAAAAGAAGGCAAATATCCGGGGTATCTTGAAGAACCTAAAGCACCATTTAAATTAGAAGTTAAAACAGACAACATTGTTGAAGCTCACAACATCTACACTCACGCTATTTCAAAAGCTATTGCCAACAAAAAGTTCATGGAAGGTATGAGAGACCTCCGTGATGCACAAGGCAATGCTCTAATGATTCCTATTGAAGATGGCAAAATGCCTCACGGTTGGAAACAAATTGACAGTCCTCAGTTGGCTGGCATGGCTATTCATCCTGACTTAGTTCCTTCTCTACAATTTTTGTTTGATGCAGGCCCCGGTCAATGGATGAAAGCAGCTTTAAATGTGTCTCAAGCTGTTAAACGTTTTAACGTTATTGGAAGTTTTTTCCATGCTAAATCGTTGTTAGAAGTTCTTAGCAGCGCCAAAACTCCTATTTGGTCTCCCTTGTACGATGGAATGATTGCTCCTTTAATTGAGCAAGGTGCTCGTATGTTTGGTAAAGAAATTAGGTTGTCTGCTATCTCTAAAGCTTTAGATGCTTATCGCACAGCAGAGTTTGGTGATAGTACAGATCGTTGGATAGGTGAAAGTGGTTTGGTACTAGAAACACCTGAAGACGTTAAAGCAGGTGTGCTTACTAATATTGGCAAAGTTGCTGACGATTTAATTGCTAAGTTTGGCCCTAGAACTCGTGTGCTAGAAAAGTCAATGACTGCCTTAGAAAAAGTTACATTAGGTGCATTTGATCATTACACATGGGATTATTTGCACACAGGTATTAAACTCCATGTTGCTGAATCTTATTTAGCTAAACAAAAAGAAAACGCTGCAAAATCTGGACAACCATTTGATGAGGTTAAAGCTCGTAAAGAAATTGCCAGTTTTATGAACAACGCTGCTGGTGGTCTTAATTGGTATCAAGCAGCTACAGAAGCTCAAACTGAATTTGGTCGTAGGATTGCTATGGCTGCATACAGTCCTCAAGGTCGTAGGGCTATGCAAACTTTGTTGTTTGCTCCCGACTGGACGTTATCTACATTGCGTTCGTTTACTTCTGCCTTGCCAGACAAAATGAACCCTACTAAATGGCAACCAGTAAAAGGCATTAAAGGAATGATAACTCCTACAACTAAAGCAGACTATGCTAGGTTGTATCAATTTAAAACTGCTTTGACGTACCTTACTGTTATCAATGCGTTTAACATGATGACAGCTAATCGTCCTGTGTGGGAAAACAAAGATCCAACTCGTATTGAGTGGCCTGATGGTACGTCTATGCAAGCTATGAAACACGCTATGGAACCGTATCATTGGATTTTTGATCCAGACAAAACACTTTCTAATAAATTAGGGTTTATACCTAAAACTTTGTGGGTTGGTTTAGCTGGTACAGAATATGCTAGTCCTCTTGCCCAAAAAATTGTTCCAGAACAATATACTGGCAATGCTAATATAGATGAGTACTTAAGTAGAGCTAAAGTTATTGCTAAAAGTTTGGCTCCATTTCAAGCTCAAGCATTTTTTAATGCTCCAGAAGGGGAAGGTACTAAACGTGCTGTATTGGGCACAATGGGCTTTCCTGTTTACGGAAAAAATGAAGATCAACGTAAAGTAGAAAAAGAAGATCGCAAATTAAGAGCACAACAAAATGCTTGGAACTACCACCAAAAAGAAATTGATGCTGGTAGAGAATCAAATACTAAAGCTCACCAACGTGAGAAAAAACGCATTGAACGTGAAAAAGTTACTCTTGAAAGAAAAAAGGCTAAACTGCAATGAACATCTTAATTATTGACGCAGGCAGTGTGTGCCTAGACTTTGCTCTTCGTTGTCAAGCGTATGGTCACAGTGTTAAATGCTACATCCGTAATCACGCTGATGGTACTCGTTCTCAAGTTGGTGATGGTGGTTTGATTACTCGTGTCAATGATTGGGAAGCTCACATGAATTGGGCTGACCTAATCTTTTGTACAGACAACACTAAGTACATACATCAACTAGAACGTTACCGAGACAAAGGCTACCCCATTATTGGGCCTAGCATTGACACCAATCGTTGGGAACAAGACCGGCAGCACGGTGCTGAAGTGTTTGAACGTGCTGGTATTCCAGTAATCCCATCTACAGAATTCAAAAGCTACGACGAGGCTATTGCATTTGTTATTAAGAACAACAAACGGTATGTGTCTAAACCATTAGGTGATGGAGACAAAGCTCTTAGCTATGTGTCTAAGTCTCCTGCTGATATGGTGTTTATGCTTCAGAAATGGAAAAAAACAAATGCGTACAAAGGCTCTTTTATTCTCCAAGAGTTTCATGGTGGCATTGAAATTGCAGTAGGTGGTTGGTTTGGTGCTGCTGGGTTCTCTAAGCATCTGTGCATTAACCATGAGTTTAAAAAGCTGTTAGCAGGTGATCTAGGTGTGTCTACAGGTGAAGAGGGAACCATTCTTTACTACGTAGAAGACTCTTTGCTCGCTGACAAAGTTCTTAAACCTTTGGAAGGTTACTTGCATGGTTTACGGTACACCGGCTACATTGATGTCAACTGTATTATTGATGACAAAGGTACTCCGTGGCCTCTAGAGTTCACTATGCGCCCGGGGTGGCCTTTGTTTATGATTCAACAGGCCCTGCACAAAGGTGATCCAGCTCAGTGGATGTTAGACCTCATTGATGGTAAAGACACACTACGTGTTAGCAAAGACATTGCTTGTGGTGTAGTTGTATCTATGCCCCCATACCCCCACAACAAAGGTGTGCCTCAGGATGAACATGCTGGCTATCCTATGTTTGATTTGACTGAAGAAGATGTTATTAAGAACGTTCACCTCGCTTACGTTAAGCGTGGTGTTGCTCCTGCTATGGTTGATGGTAAGGTCAAAGTTAAACACGAACAGTTTGTGACTGCTGGTAACTACGTATGTATTGTTACTGGTACAGGTGAGACTGTTGAAGATGCTCGTGATGCTTGCTACAAGACTCTTAAGAAAAAAATTAACATTCCCAACAGCATTGGCTATCGTATCGACATTGGATGCAGACTTGAAAAACAACTCCCAGAATTAAAAAAGATGGGCTATTCTGATAAGGAATATTGCGAATGCAAAGACTAACAACTCCTATTCCACAGGATAAAATAGGCGAGAGTTTTGTGTGGAGAGAGTGGTTCCAAAAACTTAGCGACAAAGTGTTTGGAGATCTAGCTACTCAAAACTCTAGCAACGTAAACATTACTGGTGGCAGCATTACAGGCATTAACTTTGGTGTTACTTCTGTTGCTAGTGGTACAGGTATTAGTGTGTCTGCTCCAATAGGAAACGTAACCATTTCTAATAGCGGTGTTACGTCTCTCATTGCTGGGGACAATATGGCTGTATCTAGTGCTACAGGTGATGTTACTGTTAGTACAATTGGAGCTAGTGGGACGTTTAAATCTGCTGATGTTCCAGCAAAAACTATCACAGTCGTAAATGGTATTATCACAAGCATTGTTTAAAAGGAACAACATGAACTTCTCTAACAACGGTATAGAAAAACTTAAAGTCCTAGAGGGCTTTCGTGCTAAACCTTATGCTGACTCTGGTGGCAAAATGACTGTTGGTTATGGTCATTTGATTGTTCCCGGTGATGGTGTGGGCGGTAGTGGTGACGTCATTACTTCTGCTAAAGCTACTGAGTTGTTAATTAATGACGTAAGCATTGCTGTCAAAGCAGTTAATGCTGCTGTTACTAAGAGCATTACTCAAAATCAATTTGATGCTTTAGTTCTTTTTGCGTACAATGTTGGTGTCACCGCCTTTAAAAACTCTACCCTGCTTAAGCTATTGAACGCTGGCGACATAAAAGGAGCTAGTGAGCAGTTCCTTAGGTGGGATAAAGTTGGCGGTGTCTCTATTAAAGGTCTTCATAACCGCCGTGTTGCAGAACAAACATTGTTCTTAACTCCGTAATTTGGGACAAATAATATGGATTGGTTAGCTCAAATTGCCCCCACTGTTGCTGCTGCACTTGGTGGGCCTTTAGCTGGTATGGCTGTGTCTGCTGTCAGCAAAGCTATTGGTTGTTCTCCAGAAGAAGTTCAAAATGTTATTAGTAGCAACAAATTAGATGCTACTCAAGTAGCTGCTATTCAACAAGCAGAGCTAGAACTTAAAAAGCAAGCTCAAGAAATGAACTTGAACTTTGCTAAGTTAGCAAATGATGATCGCAAGTCTGCTAGGGATATGCAGTCTATTACCCGTTCTTACATTCCTCCAGCTTTAGCTGTTGGTGTAACTATTGGGTTCTTTGGAATTTTGTTTGGTTTAATGTACGGACAAATCCAACATGCTCCACAGATTGACATCATGCTTGGTAGTCTTGGTACAGCTTGGACTGGCATCATTGGCTTTTATTTTGGTTCTAGTGCTTCTAGTCAAAACAAAGACAACCTCTTACACCAATCTGTGCCTGCACAATAACGTAACAAAAGTGTGTTACGTTTGAGGTCTCTACACTAGGAGCTGCTTATGCCTGCAACCGTTTCTGACCAAGAATTTATTGAAATTTGGAACACTCACAAATCTCCAGAAAAAATTTCAAAAGTTATTGGGATTGGTGTTAGAAATGTTTATAGGCGTAGAAATTCTATTGAAGAAAAACTTAATGTTAATCTTGAAACATTTAAAGAAGTAAAGACGTGGTCTCCACCAGCTCCTAAACTAGAACTAGGAATTGAAAATGGCACAGTTATTGTTTTTTCTGACGCTCATTTCTGGCCTGGGATACGGACTACTGCTTTTCAAGGCTTATTGTGGGCAATTGAAAAGTTACAACCGAAAGCAGTTATTTGCAATGGTGATGCTTTTGACGGTGCATCTATCTCTCGCCATCCACCTTTGGGATGGGTTCGTACACCCAGTGTTATTGATGAGCTAAACGCTTGCAAAGAATCTCTTGGTGAAATAACTGAAGTTACTAAGAACACTAGGCATAACGCCAAACTTGTATACACAATGGGCAATCACGATGCTCGATTTGAAATGCGTTTGGCTTCTAATGCACCACAATACGTCCAAACACCCGGCTTTAAATTATCAGATCATTTTACAGATTGGCAGTTCTGTATGCTTGTCTGGGCAACAAACGACCTAATCATTAAACATCGTTATAAAGGTGGCATCCATGCTACCCACAACAATACTGTAGGAGCTGGTAAGTCAATTGTTACTGGGCATTTGCACAGTCTAAAGGTTACTCCCTTTGCTGACTACAACGGCAATAGATTTGGGGTAGATACGGGAACGTTAGCAGAACCATACGGCCCTCAATTTGATTACTCTGAGGGTAGTCCTCTAAATCACAGGTCTGGCTTTGCAGTGTTGACTATCAAAGACGGCAAGTTGTTGTGGCCTGAGCTAGTCCACAAATGGTCTGACGGTCACATTGAGTTTCGTGGTGAAGTGATAGACGTAAGCGAGATATAAAAAAGGGGGCTTATAGCCCCCTTGTTAATTAGTCTTCTTGAGACTCTTCAATTTCTTCTTCTTCAGACTCTTCGTCCTCAGACTCTTCGTCTTCTACCAAGAGCCAATCTCCAGTCTCTTCATCTAACCAGTACCAAACATCGTACTCGGAATCATACCAGCAGAAGCATTCTGCATCTTCGTCGTAAACGTATTCTACGCCCTCTTCAAAGTGCTGAGCAATTTCTTCGGGAACAACAACATCGTCTTCAACTTCAGTGCTACCCAACATTTGTGCAATTTCTGCCAATTGAAACAAAGAAGGAGTAGAAAATTGAAAGTGACCAAACTCAGCCAAATCAACAGTAACGGTAAAAAGCATATTGTTCTCCAAAAATTAAATGCAGCAACCATTGCTGCAAAAACATCTTACACTAAATTTATTACGCAATTTCTTGTTGTAAAAAAGCAACTTTTCTAAGTTCTTTCATAGCAAAGTTTAAATCTTCTTTAAGGTGGTCTATTGCAATTTGTTGTTCTTTCATCCTTTCATTAGCTTGTTTTGCAAAGTTAATTAGGTTTTCACTGCTCCAAACAGCAAAGTCAGGTGAGTTGTTCTGGGCCATCTATTTCTTCCATAATTCGTCGTAGGTAAATTGCTTGGTCTAAACACTCCTCATAAGCGTGTTGTAACCACTCTCGTAGCACTAGTGGGTTGTCAGCCACAGTGGTTCCGTATTTTACAAGTCCTCTAGCTTGTCTCATAGCTATGTCGTTACAAACTTTTAATTCAGTCCCTATTGGTAACATCATTTTTAGTCCTCGTTGGTTTAGGGCAGTCTTGAGGAGGTACTACAACGCACCATACTGCGTCCAAATACTTGGTTTTTCCGCGATATTCCCATCGGTCAATATAGGAATCGGGGAAAGATTTCCGTAGCAACCTATTGACTGCGTTCTCGTTTGCTCCTGTTATTTCCACAATCTGTGATACCTTAAGGCCATCGGGGTTGTCCCGCAGAGCCTGTCTTACATCTGAACTATAGCTATACATTGTTCTCCCTTGCTCGGATTGCATCAACGTCTACCCAACCCAAAGAATCCGCAAGCTCCAAAATAGCCTCACGCTCATTGGCACGGACGAGTTCGGCAAACTGTGAAAACCGAATGTCATTACCAGATTCCGTGTAATCTTCCAATTCATA